>Ga0114983_1000521_pt1 | contig 16267 bp, 14 predicted proteins | sample Shrwel_input2_RT_FD_87182 | JGI IMG/M metagenome (GOLD analysis project Ga0114983, IMG submission 87182) | Subsurface microbial communities from deep shales in Ohio, USA - Utica-3 well 1 S input2 RT | ecosystem: Environmental > Aquatic > Deep subsurface > Shale gas/oil reservoir > Produced... | reverse complement strand
TGACTATTTAGTCTATTATTTCTTTAAAAATTAAAGGTATAACTTTGTGCGTCAGGACAAAATCCTGCCTTTTGCCTACTTGTCGCTATCTCTGGTTAACTCGTTTGGCTCAATTCTCTCTTGGTCACTTTGAAAGCAGGTTAAAACACTACAATTTTCGTGGCGATAGCGTTGCAATTGGGGTAAAATGCGCGCGACCAGCGTGATTGCGATCGCATTTCTGTGATAAATCTGCGCTAGCTCAACGCTCGATTTTTTTGTGTGAGAGTCGGGGGTTAGCAGGAACGCGGCGCATTGTCTTTCCTTCAAAACGTAGTGCATGTGGATATGATTACAATTAAGAAAGGATTGGATTTGCCTATAGCAGGCGGACCAAAGCAAGTTATCCATGATGGCCCAGCCATTAAACACGTAGCTACTTTGGGTGAAGAGTATATTGGCTTACGTCCAACGATGAAGATCAAAGTGGGCGATAAAGTGCAAAAAGGTCAGGTGATTTTTGAGGATAAAAAGAATCCTGGCGTTAAATATACGGCTTTGGCCAGTGGCACAATATTAGAAATCAACCGCGGCGCCAAACGTGTTCTGCAGTCGGTCGTCATAGAGATAGAAGGGGACGAAGCCGTCTCTTTTGCCAAGTATGATGCCCAGGCTCTGGATACTCTGGAACCGCAGCAGGTTCGCGACAATCTGATTGAATCAGGTATGTGGACCGCATTGCGCACCCGTCCTTTCAGTAAGGTGCCGGCAGTGGATGCGACAGCAGCGGCTATCTTCGTGACAGCCATGGACACCCAGCCACTGGCGGGCGATCCTCAAGTTGTTATCGCTGAGCATAAAGACGATTTCGTCAACGGCCTGAAAGTACTGGCCCGACTGACAGACAAAGTCTTCGTCTGTAAAGCACCAGGAGCAGACATTCCAGCGGGTAATGCCCAAGTGGAAGAGTTTGCCGGCCCCCATCCGGCGGGTCTGCCTGGGACTCATATCCACTTCTTGATGCCTGCCTCTGCCCGTCGCAGCGTATGGTACCTGGGTTATCAGGACGTCATCGCGATAGGTCAGCTGTTTACCACAGGTGAATTGAACAACCAGCGCATAGTGGCCATCACAGGCCCCAAAGCCAAGAACCCTCGCTTGGTGCGTACTCTGCTGGGTGCCAGCACTCAGGCCCTGACCCAAGACGAAGCCGATGGTCAAGTTCGGGTTATCTCAGGTTCTGTGCTTAACGGCCGTACAGCAATAGGTCCTCATGCTTATATGGGACGCTACTTCCAGCAGTTGACCCTGATTGAAGAGGGGACCGAGAAAGAGTTCTTCGGTTGGGTGATGCCCGGATCCGATAAATACTCCATTACCCGTGCCTTCCTGGGGCACTTGAGTCCTTCCCGACTGTTCAATATGACCAGCAGTACCGGTGGTTCCGAGCGGGCCATGGTGCCTATCGGCAACTATGAGCGGGTGATGCCTCTGGATATTCTGCCCACTATGTTGCTGCGCGATCTGATCTCCGGTGATACCGATGGCGCCGTGGCATTGGGTGCGCTGGAGCTGGATGAAGAAGACCTGGCACTGTGTACTTTCGTATGTCCCGGTAAGTATGACTATGGTTCATACCTGCGTGACTGCTTGGAGACCGTCGAGAGGGAAGGCTTATGAGCTTGAAAGATTTTCTTGAGCGTATTGAACCGCAATTTGAAAAAGGCGGTAAATACGAGAAGTGGTATGCGCTCTATGAAGCCGCAGCGACCATTTTTTACACCCCGGGTAAAGTGAACAAGGGCAAGACCCATGTGCGCGATAACCTGGATCTGAAACGTATGATGATTACCGTCTGGGCCTGTACTTTCCCCGCCATGTTTGTCGGGATGTACAACGTGGGTCTGCAGGCGCAAATCGCCCTGGCCGCTGGCTTCGGTACTCCCGATGTTTGGCAGGTGGGTCTGTTTGAACTCTTCGGTACTCAGCTGACTGCCGATTCCGGCTGGGCCACCTTGATGTGGTATGGCGCCTGTTTCTTCCTGCCTATATATGCCGTGACCTTTGCGGTCGGTGGTATCTGGGAAGTGCTGTTCGCCTCGGTTCGTGGCCATGAAGTTAACGAAGGCTTTTTCGTGACCTCAGTACTGTTTGCCTTGACCTTGCCGGCAACTATCCCATTGTGGATGGTGGCACTGGGTATCAGCTTCGGTGTGGTTGTCGCCAAGGAAGTGTTCGGTGGTACCGGACGTAACTTCCTCAACCCTGCACTGGCCGGTCGTGCTTTCCTGTTCTTTGCCTATCCGCTGAATATGTCCGGTGACACTTCTTGGGTCGTTGCTGACGGTTTCTCCGGCGCCACAGCGCTGAGTCAAGCGGCTTCAGGTACTCTGGACTACGCCTTCAACCAGAACTGGTGGGACGCCTTCTTTGGCTTTATTCCTGGTTCCGTCGGTGAAGTTTCTACCCTGGCTATTCTGCTCGGTGGTCTGGTTATCATCTATACCCGTATCGCTTCCTGGCGCATCGTCGGCGGCGTGATGGTAGGTATGATTGCCGTCTCTCTGCTGCTGAACCTGGTCGGTTCTGAAACCAACCATATGTTTGCCATGCCTTGGTACTGGCACCTGGTACTGGGTGGTTTTGCCTTCGGTATGATGTTTATGGCCACTGACCCAGTGTCGGCTTCCTTCACCAACCAGGCCAAATGGGCTTACGGTATCCTGATAGGTGCTATGGCAGTATTTATCCGTGTCATCAACCCTGCATTCCCTGAGGGCATGATGCTGGCGATTCTGTTTGCCAACCTGTTTGCGCCACTGTTTGACCATTTTGTAGTCCAGGCAAACATCAAGCGGAGGATTGCTCGTGGCTAGTAATAAGGATTCGTTCGGAAGAACGCTATTTGTTGTCGTTGGCCTGTGTCTTGTCTGCTCGATTTTCGTATCGACTGCAGCGGTATTGCTCAAGCCAACCCAGCAGGAAAACAAACTGCTGGATAAGCAGAAGTTTATTCTGGAAGCCGCCAACCTGATCGATACCAAATCCGGCAAGGTCAGCAAAGATGTGGTTCTGGAAACTTACAAGAAGTATGTTGAAGCCAAGGTTATCGAGCTGAAAACCGGTGACGAAGTCACAGATATTAACGGCGATACCTATGATCAACAGAAAGCCTCTCGCGATCCTGCCACCTCAGTGGTGCCTGAGCATGACATAGCTTCGGTTAAGCGGATCGCCAAAAACGCCGTGGTTTATCTGGTGCGTGATGATGCCGGTAAAGTGACCAGCGTGATCCTGCCGGTTCATGGCTATGGTCTGTGGTCAACCATGTACGCCTTCCTGGCTTTGGAACCGGACATGAATACCATCCAGAACCTGGTGTATTACAACCAAGGTGAAACCCCTGGACTTGGCGGTGAAGTTGAAAACCCAAGCTGGAAAGCCAAATGGCAGGGTAAGAAGCTGTTTGATGAGCAGGGCAACATAGCTATTACCGTGACCAAAAACCCAGCCGTTGCCGAGTCAGCTCATGGTGTTGATGCCTTGTCTGGTGCAACTTTGACCAGTAATGGTGTTCAGCATTCGCTGACATTCTGGCTGGGCGAGGAAGGTTTTGCTCGCTTTATTGAAAAAGCACGCAATGGAGGATTGAGCTAATGGCCGATAGTAAAGAACTCAAACAGGTTCTCACTGGACCTATAGTCAGCAATAACCCTATTGCGCTGCAGATCCTCGGGGTGTGTAGTGCCCTGGCGGTAACCAGTAAGCTGGAAACCGCATTGGTGATGACCATAGCATTGACGGCGGTAACCGCGTTTTCCAACCTGTTTATCTCCATCATACGTAACCATATTCCTGCCAGTGTTCGGATTATCGTACAGATGACCATTATTGCCTCGCTGGTAATAGTGGTGGATCAGGTACTGCAGGCATACGCCTATGACATCGCCAAGCAGCTGTCGGTATTCGTTGGTTTGATTATTACCAACTGTATCGTGATGGGCCGCGCCGAGGCCTATGCGATGAAGACCCCACCGCTGATGAGCTTTATGGATGGTATAGGTAACGGCCTGGGTTATGGTCTGGTACTGATGAGTGTTGGTTTTGTCCGTGAACTCTTTGGTAACGGTTCGTTGTTTGGCGTCGAGATACTTTCCAAAGTATCAGACGGTGGCTGGTATCAGCCCAACGGCCTGTTACTGCTGCCGCCAAGTGCCTTCTTCCTGATCGGTATTCTGATTTGGATAATCCGCACTTATAAGCCAGAGCAAGTAGAAGCAAAAGGGTAAGCGCGATGGAACATTATATCAGTTTGTTAATTCGCTCTGTTTTCATCGAAAACATGGCACTGGCCTTCTTCCTGGGGATGTGTACCTTCCTGGCCGTTTCCAAGAAGGTGAAGACGGCCATGGGGCTTGGGGTTGCGGTTATTGTGGTGCTGACCATTTCAGTACCTGTTAACCAGATAATCTATCAAGGTATTCTGGCTCCTGGCGCACTGGCTTGGGCTGGTGTCCCGGATGCCGATCTGAGCTTCCTTAAGTTCATTACCTTTATCGGTGTTATCGCAGCTTTGGTTCAGATCCTGGAAATGGCTCTGGATAAGTACTTCCCGCCACTGTACAACGCCTTGGGGATCTTCCTGCCGCTGATCACAGTAAACTGTGCGATTTTCGGTGCGGTATCTTTCATGGTTGAACGTGACTACAACCTGGGTGAGAGCCTGGTGTTCGGTTTCGGTTCCGGTTTTGGCTGGGCATTAGCTATCGTCCTGTTGGCCGGTATCCGTGAGAAGCTGAAGTATGCTGATGTGCCTAATGGTCTGCGTGGTCTGGGTATTACCTTTATCACTGCGGGTCTGATGGCCTTAGGTTTCATGTCGTTCTCTGGTGTGTCCCTCTAAGGGGCACCAAGCGGCTTCCGAAATTGAACCTCTAAGGATAAGTTAATGGATATTCTTGGTATTTTTAAGTCTACTCCACTCGAGGTTTACCTCGGTGTGAGTATGTTTACCGCGATAGTTCTGATCCTGGTACTGGTGATCCTGTTCGCCAAATCCAAGTTGGTCTCCAGCGGTGATATTACTATTGGCATCAACGGTGACCCAGAGAAGGCAATCACCACTGCTGCCGGTGGCAAGTTGCTGGGCGTTTTGGCCAACAACGGTATCTTCGTGTCATCAGCCTGTGGTGGCGGTGGCTCTTGTGGTCAGTGTCGTGTCAACGTTAAGTCCGGTGGCGGCGATATTCTGCCAACCGAACTGGATCATATCAGCAAGGGTGATGCCCGTAAGGGGTGCCGACTGTCTTGTCAGGTTAACGTCAAGTCAGATATGGAAATTGAGCTGGATGAAGAGATCTTCGGCATCAAGAAATGGGAATGTACTGTTATCTCCAACGATAACAAGGCAACCTTCATTAAAGAGCTCAAGCTACAGATCCCCGATGGCGAGTCAGTACCTTTCCGTGCCGGTGGTTATATTCAGATTGAAGCCCCGGCTCACCATGTGAAGTATAAAGACTTCGATATTCCAGCAGAGTATCGTGGTGACTGGGAACACTTTGGTTTCTTCAACCTCGAATCCAAGGTTGATGAAGAAACCATTCGTGCATACTCTATGGCAAACTATCCGGAAGAGTTCGGCATTATCATGCTGAACGTGCGGATTGCTACGCCTCCACCACGGAATTTGAGCCTGCCTTGTGGTAAGATGTCGTCTTACATCTGGAGTCTCAAGCCAGGTGATAAAGTCACTATCTCCGGCCCATTCGGTGAGTTCTTTGCCAAAGATACCGATGCTGAAATGGTCTTTATCGGTGGTGGTGCAGGTATGGCGCCTATGCGTTCTCATATCTTCGACCAGCTCAAGCGTCTTAAGTCCAAGCGTAAGATGAGTTTCTGGTACGGTGCCCGTTCCAAGCGCGAAATGTTCTATGTTGAAGATTTCGATGGCCTGGCGGCAGAGAATGATAACTTTGTCTGGCATGTGGCCTTGTCCGATCCTCAGCCTGAGGACAACTGGGATGGCTACACAGGCTTCATTCACAACGTGCTCTATGAGAATTACCTCAAGTCGCACGAAGCCCCTGAAGATTGCGAGTTCTACATGTGTGGACCTCCAATGATGAACGCAGCGGTAATTGCTATGCTGAAAGATCTTGGCGTTGAAGATGAAAACATCCTCCTGGATGACTTCGGTGGCTAAGCATTAGTTCATTCCCTGGCACTGCCTTTTGGCAGTGCCAGTTTGTAAGGGAAATTCATAGTATGCAGTTCAAGACCGCTAAGTTTACAACGCTGGCAAATTGGCTGGTCCTTATCGGATTGGCCTTTTTTGTTTCTGGGTGCAGCAGTCAGGATGATGTGATAGCACTTTCCGGAAGCACTATGGGCACCACTTATCATATTAAAGTGGTCAACAGTGAGCGCTTGCCGGATGCCCAGCTATTACAGGCTGAAATCGATATGGCGCTGGAGCAGGTGAACGACCAGATGTCCACCTACAGACCCGACTCCGAGCTTTCACGTTTCAATCAGCTCAAGCAAGGCCAGAGCCTGGCCGTTTCTGCCGATACTATTACCAATATTCGTGAAGGTATCAGGTTATATCAGCTCACCGATGGCGCGCTCGATATTACCCTGGGGCCCTTGGTCAACCTGTGGGGCTTTGGCCCGGACAAACGGCCTCTGGAAGTGCCTTCTGCCGAGCAGATAGCCGAGGCCAAGGTACGAATGGGGATAGATGCCATTCAAATAGAAGGGGATAAGCTCAGCAAGAGTCAGTCCAGCGTCTATGTGGACTTGTCATCCATAGCCAAAGGATTCGGGGTCGATAAAGTGGCTCGTTTGCTGGATAAGTATCAGCCCAAAGGTTATCTGGTGGAGATTGGCGGTGAGATTAGCGTTAAGGGAAGCAAAGGCGATGGCAAACCCTGGCGGGTGGCGATAGAGCAGCCGGCGGAGAATGGCCGGGCAGTGCAACAGGTGATAGAGCCTGGCACCATGGCCATGGCTACCTCGGGCGATTATCGTAACTATTATGAGGAAGACGGACAGCGCTTTACTCATATTATCGATCCCCGCAGTGGCTTTCCGGTAGAGCACAGATTGGCCTCTGTCACTGTGTTGCACCCTGACTGCATGACGGCTGATGGTTTTGCCACTGCCATGATGGTGATGGGCACAGAAGCATCACTGGCCTTAGCTGAAGAAGAGAAGCTGGCCATCATGCTGATTGAAAAACAGGACGAAGGGTTTAAGGTATACTATAGCTCTGCGTTTAAAGCCTTCGTTCACTAGAGTAATTGGAGCCTTTATGAGTACTTTTATTGCAGCCTTTGTGATACTGCTGGCATTTTTCCTGCTGATGTCTGTGGGCTATTTAATCAAGCGCAAGGCGGTGCAGGGCAGTTGTGGTGGCCTCGGGGTCTTGGGTATAGAAAAGGCCTGCGATTGTGATGAACCTTGCGATAAACGCAAGGCCCGTGAAGCGGCTGAAGAAGCCCGGCGCGAGCGTTTAACCAAAGATAGAATTATTTGAAAAAGGGCCTCTTCGGAGGCCCTTTCTTCATTCATCGCCCTCGTCATTTTCTCCTGTACTACACTCAGTGGCAAAGCGGTCTGTAGAGGAGATATGCCCATGAGCCGGGAGCCGGAAGCTATTCTCGATTCAGTGGTACAGTTGACCGAGCAGCGGCAGTTGGATTCGCTGGCTGAGAGCCTGGTGTCCACAGTATCGCAAATGCTCAGCATAGATGAGGTGTGTATCCTGGATGTGGATAAGCTCACCAAGCGTAAGGGGGGCCTGGATGGCCAGCGCAATGTCAGTAGCGCCAGCTTGGCGGTGTCGGTCAAACTCTGTATCGAACAGCAAAGGGAGATCTGTTTCTCCAACGGTCTGCATCAGGAGTTGGCCGTTCCCATCATCATCAATGATAAACTCACCAAGGTGCTCTTGGTCAGCGCGCCTTTATTGACTGAGCAAGACAGGGTTCTACTCAGAGGTTTTGCCAAGGTCTATGAGAACTATTTTCACATAGTGGTGGAGAGCGAAACTGACAGCCTGACCAATTTATTAAACCGCAAGGCTTTTTTGCCACAGCTTTACAGTTCGGTAGAGATTGCCTGTGACCTCCTGCAGGAACAAGCGCAGGCAAGTCAGGATGCCGACGAGGAGCTCAAGCTGTGGATTTGTATCTTCGATATAGATTACTTCAAGAAAATCAACGATACCTTTGGTCATCTCTATGGCGATGAAGTCTTGTTGCAGGTTTCGGCGCTGATGAAGCAGGTGTTTAATCCCCAGGATCTTATGTTTCGTTTCGGCGGTGATGAGTTTGTTATTTTGCCGGCACCGCGAAGCCGCAGGGCGCTTATCGAATTGTGTCAGGAGTTCACCCAGAATTTGGCTCAATTGCAGCAAGAGCGTTTAGGCGGGATCCGCATCTCTATGGGCATTGTGGGAATCGATCCCCGAGTTGATCCCGGCACCTTGCTCAATCAGGCTGACAATGCACTGTATTTTGTTAAAGGCAATGGCCGTAACCAAGTAGCGTTTTATGGGCAACTGCTGGCGGAAGGCAAGCTACAGAGACCAGAGATAGAAGATGATATCGAGCTTTTTTAATCACTTGAACACAAAATCAGCTTGCTAACCTTAGTCAATATGATAATGATTATCTTTTGTAAGCTGGTGAAATTAAAGGTTAATTTGTAATACCCTCTACTTTAGGCTAGGCTGGAAAAACTTGACTTGGATCAAGTTTAATCAAAGCTAAAGGACGAGATAATGAAAGGTCATCCCAAAGTGGTTTCCCAGCTCAACAAGGTGTTGACCTGCGAGCTGACAGCCATCAATCAGTACTTCCTTCATGCCCGCATGTTCAAGAACTGGGGCCTGGAAGGACTCAACCATAAAGCCTACAAGAAATCGATTCAGGATATTAAACACGCCGATAAGCTTATCGAGCGGGTGTTGTTTCTCGAAGGCCTGCCCAACTTGCAACAGTTGGACAAGCTGCGCATAGGTGAACACAGCGAAGAGATGCTGGCCTGTGACAAACAGATGCTGGAAGAACAACTGACTGTGCTGCGTGATGCCATTGCCCTGTGTGAGATTGAACGTGATTATGTCAGTCGCGATATCCTCGAGGATCTACTGGAAGATGAAGAGGAACATCTGGATTGGTTGGAAGCTCAGTTTGAGCTGATAGGCCTGACCGGACTGGCTAACTATCTGCAATCACAGATTGAGACAGAATAAGGAGACAGATATGAAAGGCCATCAGCAAGTCATAGATGTGCTCAATAAGCTGCTGACCGGGGAACTGTCGGCAATGGATCAGTATTTCGTACATGCTCATATGTATGAAGACTGGGGGCTAAATGAGCTCTATGAGCGTATTAAACATGAGTCGGATGATGAAAGAGAGCATGCCGCCAAGTTGATTGCACGGATCCTGTTTCTGGAAGGCACTCCGGATGTTGCCAGTCGCGATGCCCTCACCATAGGTAAGAATGTGCAGGAGATGCTGCACAACGACTTGCAATATGAATACAAGGTTGCCGCCAATCTGAGAGAAGCCATCACCCTGTGTGAACAACTCAAGGACTATCAGAGCCGGGAGTTATTGGAGCTATTACTGGAAGAAACTGAAGACGACCATATGTATTGGTTGGAGAAGCAACTGGGCCTTATTGGCAAGGTTGGACTACAGAATTATATCCAGTCCAAGATGTAATGGTATTAAAGCCGTCACCACAGGAGCCGCTATTGCGGCTCTTTTGCTATCTGGTGTTGGTTGAATGCACTTAAGTTGGTAATAAGATACTGAATCGCTTCGGTTTGGTGCGGGCGATTGTTTACATAGAAAATTATATTGTTTCTTGTCATTTAATAGTCAAACTTGTTAACGGATTCTGATACATTGCTGGTTTCCTTAAATAAAAATATAACAAATAGGACTCGCAATGGAGCAGATAAGACGTTCCCTCAGTTTGCAACTTGTATTGGCTATCGCCGGTGCCCTGGCGCTGTTGTTGTCTATAGTGGCCGCAGTGATGGTTAAGAGCAGCAGCGACGATACCCGTGCCCGCATAGATCAGGACATATCGGCGCTGATCACCCTCAAGGCAAATGAAATCGGCAACTACTTCTACGCCAAGGGGCAGATTATTCACTCTGTCTTTGCTAACCCTGCCATCAATAACTGGTTTGCCAAATACCATAGCCGTGGCTCAGATCTCAGTCTCGATCCCGGTTATCAACAGCTGGTTGATTATTTCCACTTTTTCTCCGAGCAGGACAAGGAGATCAAGTCGGTGTTTTTTGGCTCGGCCAATACTTTCGAGTACTTTGATCTCAATGGTCGTTACGATGGCGATCCCGACTACTACACCAACAAACGTCCCTGGTGGCAGGAGGCGATAGCCAAAAATGGTTTGTTTGTCGGCGATCCGGCTGTGGATGCCAACGACGGCTCAATCTCGGCCACGGTCAAGACAGTAGTCAAGGATGCCAATGGTCGCCTTATAGGCATAGGTGGTATGGATATTCTCATCGATACCATAGGTAAAAATCTGCTGGCGCCAATCAAATACCGGGGCGAAGGTCAGGCATTTTTGATGACTGAGCAGGGAAAGTTGGTGTACTTCCCGGGTTTTAATCAAACGTTCCCCGCCGGCTCTGATGCGGCCGTTATTGACAATCTCAGCGGTGACAATCAGGGCTTTAGTGAACTGAAACGTGAAATGCAAACCCGGGATGCCGGTATCGCCGAAGTCACTTATCAGGGAGAGTTGCAGCGAGTGAGCTATATTGCCATTCGCGGTGATTATCCCAAGGTGCGCTGGTATTTGGGGTTCATGTTGCCCAATGAAGTGTTTCAGGCTCCTGTGAAGCAAAGCCTTTGGCAAACCAGCCTGGTTTCAGTGGGGATTATTTTACTGGTGGCGTTAACCGTTTTCCTGATGATGCTGCCGTTTCGGCGTAATCTCAATAGCCTGCTGCACACCATGGAAGATATCGCCGAGGGTGAGGGCGACTTGTCACGCCGCATTGAAATCAACCGCACCGATGAACTTGGGCGTCTTGGCGCAGCATTCAATCGTTTTGCCGCCAAGGTGCAGAGTCTGTTGCTGGAAACCCGTGAGCTCAGTGGTCGGGTGGATAATGGGGTTGCCGCCGCGGCTGAGGTGTGTGACAACGCACTGGCCTCTGTCAGTGCCCAGAAACAGGAAATTGCCTCGGTGGCTACAGCTGCTACCGAAATGGCCCACACAAGCCAGGAGATGGCGACCAACGCCCAACGAGCCGCCGAGTTTGCCGAGACGGCACTGTTGCAGTCCAGAAACGGCGCAGATGTGGTGCAGCAGGCCAGTCAGGGAATGCACTCACTTTCCACACAGGTCAACCAGGCTGCCGGGGTTATTCGGGCGCTCAGAAGCAGCTCGGAGGAGATAGGCGAGGTGCTCAGTGTGATCCGCGCCATTGCCGAGCAAACCAATCTGCTGGCACTCAACGCCGCCATTGAAGCGGCCCGCGCCGGGGAGCAGGGAAGGGGCTTTGCGGTTGTTGCCGATGAGGTGCGCACCCTGGCATCCCGCACCCAGGACTCGACGACCAATATTCAGGGCATTATCCAGACTCTGCAGCAACAGGCACAGCAAGCCGAACAGGTGATGGAAGCCGGAGTCAGGGAGGCCAACCAGGGCCAAAGCCTGACTCTGGAAGTGGAGCGAGCATTGACAGAAATCACCGCGGCAGTGGATGCCATCCAGTTGCAAACCATGGAGATCACAGCGGCTATAGGCCAGCAGGCTGTGGTGGCCGAAGAAGTGGCCTGCAATATTGAAAATGTTCGTGGCCGCTCCGATGAATCCCTGAGCGCCAGCGAAGAATTGTCACAAAAGATGCGGGCATTTCAACAGTTGGCCACGGCTCTGGGGCGCAACATAGGTCAGTTCCGCATAGATTAAGACGAGCTTTAAATCCATAAAGGAGAGCCCAGGCTCTCCTTTTTTGCTCCCGATTGAAATACCTTTACGTTATCCTGGCTTGTTAACTGTGTTTATATACAGTACTCTGTTTGTGTCCGGCTCGACCGAGCCCTTTGAGATCCGGAAAGTAAGCTTGAGAAAGATCATACATATCGACATGGACTGCTATTTTGCCGCAGTGGAGATGCGTGATTTTCCAGAATATCGTGGCCGACCTCTGGCCGTAGGTGGCAGCAGTGACAGACGCGGGGTGATAAGCACCTGCAATTATGAGGCGCGTAAATTCGGCGTTCGCTCTGCCATGGCCTCAGCCTATGCGTTAAAGCTTTGCCCGGATCTGCTGCTTATCCCCGGACGCATGTCTGTCTACAAGGAGGTCTCGGCAGAGATCCGGGCCATCTTTGCCCGGTATACCTCACTGATTGAACCTCTGTCGCTGGATGAAGCCTACCTGGATGTATCCGATAGCTCGTTATGCCAAGGCTCGGCCACCCTAATTGCCGAAGCGATTCGCGCCGATATCCTGGCGGAAACCGGCCTGACAGCCTCTGCGGGTATCGCCCCGGTCAAGTTTCTCGCCAAGGTGGCCTCGGATCTCAACAAGCCCAACGGTCAATATGTGATAACGCCACAGGCGCTGCCTGAGTTTGTTAAAACCCTGCCGCTTATCAAGATCCCCGGTGTCGGTAAGGTCACCGCCCAGAAGCTGGCTGATATGGGGCTGCATACCTGTGCGGATGTGCAAAAGGTGCCTCTGGCCATATTGCAGCAGCGGTTTGGGAAGTTTGGAACCTTACTTTATGAAAGGGCTCAGGGGATAGACGAACGGGAGTTGACTATTAACCGAGAACGTAAATCGGTCGGGGTAGAGACCACGCTGGCAGAGGATATCCATACTCTGGCTCAGTGTCGTCAGGTGATGCCACAGTTGGTTCAGGAGTTGGCCCGCCGTTTGGAGCGCGGAGCCAAAGACAGGCAAATTCAAAAGCTGGTGGTCAAACTCAAGTTTAGTGACTTTAAACAGACCACTATAGAAACCCGCTCGAATGAGTTATCTGTGCGTCTGCTGGATGACTTGCTGACCCAGGCATTGCAAAGAGCCAACGGTCGTGGCATCCGCCTGCTGGGGGTAGCTGCCGGCCTGGTCAGCCAGGATGACAGCCACTCATCGGCAGAGGAAACTATACAGCAGTTGGATTTGGCTTTCTAAATTTACAGTTTGGATTAGTTTACAGAAATGCATTCGGCTATCGGTTCTTGGGGTAACGGAACTGTTGGGCTAAAAAGCTCCTTCTACGGCATTACCTAGGCGCCAGTTCACCCAGCGCTTACTGTACGAGGCGATTCCTGGGTATTGGGCCATCATCATAGGGCCATCACCAATTTCCAACATTAGGCGAGCTGCACAGATGAGGCCGAGAATCTTCATTGCCCTTCAACAATGGCTGAATATGGCGTATCACACTAGCTTCACTTTCGGCGCCTTGGGTTTCAGTACTTTCTGTATCAAGAGTGCTGACAGGATAAGTCCCATGCCGACCAGAGTCGCCAGTGTGATGGCTTCTTTCAATATCAGCGCAATAAACACCATGGACAGGAGTGGCGTCAGAAACACCAGGTTGGTGATGCTGGCTGCTCGCTCTGTGGTTCTCAGTGCCATTAGCCAGAGCACAAAGGTAACGCCCATTTCAAACAGCCCCACATAGATACCGGCCCCTAGCGCTTGCCAATGCAAAGAGGGCAGACTTTCTGTTGCCAGCAGGGTGATGGTTATTAGCGGTAGACTCACCAAAAAACTCAGCAATAGGCTGACAATGGCATCGCCCTTGTCTTTGGTATTAATGATCCAATATAAGCACCAGAGCAGGGTACTGGAGAGTGCCAGCAGGATACCGAAGGGGTTTTCAAAGTCCATCGATAACAGGTTACCGCCGGTGGCGATTACCAATACTCCAAAGTAGCCGGTGATGGCCGCCAGCATGTCGCTGAGTTGCAGCTTTTGCTGCAACATGGGGGCGGCAAGCAGTGGCAGCAGTACCGCCCAGGTGTAGTTCAGCGACAGCGCCTGCTGCGCCGGCAAGAGAGCATAGGCTTTGAACAGTACCAGATAATATAGAAAGGGATTCAGTATTCCGGTTTGCAGATAAAACCAGGGCCGGGCGCGAAACTGCTGCTTTAATAATGTGAGTTTTTTCTGCCAGGCAAGAATAAGCCCCAGACAGATGGATGAAGTGATAACGGCAACAAACACCAGTTGCAACGGCGAGAAGAAGCCAAGGGCGATTTTAAAGGCGGTCGCAACAGTGGACCAGAGGAATACGGCGGCCATTCCGTAGATCAGGGCCAGCTGGGATTTTTTCACTTTAGAGGTCTCTGTTTCTACTCTTGTTTTATGGCTGGTTCGGCCACGGTCGCAATCGACACTATTTTATTCAGCACTGCTAAACAAAAAAAGATCTTCGGCACCGACGATGCAAAAAAAGATTGTACAAAAGATCCATTTTTTTCTTCCTGGCCCTTGTAAAGCAGTTTTACGCCCTTATATAGGGGGTAAGGCAAGATTGGGGGCCATCTACAACGGGCTTGAAAACAGCGAGTTTACCCCCATATCTGAAATCAGATAAACATATTCAGTTCGAAAGAAAAGATTTTTCGGAGGACCTCATGGGTAAAATTATTGGTATCGACTTAGGCACAACAAACTCTTGTGTAGCTGTCCTCGATGGTGACAAGGCTCGCGTATTGGAGAATGCCGAAGGCGATCGTACTACACCTTCTATCATCGCCTTCACTGAAGACGAGACGCTGGTTGGCTCACCTGCAAAGCGTCAGGCTGTTACCAACCCTGCCAACACTTTCTTTGCCATCAAGCGTTTGATTGGCCGTCGCTTTACTGACGATGAAGTTCAGCGCGACGTCAGCATCATGCCTTTCAAGATCATCAAGGCCGACAACGGCGATGCTTGGATTGAAAGCCATGGCAAGAAAATGGCACCTCCTCAGGTGTCTGCTGAAGTACTGAAAAAGATGAAGAAAACTGCTGAAGATTTCCTGGGTGAGCCAGTGACTGAAGCGGTAATCACAGTACCTGCTTACTTCAACGACTCTCAGCGTCAGGCCACCAAAGATGCCGGCCGTATTGCGGGTCTGGAAGTAAAACGTATCATCAACGAGCCAACTGCAGCGGCACTGGCCTATGGTATCGACAAGAAGCAGGGCGACAACATTGTTGCTGTATATGACCTGGGTGGTGGTACTTTTGATATCTCCATCATCGAAATCGACAGCAACGACGGCGACCAGACTTTCGAAGTACTGGCAACCAACGGTGATACTCACCTGGGTGGTGAAGACTTCGACAACCGTCTGATCAACTACCTGGCTGACGAATTCAAGAAAGAGCAAGGTCTGGATCTGCGTAACGACCCTCTGGCTATGCAGCGTCTGAAAGAAGCTGCCGAGAAGGCCAAGATTGAGCTGTCCAGCACCACTCAGACCGAGGTGAACCTGCCTTACATCACTGCCGATGCGACAGGTCCCAAGCACTTGGTGGTTAAGATCACCCGTGCCAAACTGGAATCTCTGGTTGAAGACCTGATCCAGCGCTCTCTGGAGCCTCTGAAAGTGGCTCTGGCTGATGCCGACCTGTCAGTGTCTGACATCAACGAAGTGATCTTGGTGGGCGGTCAAACCCGTATGCCTAAGGTTCAGGAAGCGGTAACCAACTTCTTCGGTAAGGAACCACGTAAAGACGTGAACCCTGATGAAGCGGTAGCCGTAGGTGCTGCGATTCAAGGTGGTGTACTGGCCGGTGACGTGAAAGACGTACTGCTGCTGGACGTAACGCCTCTGTCTCTGGGTATCGAAACCATGGGCAGCGTAATGACTAAGCTGATTGAGAAGAATACGACTATTCCTACCAAGGCACAGCAGACCTTCTCTACAGCAGACGACAACCAGAGCGCAGTGACCATTCACGTGCTGCAGGGTGAGCGTAAGCAAGCCAGCGCCAACAAGTCACTGGGTCAGTTCAACCTGGAAGGTATTGAGCCTGCTCCACGCGGCATGCCACAGATTGAAGTGACTTTCGACATCGACGCCGACGGTATTCTGCACGTGTCTGCCAAAGACAAGAAGACAGGCAAAGAGCAGAACATCACCATCAAGGCCTCTTCCGGTCTGTCTGATGATGAAGTCGAGAAAATGGTTCGCGACGCCGAGGCTCATGCCGAGGAAGACAAGAAGTTTGAAGAGCTGGTCAGCGCCCGCAACCAGGCTGATGGTCTGGTAC
>Ga0114983_1000516_pt1 | contig 16452 bp, 15 predicted proteins | sample Shrwel_input2_RT_FD_87182 | JGI IMG/M metagenome (GOLD analysis project Ga0114983, IMG submission 87182) | Subsurface microbial communities from deep shales in Ohio, USA - Utica-3 well 1 S input2 RT | ecosystem: Environmental > Aquatic > Deep subsurface > Shale gas/oil reservoir > Produced... | reverse complement strand
TTACAGCAGATATTATTAAAATAAAACTTTAATTTAAACTTTCATAGCTAAATAGTTTTCTCTTATAATATTTATTCTCTATTCATTTAAAAAATCCTTTTTTAGAAACAGAATATTTTATTAATATTAGATTAAAATTAAAAAAAGATGTATTCTCATCAATTAAGAGAGAATACATCTTTGAAATTCAATCAATAAACGAGTGGTTTCGGACTTACATCATTCCACCCATTCCACCCATTCCACCCATGCCGCCCATTCCTCCGGGCATGCCGCCGGGCATTCCTCCACCACTGCCGTCATCATCATCATCACTGTTATCAGCAACCAGGCATTCTGTGGTTAGGAGCATAGAAGCTGCACTTGCCGCATTTTGTAAGGCAGAACGTGCAACTTTTGCTGGATCAATAATACCAGCCTGAATCATATTTACATATTCACCTTTTAAAGCATCAAATCCAATTCCTGCTTCTTTTTCTTTAACTCTTTCTACTACAACAGATCCTTCGTGACCTGCATTATTAGCAATCTGCTTAATTGGAGCTTCTAGAGCTTTGCGGACAATATCCACACCTGTTTCTTCGTCTCCTTCTAAGTTAAGACCATCAAGAGCAGACATAACTTCAAGATAAGTTGTGCCTCCACCTGCAACCAGACCTTCTTCTACAGCGGCTCTAGTAGCAGATAAAGCATCCTCAATTCTATGCTGCTTTTCTTTTAGCTCAGTTTCTGTTGCTGCACCAACCTGAATCACTGCAACTCCACCAGCTAATTTAGCTAATCTCTCCTGCAATTTTTCTCTGTCGAAATCAGAAGTTGTTGTTTCGATCTGTTTCTTAAGCTGTGAAATTCTATCCTGAATTTTTTCTTTATCTCCATTACCTTCAACAATTGTTGTATCATCTTTAGTAATAGTTACTTTATGGGCCTGACCTAAATCATTAATGCTTGCATTTTCAAGCTTTAAGCCAAGATCTTCAGTGATTAAAGTACCACCAGTTAGAACTGCAATATCTTCTAACATTGCTTTACGGCGGTCACCAAATCCAGGTGCTTTAACAGCTACACAGTTAAAGGTTCCTCGAATTTTGTTCACCACTAAGGTAGCTAGAGCTTCGCCTTCAACTTCTTCAGAAATAATCATTAAGCTTTTACCGGACTGAGCAACCTGCTCTAGTAATGGTAAAATATCCTGAATACTGGAAATTTTCTTATCTGTAATTAGAATATATGGATCTTCTAGAGAAGCTTCCATTGTATCAGTATCAGTTACCATGTATGGAGATAAATAACCTCGATCAAACTGCATACCTTCTACAACTTCTAGAGAAGTTCCCATACTTTTTGATTCTTCTACAGAGATAACTCCATCCTGACCAACTTTTTCCATTGCTTCAGCAATTAAGTTACCTACTTCTTCATCATTACCGGCAGAAATAGTAGCAATCTGAGAAACTGCTTCTTTTCCGTCCACTGGTTTAGCGACTGAAGCAATCTCTTCAGTTAATTTTTCTACAGCTTTTTGAATACCTTTTTTTAAAAGCATTGGGTTGGCACCAGCTGCTACATTTTTAAATCCTTCTTTTAGAATAGATTCTGCTAATACTGTTGCAGTAGTTGTACCATCACCAGCAACATCATTTGTTTTAGTAGCTACTTCTTTTACTGCCTGAGCACCCATATTTTCATAACGATTTTTCAATTCTATTTCTTTGGCAATACTTACTCCATCATTAGTGATTGTAGGAGCACCAAAACTCTTTTCTAAAAGTACATTACGTCCTTTAGGACCAAGTGTTACCTTAACTGCATTTGCTAAACGAGAAACTCCACTTTCTAACTTACGGCGTGCTTCCTCGCCGAATTTTAATTCTTTTGGCATCTAAATCCCTCCTGTATAATTAAAACTAAATTATTTTTTAAGTAAAAATTTAATAATTAAAGTTCAGATTTACTTAGCATAAAACAAACCAGTTTTCGCTAATTTATAATTTACTAGTCAATTACTGCTAAAACATCTTCAATCGAAAGAATAATATATTCTTCAGAATCAACTTCCACTTTTGTTCCAGCATATTTATCAAAGACTACTGTATCTCCTACAGCTACTTCTGCTTCTTCACCTTCTGGAGCAATATTTCTACCTACAGCAATAATTTCTGCCTGCTGTGGTTTTTCGTCTTTTGTTGCTGTATCAGGAAGTACGATTCCTCCCTTAGTTTTTTCTTCACCTTCATTTTTTTCTACATGTTTTACTACAACTCTGTCATTTAGTGGTTTAAGACTCATTTAAAAATAACCCCCTTCTAATATGATATTTTTTTATATTAATTAGCACTCATTTAATGTGAGTGCTAACAAGCACTGTAAATATAATATCTAAGACAGAAAGGAAAATCAAATCTCCTAAGAGTCAATTAATGGCCACATTAGTCTTTTAAAAGACTTCAGAATAGATTAACTCTTTAGTTCTTTAAAAAACATTAAATATTTTTCTAATGGACTACAATCATATTTTATATTTATTAAATCAAAATAACTTCAGCTTTAAATTTATCTTCTAGCTGACTGTAGTGTTCACCCAAAAGATCATTACCATAATAATCATAAATAATCTCCGGTAAAATTATGCCTTCGATTTTTCGATCAACTTTATTTATAGTTTTAATCAAATCCTGATTTGTCAGTAAACCAGCTGCAATGATTGAGCCGCCAAAAAATTTATTTTCGCTCTGAAGCAGTTTTAAGTTCTGATTTGAATTTAGATATGACTGTAAAAATTCTTTTAAAAACTTATAGGCCAGCTGTGAACAAAGGATTACTGTTGCTTTGTCATTATGCCTTTTCTCACTTTCTTCAGCATAAGCTTTCAATTTTCTTTTTTGCTCCAGATTTAAATCATAGGACATTATTAGCCCAGAGTTTTGGTTTTTTTCTTTGCTGAGAGCTGCAGATATTTTTTCATCTTGTCGTATAAACTCCAGCTCCGGATTCTGAGCAGACTTTATTTTATAAAAAGCATCAACTCTGCTTTCAACTTTTTGCTTATTAACTCTAATAATTATATCCCCACTTTTTAAACCAGAGGCTGCAGCAGCTGAATCTGCAATGACGTCATTAACTTCTGCTATTAAAGAAGAAATCTGCTGAGGTTCAATAATAATTGGATAAGAATATCCCTCTCTTTTTGTAGCAATAAATTGATCTAACTTAAAATATTCATTTTTATCAATAATTAAATCTTTTTCTGCATAACTGCTGAAACCGGCTATAAAAACTCTCAAACTTTTAGGAGGATAATTTTCTAAAAAATCAAAAGTTATTTTTAAATATTCAAATCCCTTAAGCTGATGCATCGAAACAATACTGGCTTCAAAATCAATACTGTATTCCTTCAATTTAGGAATCACTTTAAAAACATTATCCGGTCGAGAATCATTCATTAAAAAAACCCGTTCTTCAGGAGCGGGGGCATTTAATGAAATATTCAATTCTAAGGGGTCTAGAGTTTTTAGTAAGTTAATTTGATCAAGCTCCAGAAATGAACCACTTGTAGTTATTTTGATTTCAATCTCTGGCCACCGCTGACGCAGATATTTAAGTATTTGATAAATATCAGGATGAACAAAGGGTTCTCCTTCTATAATCTTGCTGGCTGATTCTCCGATAAAAACTGGCCGCTCTGGATTGAGAAATTCAATCATAGTTTTAATCAATTCAAAATCTAAGTGGCCAAAACTATATGTTTCAACTGCAGGAGGATTATTTTTATGGCTGCAGAAAATACAGTTCAACTTACAGATTGAAGTTATGGGCAAAATATTATCTTCTTTAACAGTTTTAAAAAGTATTTCTTCCTTACTTCTCTTTTTTTTCAACTTAATCACCTACAATTTCAAAGATGGTTCTGCACTGATACTTAAAGGGGCAAAATCTTGTTCAAGATACTGATAATAAGCAACTGCTCCAATCATAGCTGCATTATCAGTACAGAGTTCTAAGGGAGGATAATATAAATCTATATTATGTTCTTTTAACCTCTCAGCAATAACTTCTCTCAGCCGCTGATTGGCTGCTACTCCACCCGAAAGAACAGCACTTTCTACATCATACTCTGTAACAGCTTTAATTAAGTTAGAAGCCAGACTATCAACAGCTGCTTCCTGAAAACTGGCAGCAAGGTCATTTATATTAATTTCATTTCCTCTCTGTTCTTCATTGTTTACATAATTCATCACAGCTGTTTTTAAGCCGCTGAAGCTGAAATCATAGCTATCTCCTAAGTCAGCCCTTGGAAAATCTATAGCATTTCTATCCCCGGAGTAAGCTGCTTTTTCTACAGCCGGACCACCTGGATAACCAAGTCCAACAAAACGAGAAATCTTATCAAAGGCTTCACCTGCAGCATCATCTATAGTTCTTCCCAGAATGTTATAACCACTTAAATCATCAAAATATAATAAATCTGTATGGCCTCCGGAAATTGTTAGACATAAGAGCGGTTTATTAATATCTGGATTGGCAATAAAATTGGCATAAATATGACCTGCAATATGGTTGACTCCAATTAAGGGAATATTTAAAGACAGAGAAATAGTTTTAGCTGCAGTCAGGGTAACTAAAAGCCCACCTACCAGTCCTGGACCATAAGTGGATGCAACTGCATCTAAATCCTTAAATTCAATTCCCGCCTCCTCCAGTGCCCGATCAATTACCGGCAGCAGCAGTTCCAGATGTTTGCGGGAAGCAATTTCCGGTACTACTCCCCCAAATTTTTTGTGTAAATCAACCTGAGAAGAAACAACATTTGATAACACTTCCAGTCCGTTTTTATTGACTGAAGCTGCTGTCTCATCACAGGAACTTTCAAGTGCCAGTATATAAATATCTTCGTTTTCCTTTTTTAATTTATCTTTATAATTCACTTTCTCCACTCCCATATTAATTACTGCCGTATTTCTGCTGCCAGTTTATTTCTGCCTGAGGTTTTTTTAAATAAGTTGGTTTCAGCTGATAAATATCATCTTCCCGGCCTGAATTTATATAATCCTGGCCCAGTCTGGCCAAAACTGCTGCTCGAGTAAAATTTCTCTCAGCTGCACCCTGCTTAACTAAAAACCCTTTCTGGTCCAGGACCTCCTGAACAGCAGCAGTCTTCTCTCCAATAATTGTAATCTCTTTATTTTTATATTGACTCAAAATAGCTGGTAGTTCATCAATACCAGCACTTGCTGACTTGTTTATTTCTTTTAAGAAAAATTCATTTTGCTTTTCATTTTTCTGATAAAAAGAATAATAAACTCTTTTTCGCCTGGCATCAAGCAGAGGCAGTATATAATCTCCCTCAGCTCCAGCTGCCAGAATTTCTAGAGTAGAAATACCCTTAACCGGAATAGAAAATATTCTCCCCAGCATTTTAGCTGTGGTAATCCCAATCCTTAACCCCGTAAAAGAACCCGGACCAACTGCAACTGCAACTCCATCAAGATCTTCAGCCTTAATTTCTAAAAGCTCAAAAATTTGCTCCATTAGAGGCAGAAGTTTTTCGCTGTGCTGTCTTTTTAAGCTTAAATTGTATTCTCCTTTAAGCTGACCTGAGTCCATTAAAGCCAGTCCCAACATATCAGTAGAACTATCAATTGCTAAAATTAACATTCTTGATTCAACCTTTCTATTAATAACCTGCTCTGTTCTCCTTCACCACGAATAATTATTTTTCTCTGTTCAGCAGATATTTTTTCTATATTTATAAAAATAAAATCAGCCGGAAGAAGAGGTAAAGCAAGTTCCGGCCATTCTATAAAGATCAATGCTTCTCTATTTATATAATCTTCAAAACCAATCTCTAATAATTCTTCACTTCTATCAAGACGGTATAGATCCATATGAATAATTTCGACATCAGCTGAATATTCCTGAACCAGATTAAATGTGGGACTTGTTACATCTCTCTGATAGCCTAAGGCGTAAACTACAGCTTTGGTAATTAGTGTTTTTCCAGTACCAAGCTCACCCTTAAGCAAAATCAGGGCTGGAATTTCAATTAACCCTGCTAATTTCCTGCCAAAATTTGTAGTCTCAGCTGGTGATTTAGTAATTGTCGAATAACTGATCTCCATTTATTTCCCCAGCTCCTTAGAACGCTCAACTGCTGCTTTAACAGCCTTAATTACAGTTGAACGAAAGGCATTATCTTCCAGTTCAGCAATTCCAGCAATTGTAGTTCCCGCCGGAGATGCTACCATATCTTTTAATTCAGCCGGGTGTTTGCCGGACCTTAGAACCATCTCTGCTCCACCTTTAACAGTCTGAGCAGCAAGTTCAAGTGCTGTTTGGCGATTAAGACCTTTTAAGACCCCGGCATCAGCTAAAGCCTCTATAAATAGATAAACAAAGGCAGGTCCACTGCCGCTGAGCCCAGTAACTGCATCCATTTCATCTTCTTTAACCTCTGCTGTCTTTCCTAGAGACTTGAATATTTTTTCTACAAAGGCTTTCTCATCAGCCTCAACTTCCGGAGAATAATAAAGTGCACTCATTCCTTCAGCAACTAAAGCTGGAGTATTGGGCATAATCCGTATTATTTTAGCATTTGAGCCGAAATATTGTGCGAGCAAGCCTGTCTTAACACCTGCTGCAATTGAATAATAATCTTTGAATCAGCATCATTTTTGATGTCTTCCAGTACAAATTTAATTATCTGTGGTTTAACAGCCAGAATAATATAATCAGCTTTCTGAGCAGCTTTTTGATTGTCAGCAGTAATAGTTATTTCTGAAAACTGATCTTCGAGCTCAAAATCTGGATCAGCAAATTTTTTATCTGCTGCTGTAATATTTTCAGCCTTAATTATATTATGTTTTAAAATACCACTTAAAATAGCCTGGCCCATATTACCCAGTCCAATAATCGCTAATTTCATCTAAAAGTCCTCCTCCAGCTTATTCACGAATTTGACCATCACCCATAATTATATATTTAGTAGTAGTCAATTCTTTGAGTCCCATTGGACCGCGAGCATGCAGTTTCTGGGTACTGATTCCTGTCTCAGCTCCCAGACCAAATTGACTTCCATCAGTAAAACGGGTAGAAGCATTTACATAAACTGCAGCTGCATCAATATCATCCAAAAAGGATCGGGCAGTAGTATAATTTTCAGTAACTATAGCTTCCGAATGTTTGGTACCATATTTGTAAATATGCTCTACAGCCTCTTCATAATCATCTACAACTTTAACAGCCATAATATAATCTAAATACTCAGTTGCATAATCTTCTTCTGCAGCTTCTTTTACCTTAGGTACAATCTTTTTAGTCCGTTCACAGCCTCTTAATTCCACATCATTTTCTGCAAAAATACGTGCCATTTCCGGCAAAAAATCCTCGGCAATTTCCTGATCGACCAGTAAACTTTCAGCTGCATTACAAACTGCCGGACGAGAATATTTTGCATTAAATACTATTTTTTTAGCTTTTGTTAAATCTGCATTCTTATTTACATAGACATGACAGTTTCCTACTCCTGTTTCAATTACGGGCACCTTAGATTCGTTAACTACTTTTTGAATTAAACCAGCTCCGCCGCGAGGGATTAAAACATCTAAATAGTCATTTAGGGTAAATAGAATATCTACTGCTTTACGATCAGTTGTAGAAATTAGCTGTACTGCTTCTTGCGGCAGCCCAGCCTCCTGCAGACCATCCTGAATAATATTAGTTAAAATTTTGTTGGAGTTAAATGCATTTGAACCCCCACGCAGAATAACTGTATTTCCAGATTTTAGGCAGAGTCCTGCCACATCAACAGTAACATTGGGTCTTGCTTCATAAATAATTCCTATCACACCAAGTGGGACTCTAATTTTACCAATCTGAAGTCCATTTGGTCTTTTCCACATCTTAGGAACTTCCCCAATTGGATCCTCCTGACCGGCAACCTCTCTTAATCCCTGAGCCATCCCTTCAATTCTCGCTTCTGTCAGCTTAAGTCGGTCCAGTAAAGCCCGGCTTAGATCGTTGGCTCTACCCTTCTCCATATCTTTTTCATTAATTTCTAGAATCTCACCCTGTCTTTCCAGCAGCTTATCAGCAATCAAATTTAAGGCTTTGTTTTTTTCATTTGTACCAGCCTTTGCTAATTTACGCGCTGACTTTTTTGCTGCATCTGCCTGTGAAATCAATTCTTCTCTAATACTCATTTTTATCTCCTCCTATAACCATATTATCTCTATGGATAACCTCGGTCTTATTAAAATATCCAAGAATTTTTTCAATCTCATTTGAATGAGCACCTTTAATCTTTTCTATTTCATCAGAACTGTAATTAACAATTCCTTTTCCAATCTCAAGCCTACCGTCACTAATAGTTACCGGATCTCCACTCTTAAATTCTCCTCTAACCTCAACAATCCCTCCTGGAAGTAAGCTCTTACCTCTTTTAACTAAGGCCTCTGCTGCTCCCTGATCAACTAACAGCTTCCCCAGAGGTGGTAGGTTAAAGTTTAACCACTGTTTTCTTTTAGAAAGTCTTTCTTGTGCTGTTAAAAAAGTTGTTCCCAGGTCAAATTTATCATTTTCAGCCATTTCGACTATTTTTAAAAGTGAATTTTTTTCTTTGCCCGGACCTATAATCATCATTACCCCAGAATTAACAGCAATTTTTGCAGCTTCAATTTTTGTCTCCATGCCACCAGTTCCAACCCCACTGCCTTTACCACCAGCCATCTTTTCTATTTCAGCTGTAATATTTCCAACCTTAGAAATCAGTTTAATATTATCTTTATCTCCATTTGGATTGGCATTGTAAAGGCCTTTCACATCTGAGAGATTAACCAGCAGATCCGCTTCTACCAGCCCAGCAACTCTAGCTGCCAGGGTATCATTATCTCCTACTTTAATTTCATTAGTGACAATTGTATCATTCTCATTAATCACAGGAATTACTCCATGGTCAATTAAGGTTTTTAAAGTATTAAAAGCATTTAGATAGCGGTTTCTATTTTCCAAATCGTTTGATGTCAATAAAATCTGGGCACTTTTTGCTCCATATTCTCTAAAAAATTTATTATAAATTCCAACTAAAAGTCCCTGTCCAACTGCTGCACAGGCCTGCTGTTCAGGAATAGATGCCGGCTTTTTTGCATAACCAAGTTCGCCCATACCTGCTGCTACAGCACCTGAACTAACAAGTATAATTTCTCTTCCCTGATTTTTAAGATCAACAAGCTGTCTACTCAAAGCATCAATTTGAGAAAAATTAAGCTTTGCATTTTGATTACTTAATATACTGCTGCCTACTTTTACTACAATTCTTTTAAATTTCATTATTTAATCATCCTGTCTTTGTAATCCTTAAATTAAAGAATATAAACACTTTAATTTATTATATCAAATTTGATTAAAGATAAAAAGGGGAATAACTGTTAACAGAAACAGTTATCCCCCTGAGAATTTTATTTAGTTTGAAAGCTAGCTTAAGCTAATTCTACTTTTAAAACTTTTGTTCCTGCTTCTACTCTCTCTTTTTTAAGAATTTCCATACTTTTTACCTTTTCCATATTGGTAATAATAACTGGAGTAGAAATTGAAGGAGCATTTTCCTTGATATAATCTAAATCTACCTCAATCAGTGGTGTTCCAACTTCTACTTTATCACCATTTTTAACAAGTTTTTCAAAACCTTCTCCATCTAATTTAACCGTATCTATTCCAATGTGAACCAGAACTTCTAAACCCTTTTTAGTTTTAATTCCTACTGCATGACCAGTAGAAAAAATCTGAACAATTTCTCCAGCACAGGGAGCTTTAACTACATTTTCTTCTGGAGTTATAGCAAAACCATCTCCTAGCATTTTTTGAGCAAAAGCATCATCCGGTACATACTGAAGTTCACTTACTTCTCCAGCAAATGGTGCTGCTAAATATTCTTCTTTTTTCTTAAATATATTAAACATCAAATCTCCTCCTTTAATTCATTATAATACATTTCTTTTAACTTTTACAGCAGGATCTGAATATATTAAAATACATTGACTTTATAGTATATTTTTAATTTTATCTTTTAAAACATCAGACTCGGGACCAAATACTACCTGGACACTGCTGCCGGACTTCATAACTCCAGATGCACCTAAACCTTTAAGCTCTTTTTCATCAATCACTGTATTATCAATAACTTCCAGTCTTAACCTTGTAATACAGGCATCCACACTTTCTAAGTTTTCGCTTCCTCCTAGAGCAGCAAGAATATTTGCAGCTCTCTGATCTTTATCAACTGGAGCATCACTTTCTGACTCAACAGCATCACTGCCGCGTCCTGGAGTCTCAAAGTCGAAAAGGGGAATAGTAACATAGAAAACCGTAAAATAAAGAACTGCCATAATTGGACCAACAACCAGCCAGAACATCCAGGGGTTACCAAGATTAGAAAGACTTAAAACATAATCAATAGCACTGGCAGAAAAAGTGTATCCAATTCTAATATTAAAGTAATTTGTTAAAAGACCTGAAAGAAAAGCACCTGCTACATGAAATAAGTAAAGTGGTGGAGCTACAAAAATAAATAAGAATTCAATTGGTTCTGTGATTCCGGTTAAAAATGAGGTTAAAGCAGCAGTTGATAACATACCAGCAACTTTAACCTTATTTTTGGCTCTCAAATACATTGCCAGACAGGCAGATGGTAGTGCAAATAACATAATTGGATATTCTGCTGCCATAAAACGACCAGCAGTAGGGTCTCCAGCAAAAAATCTTGCTGTTTCTCCTCGTAAAACCTGACCTGCTTCTGTAGTGAAGCGCCCAAATTCATATAAAAATGGTGGATAATAAACATGATGTAAACCAACAGGTATTAAAGCTCTCTTTCCTGCTGCATATAATGCTGGCCCAATTGAAGATTTCATCGCAAAACGAGCAAATTGATTGATTTGAATCTGTATTGGAGGCCAGATAAAAGCTAAAGCAACTCCTGCTAGTACAGATGAAGCTGCTGTAACAATCGGAACCAGCCTTTTCCCGGCAAAGAATCCTAAATATGGTGGTAGTTCAGTGGTGTGAAATTTCTTATACATCTGAGCAGCTATAATACCAACTACAATACCACCAAAAACCCCGGTATTAATCGCTTCAATACTACCGCCCGTTTTTTCTGAAATATCAATTATGCCTGCCATTACATCTAAAACTTTAGCATAAACTGAAAAACCAACTCCAGCAGCCAGAGCAGCAACTGCATCTCCAGCAAAACCAATTGCTACCCCCAGAGCAAAAATCAGAGGTAGCTGTTCAAAAATTGCAATACCACTGTTAAACATTACCCCTCCTACATCAACAGCCAGACCACTCTGTTCCTGCAGTAATCTACCCACTGCAACTAAAATACCAGCAGCCGGCAAAACCGAAACAGGGGTCATTAATGCTTTACCAACTTTTTGTAACTTCTTAAAACCTTTCATTAAAAATTTCCTCCTTTAAAATTATTATGATTTAAATAAAATATATATAAAAGCAAAAAAAGCTGACCGGATAGAGTAGAGCAAAAAATAAACTCTTCTATCCAGTCAGCTTTTGCCTGATCTAACAGTAACACGCTGAATTTATAAATTTAATATTAAATTTTATGATTCAAGATCTCTTTTTAATCGGTGCAGATGCAGGGCTAAATACCCCTTTTCAGATTCTGGCACCTGATAATCAAATTTTTCTTCAATTATTGCAGCAAGTTTTTTTGCTAATTTAAAGGAAAAATCAAAATTTTCCCGAATATTTTCCAAAAGTGGATTTGGATTTGAGGCCTCAGTTTCTATTCTTTCCAGAGCAAAACGGAGATGATTAACTAAACGTGCATAATTTAAACTTTTATAGGACAATTTTTCTCCAAGCACATTCTCAACTTCTGTGACAAGTTCTTTAATTAAAGAGGTGTTTTTTAAAGTTTTAGAAATTCCTCTTTCATTTCGTGCACCATGAATATGCAGAGTTATAAAACCAATTTCACTTTCTGGAATCTCCAGTTTAAATCTATCAGCAATCATTTTCACTGCTTTTTCTGCCACATTATACTCTTCATTATAAAGAGTTCTAGTTTCAGCTAAAAAAGGGTTAGCAACCTCTATTCCATCTCTAATCCTTTTGATTGAAAAGGCAATATGATCGGCAAGTCCGATTCGAATATGCTGATTCAAATTTTCATTTAATTCTTCACTGGCCATAGCAATTATCTCTTCAGTTATCCCAATTACTTTACTGTCAACCTCTTCTAAAAGCTGAATATAATTTTCTCTTTTTTCACCATCAATTGGTGCAAATTGCTTATCAATTTTAAGCTCTAATTTTAAAATTTCATCTCCTGATTTCCGAGAAAAGCCTATTCCTTTACCAATGAAAATCAATTCATTTTTAGAAGAAATTTCTTCTGCAAGTATAACATTATTATTAAATATTTTTTTAATAATATATTTTTCAGATACAGCCATGAACTCCTCCTCAATATATAAAAAATAAATCATTTCTTTAATAATAACAGTATTTGTGAACTTTTTCAAGTACTTTTAAAAAATTAACGATTAATTGAAAGAGCCATTCTGTGGTAAGTATGTCTTTTACCTCTAATTGTTTTAGATAAAGTTAAAATATTTTCTGGTAAAGCTATGCCACCGTAAGCTGCATCTCCAATATGTTGAATATCTGCTCCTGCCATTTTATTCATTAATGCAATTTCTCTAATTGTTTCCTGATCAGAACTTTCCTGTGATGTTCCAATTGCGGTTAAAGCTAACTTACCGCGATTATGAATCAGCTTAATTATTTCCTTTAAAGAATTTAAATCAATACCAGGAACAGTTCCAGCTGCTGGCAGTAAAATTATATCTGTCCCAGCTGAAATTAAAGAATCAATATATTTGGCAGCCAGGTAATCTTCGTTTATTCCTGCCATATGCATTTTACCTGCTGTAATAATAATTTGATCACCAAAATTTTGATCGGCAATTTTAACGGCCTCTATTATTGCCTGATTACTGACTCCAACTGAGGGATTCCCAGTAAAAGTTATCATATTAAAACCAGCTTCAACCGCCTTCTCAATATTTTTTAAAGCTGCTTTACGCCCAGAACTCAATTCTACAAAATGTTCAGATGGATCGCTTGCTTTACTAACCGGTTCTAAATTTATTCCTAAAGGGCGGCCAGATAATCGTTTTAATTCCTTTACAATTTCAGCAGAACTACCACTTTTAATATTTTGAAAATGGGGATGACTAAGATCAAATAAATTTAAAAGTAAAATATCTGCTCCAAAAGCTGCAGCTACTTCTGCATTACTTAGATCTCTAAATAATGACTCCTCGCCTATCACTTCCGAAACTATGGTCCTACCTTCTGATAATTTTATTGACTGCAGCAGTTCATCTTTATTATAATTTAAAAGTTCTGAGCTGCTGGAGCTTAAAAGTCTTTTGATCATCTTAATCCCCTCTTTCAAGTATTAATTTTCTGAAAAATATTGAATAAAACTCTTTCAGCCGAAGCTTTTTAAACTCCGGCTGAATAAATGATTAACCTAATAATTTATCATTCCATTATCTTTAATTCCTGTTTAATATCATCTGCAATCATTTCTGCTTTAGTTCCTACTACCACCTGAGCATTATTTTCATTTGCCTTTAAAACTCCAGTTGCACCAAGCTGCTGTAAAGTCTGTTCATCAATTTTAGAAGTATCTCGAAGTTCGAGGCGGAGTCTGGTGATACAGGCATCTATAGTTTTAATATTATCTTTACCACCAAGTGCTTCTATATAAGCTCTGGGTTTATTCGTATCACTTGCACGAGATTCAAATGAATGTTGTTTTTTCTGCTGAGTTTCAGGCATAACACTTATATCAGCATTTGCTCCTTCTGCTCCCAGACGCCCTGGAGTAGGAATATCAAATTTTTCAATTGCAAAACGGAATAACAAATAATACACTATAAAAAACACAATTCCAATTGGAATAATCCAGAGCGGCCTGGTTGCAAGTCCATAATTTAGGAAATAGTCAATAGCACCTGCAGAAAAGCCAAAGCCGTGCTGAATGCCAAGCATATAGGTAATAACCAGTGATAAACCGGTTAAAACAGCATGAATTAAGTATAATACTGGTGCTAAAAACATAAAAGCAAATTCAATTGGCTCAGTAATTCCGGTCAAAAATGAAGTCAGACCAACACTTAAAAAGATACCAGATACTGCTGCTTTGTTTTCAGGTTTAGCTGTATGGTACATAGCTAAAGCTGCAGCAGGCAGACCAAACATCATTACTGGGAAAAATCCGGACATAAAAAATCCTGCTGAAGGATCACCAGCAAAGAAACGCGACAAATCACCTGTTACGACCTCTCCAGCGGCGGTTGTAAATTCACCAAAAACAAACCAGATAAAACTGTTAATAACATGGTGAAGTCCAAGTGGGATTAATAAACGATTTAAAAATCCATAAGCAAATACTCCAACAGCACCTGCATTAATAATCCACTGTCCTGCCATCTGTATAGCATTCTGAATCGGAGGCCAAATAAAACCGAAAATTCCAGCCAGCACAACAGCCGCAGCCCCAGTTACAATTGGTACAAAACGGCGTCCGCCAAAAAACCCTAAAAAGTCAGGTAATTCAATATCATGATAGCGGTTATATAGAGCACCAGCAGTTAAACCACCTATAATACCAGCCAAAACTCCCATATTAATATCAGGATTGATTGCCTGGGTTCCATTAGTTATTACTAAATAACCTACAGCACCAGCTAATCCGGCAGAACCTGAGCTGTCATGAGCAATTCCGACTGCAACACCAATACCAAATAATAAGGCCAAATTATCAAAAATTGCAGAACCTGCAGCCATTACAAAAGGAATATCAAAAACATCACCAGCACCAAGTCTGAGTAACAAAGCAGCAGCTGGTAAAACTGCGATTGGAAGCATCAAAGACTTACCAATACGCTGTAATTGAGAAAATAATTTTTTCAATTAAATCAACCTCCCTGTTATTTTTTAAAAAATAAATTTAGTGATTTGCCCCCCTTTTTTTAGCTTAATAATCCCCTGTTTAATAATAAGAATAATTCCCTTAAATATTTAGACTTTAATTTTTTTGAATATTAACTCTAATCATAATTATACGCAACTAAGCTCTTCTTGTCAAGATAATCAATAATATGCAGTAATTTCTATCAATAAATAAAAAAGCCGTGCTGATGAAATTTCATCAGCACGACTTTTGCTAATTAAATATTTAATGGTAAGCTAATACTTTATATTAACTCTTTAATTTTTTGGTCTTGCCTTATACTTAGTGTGTAAGAGGTGATGTGATTCTCCACCTAAAGGTTCACCTAAGAATTCCTCATATAATTTGATGATCTGTGGATTTTCATGTGATTTTCTAATTTTACTTGTCTCATCAATATTTGCCAGACCCTGCCCACGTTTTTCTTTTTTCTCATTTGTAGCCGGGCGAGGCTGACCACCACCACCAACACAACCATGAGGACAGGCCATAATCTCAATAAAATCTAAATCACATTCACCCGCTCTAACTCTATCTAATAGTTTTTCAGCATTACCAAGTCCATTAGCAATCCCAACCTTAATTAAACGATCACCAATTCTTAGCTCAGCCTGATTAATGCCTCTAAAACCCAAGTTCAATCTTTCTAAAGGTTCTCCTGTTAATTTTTCTTTTACAGTTCTAACCGCAGCTTCAGCAACTCCACCTGTAGTACCAAAAATAGTTCCAGCACCCGTGGATTCTCCCATTAGTTCATCAAAATCTTCTTCTGGAAGTTGATTAAAATTAATTCCCATTTCTTTAATCATTCTTGCAAATTCTCTAGTTGTTAAAACCGCATCTGTATCTTTAAAATCAGAACCATTAATTTCTTCTCTATCTTTTTCAAATTTCTTTGCTGTACAGGGCATTACAGCTACTGTATAGATTTTTTCTGCAGGAATATCTGTCTGCTCTGGATAATATGTCTTACCCAGGGCAGAAAACATCTGCATTGGAGATTTAGCTGAGGATAGATGTTTTAATAAATCTGAATAATTATGCTCAGCATATTTAACCCAACCCGGACAGCAGGAAGTAATATGTGGAAGTTCTCCCTCACCATTTAATTTCTTTAAAAATTCACTGCCTTCTTCCAAAATTGTTAAATCAGCAGCAAAATCAGTTGCAAATACCTTATCAAAACCCAAATGTCTTAAAGCGGCAACCATTTTACCAGTAACTATTGTACCAGTTTCCATACCAAATTCTTCACCTAAAGTTGCCTGAACTGAAGGGGCAGTCTGTACAATAACATGTTTATCATCATCTTCTAAGGCAGCCCAGACTTTATCAATTTCACTAACCTCTGTAATTGCCCCTACAGGGCACACTGTTGCACACTGCCCACAGTTAGCACAATT
>Ga0114983_1000515_pt1 | contig 16454 bp, 11 predicted proteins | sample Shrwel_input2_RT_FD_87182 | JGI IMG/M metagenome (GOLD analysis project Ga0114983, IMG submission 87182) | Subsurface microbial communities from deep shales in Ohio, USA - Utica-3 well 1 S input2 RT | ecosystem: Environmental > Aquatic > Deep subsurface > Shale gas/oil reservoir > Produced... | reverse complement strand
GTAGGCGGGAGTTTACCTCGCGCTTTTAATTTAAAAACAATTTTGCACCACAGAGGTTCTTGAGGCGCTTTGCGCTACACAGAGGTGGAACGGTATTTTTTAAGCATTTCTCTGTGAACTCTGTGTTCTCGGTGGTAAATATTTATTTAGGCTTAATCTTACGCGATATGAAATCGCTGCTACTGGATACGAGCAACGGGTTGCGAGCTTGTGCAAACAGCCTAATAACTAGTAATCTCTGTCACTGTCCTAAAACCTAACACCTATTACACTCTTAGTGTTTATGAATGTAGGCGGGAGTTTATAATCCGGCTTGTGATTGTAGTCGCAGAGTTTGCTCGCGCGAAAAGCGCAGCTTTTAAATGTTGCGAAATCTAAGCGTTTAGTAATGAGGGTAAATGGCTTGTATAGCGGATTTATTTTGCTTAATTAACTCATTTATAGCTTGTAACTCTACTTGGCTAATGGTTTTTTTACTTAGCATTAAATGAATAGAACTCTTATTGATGGCCGCTGTATTAGTAACCGCCTCTATTGCTGGGTATTGGTTTATAAAATATTGCGCTGCTAGTTCGTCTTCAATTGCGTAATCAACTCTATTTTTATTGAGCATTGCAAAACGTTATTCGGCTGTAGGCATCATAATAACGTTAGCGGGGTAGTTTTGTTTAAACAGCTCAAACGCAACGCCATAATAACTGCCACGGTTAACCGCCAAGGTTAAATCTTTATAAAAAATATCGCTAATGTTATTTAAATCAGGCGATTCGGTGTATTTATACAGGCGAACTACTTCATCACGATAGGCATCGCTAAAATAGGCAAAATCAGCTCTTGCTGATGTTTTACTCGCGGCAAAAATAACATCAATACGGCCTTCTTTTAATTCTTCAAAAGCGCGCGATGAGGTAGGCAGCAACACAAATTTTAAACAAAAAGATGAGCCGTTAAAAATCGTGTTCAACACGTCAATTTCAACGCCTGTTAAATTGTTTTTTACTGCCACCACATAAGGCGGCCAGTTGCGTTCATTAGTACCCACCTTAAGTGTTTTGTTACAGGCAAATACGCTACAGCTAAAGATTAGTAATACAACAAAAGCGACTTTAAGCATTTTATTACTCTAAAGAATTACAACACTTTAGTATAAACCAAGTTGTAAATATAAACAGGGTTAGGTAGTTGTTATTAAAAGGCCAGCAGCTAAAGCGATTGCACGTAATGTAACCTTTAAAACGCTTGGTAAGCTTATAACGGCTTAAATAAACGTTTATTCAAGCCGTTACACTGCAGGGTAAATAACAGCCATGTTTTTAGTGTGGATTAAGGTAAGTGTTTAATTATCGCTGCTCATTCAAATAGCGCCGAAGCGTTTATATAACTTTAATACTTTCAAAGATGTAGAGTTAATAGGTAAAAGTGTAAATAACATTGGTTTATAACAATTAAACAGTGCTTTTTTGTAATGAAAACATACTACTTAGGGCGTATATATTGCCGTAGCTCTATATTTTTAAATGTTGATACTGTAGATTAGTTATAAATGAATACCAGATTAATAGCTCGCGCTGTTAATATATAAACCAAGGAGCGGTGAATTTAGTGCCTACTAAAACACTCAATTACTACAATCAAAACGCACAAAGTTTCAGCGATTCAACGCTTAATGTTGATATGTCGGCGCTTTACGCTGAGTTTTTACCGCTTATCCCTAAACATGGCCATATATTAGATGCAGGCTGCGGTAGCGCCCGCGATGCCATGTATTTTAAACAGCAAGGTTTTACTGTTAGCGCATTTGACGCAAGTCCCGAGCTTGCAAAGTTAGCCAGTAATTACTTACAACAAGCCGTAGAGGTTAAAACCTTTCAGCAGCTAAATTGTACCAATAAGTACGACGGCATTTGGTGCTGCGCGAGTTTATTACATGTACCAAAAGCTGAGTTACCGCAAGTGTTTTTAAAACTGCAAAATGCCCTAAAACCCAATGGCGTTTTATATGTATCGTTTAAATATGGCACGCAAGAGCGTGTACATAATGGCCGTGAATTTACCGATTTAAATGAAGATGGCCTAACCGCGCTCATTACCCACCACACCGAGCTTAAAACACTAAAACAATGGCAAACGGTCGACCAACGACCAGAGCGCGAAAGCGAAGTGTGGCTCAACGCATTATTAACGCGCAGCGAATTAATAAATGAATAGCTTTAACGAACAGCACCAATTGCAAAGTAATAAGCAGCAGCTTATTACGGGTGCCGATGATCCGCTATTACCTAATCTTGTACATGCAATAAATAATGCCACAGAGATTGAAATCACAGTGTCATTTATCCAACCCAGTGGCTTGGCTTTGTTATTTGACCCACTCAATGAAGCTTTACAAAGTGGCGCAACACTAAAGCTGTTAACCTCCGATTACCTTGATATTACTCATCCTAATGCGCTCAGAGAGCTAATGGTATTAGTGGATCGTGGTGCCGATGTGCGTATTTACCAAACACAGAGCAACCAAAGCTTTCACATGAAGTCGTATATTTTTGTCAAAAAAAATGACACCAGCGAAATTACGTCTGGTTGTGCCTTTATCGGCTCAAGTAACATTAGCGCCAGCGCACTTACTAAAGGTCATGAGTGGAATTTTAGACATGATTACATGCAGCCAAAAACAAGCCAAGCAGCGCAGCAATTTTTAAGTATTCGGAATGCTTTTTACGCTATTTTCAACCACGAGTTTGTCAGCAATTTAAGCCATGAATGGATTAATAACTACATTTCTAGGCGCAAAACACAGCAGTTTGTAGCGGTAAATCATGCCGATACAGCGGAACAAATTATTGAACAAAGCGAAGCTAAAACACCAAGGCCAGCTCAAATTGAAGCGCTCAATGCGCTAGCGCAAACTCGCGCTGAGGGCTTTAAACGTGGCTTAGTAGTCTTAGCAACAGGCATGGGTAAAACATGGTTAAGCGCGTTTGATGTTAAACAATTCAAAGCTAAACGGATATTATTCGTCGCGCATCGTGAAGAAATACTTGTACAAGCACAGCGTACTTTTGCTGAACTACTACCGCTTTCAACGGGATTCTATAACGGTAAACACCGCGACAAAAACGCCGACTGTTTATTTGCCTCTATTCAAACCATTGGTCGAAGTAATCATTTAAAGCAATTTGCACCAACGGCGTTCGACTACATCATTGTTGATGAGTTTCATCATGCCAGCGCACGTGTTTATCGTCAGCTATTAAACTATTTTGAACCACAGTTTTTACTCGGTTTAACCGCCACGCCAGAACGTACCGACCAAGCCGATATTTTAGGATTGTGCGACAACAATTTAGTATTTGAGAGAAACTTAACGCAAGGAATTGATCAAAAAACGTTAGTGCCGTTTCATTACTACGGCATTTGGGACGAAAACGTAAACTACCAGGCCATTCCATGGCGCAATGGTCGATTTGATCCTGCAGCACTAGAAAACAAATTTGCGACACAAAAACGAGCCGATCATGCGCTTGCACAGTGGCAACAATATAAACAAAAACGCACCTTGGGATTTTGTATTTCCACCAAACATGCCGATTATATGGCTGATGCGTTTAATAAAGCGGGTGTAAAAGCACTATCAGTACATAGCCAATCAAAAGTACGCAGAAATGAGGCACTTAAACAATTAGAACAACGCCAAGTTGAAGTGCTATTTACCGTTGATCTGTTTAATGAAGGGACTGACTTACCCAGCATCGATACTATTTTAATGCTGCGCCCAAGTGATTCTAAAATCCTGTTTTTACAGCAATTAGGGCGTGGTTTGCGTACGCTAGAAGGTAAAACGCATTTAGTGGTGCTCGACTTTATTGGTAACCACCATAGCTTTTTAAATAAGCCTTATGCGTTACTCCATGAAACTACGCCAAGTGGTGTAGTGAAAAAGCTTAAAAAGCCAAATCTAGCTGATGGCTGTTTTATAAATATTGATTTAAAAGTCACCGACTTCTGGCAACAGCTAGCTAAGGCGCAGCGCACTACGGCGCTTGAAGATATAACACAACTTGCTGAGCAACTTGGGCATTTACCCACCTTAAGTGAGTTTTACTACCACTATGGGGATATAAAAAAGGTAAACAGCAATTACACTAGTTGGTTTGAGCTAATTGCTAAAACACAAAACATTGATGATGAGGCACAACAAGGTGCTGAGCAACTAGCGCCGTTCTATGACTTTTTACATAAGGGCATACAAACAACCAGTATGACCAAATGCTTTAAAGCTATTTTGCTTGAAGCTTATGTGGCATTAAATGGTTTTACCATTCCCCCAACAGTTGCAGAACTTGCAGCCATGAGTGCTAAAGTATTAGCGCGCCACCCAAATTTAAAACAACACGATTTATCAGCCAAAGAGCAGCAAGCTGCCGCTGATTCACAAACATGGCAAAGCTACTGGCGTAAAAACCCAATCAAAGCTTACACCAATAAAAATAAAGATGGCACGCAGTGGTTTACGCTAGAAAACGACACAGTAAAAGCCACGTTTGATGTACCCGCAGATAAGCTCGAATTATTAAACAACGCCGTGTTAGAGCTGGTTGAATACAGCTTAGCTAAATACAGTCAACGGCTAGAAGTAAACCTAGCAACAACTGAGCAAAATACTGAGCAACAAGCTGACAATGTTACTCAGCTAGCGTTTAAAGATCGTACCGATACAACAAAAGAGCAAGATAACACATTAAAACTACCGTATTTCCCCAATATAAAAATTGCCTGTGGGCATTTTAAAACAGGGGATGAAAGCGATATGGAATTGATGGACGCACCACTTGGCGCGGGCAAGCTCGACCCGCAAGTGCATTTTTTAGCACACGCATCGGGTAACTCAATGAATGGCGGTAAACACCCAATACTTGATGGTGATTTACTGTTACTTGAGCTAATAACGTCCGATAAAGCCGGATCGCTACGTGGCCAAATAGTGGCGATAGAGCGAGATGATATAGGCGGGGAAGGGCAGTATTTACTGCGCAAAGTTAATAAATTACCTAATGGGCAATATGAGCTAATTGCTCAAAACCCAGATTATGAGGTAATGATTGCAGATGAAAGCATGCGAACGTTCGCACGGTTTAAACAAGTGGTTGCAGAGTAGTTTGTAGTCGCGCTTTAACTTGTAGGCGCAGAGCTTGCTCGCGCGAAAAGCGCAGCTTTTAAATGTGTAGGTCGTGCCGTAGGCGGGAAGTTTATCTCGCGCTTTTAAAGTTTAGGAATTTGCCTTAGCCGTGATTTTTACATGGTTTTGGGAAAAGGGATTTAATAACCTCTATTCGAGGTTTTATCGCGTTGGCGATGGCAACCAAAGGGCGGCTGCCGCCGACCGCCCTTTGGAATCCCACGGCGCACCCGAGGATCACACTGTATCCTCAAGTTAAAAATTGATGTGAACGTAATCGCCGTGTATTCGCCATCCATGGCGAAGTCACGGCTTAACTTGCATCCATGCAAGTGATTACTCATCAATTTATAACTTTCGGGTGTGATCACGGGGTGTTGGAGTATGTTGGTAGATTGGTGTTTATGAATGTAGACGGGAGTTTTCTCATAAGTTGTATATCAATATTGAAGACAATAACTTGTCTTCTTGTATTAAAAATTAAAAGGAATTTAAAAATTGGAACAGCTTTTCTATATTGCGACTAGATATTACTTTGCTTTTGAAAGCAGTAAAGGCCTTAACTTTAAAATGAAGCGGAACTGGTTTTTTACAATTGCTCTAGCTCCTGTTTTTCTTGGAATGTGTTTTTTAACATATTACCTTTTAATTATAGAGTCTAGTACGACTCAGAGGTGGCTTAGTATAGCTTCGCTATTTCTTAGTGAGTTTGCTTTTCTTTTTTCTTTCACAAGTCTGCAAGAAAAAAAGAAAAAGTTAATTCTTGAAAAGCATGATGAAAAAGATGGTGATAAACGCGCATTATTTCGTGCTAAAAGAAAGTGGATTCTAAAAGAACTTGGCATTAAAAATACAGAGTTTTTTGCTACAGCAGAGCAGTATGAAAAAATGCTTAAATATTATTTTGAAAGAAAAACACCCTATGAAAATTATTGGCAAACGTTCTTTTCTAATCTATTTAGTGATAGTTCAAAAGCAAGAATCTTAAGCTTATTCATTTTTTTAATGTCTATTTGTTTTTTATTAGTAATGAAAGGTGTGAGCAATTCAGAAGTCTTTTTCGAACTACTTGAACTAAATAATTTGATTTCAGGCTTTTTTCTAATTTTACTTTTTTCATTTGGGTTGCATGTTTTCATAGAGACTGTAAAAGCTTTAATCCGTCTTATTGGTTTAATAAATTCAATAATTATCATACAGTTCGAAAATAAGCGTTCTGAGTCAGATGAAGTACTGAGAGTATTTATTAAAGATTTATTGTTACTGAGCAGGTTGGATAACAAGATTAAAGTGGTTAATTGATTACCCTAAAGATCTAAATATAGTTAACTTTAGTTTTGGGGAAAGAGATTGAAACCTCTATTCGAGGTTCTATCGCGTTGGCGATGGCAACCAAAGGGCGGCTGCCGCCGACCGCCCTTTGGAATCCCACGGCGCACCCGAGGATCACACTGTGTCCTCAAGTTAAAAATTGATATGAACGTAAGCGCCGTGTATTCGCCATCCATGGCGAAGTCACGGCTTAACTTGCCTCCCAGCAAGTGATTACTCATCAATTTATAACTTTCGGGTGTGATCACGGGGAATTGGAGTGTGTTGGTAGATTGGTGTAATCAATTGCTTGGTTTACTGTGTTATTTCATTCAAACCTGAATGCAAAATGAACATTTGTTGCCGCAATAATAATTAACTGTTACGTTAGTAACCACATAATAAGAAAGGACTCTACTAAATGAAACTCAACCAAGTTTTATCCATTGTTAACCAAGTCGAAAAGTCTAAATTCATTTCATGTCTCGATCGCCTTTGTTCTGATGCTGCTAAAAATAATAAAACTTTAGCCAAAACAATCGATAATATTGACGGCCAAATCAAAAATGCTTCAGGCAGCGAAATAACTCAGCTATTTAATACCGTCCGCGAGTTCTTCAAAATTTCTGTAAAAGAACAGATTCTAATGAGTACAGCGCAGCTTAACTTATTGGTTAATATTTTAAGTCGTGACGGCAACGGGGTTGCCAGAATAAGCTGGATTGAGTCGCTCTATGAAAAAGAGTGGGCTGAGTTATCTACGCTTTCAAAAGAATTAAAAGAGTGTATTCATCAAGGCTCTAATGAGAGTCTTTTAGAAAGAAATCGAGCACTAAAAATTTATCACGCTTGTATGAAAGAAGCATATTTTAATGACGAAAAAAATAACCGTGATGCCAAGGTTACCGATGATGAACGCAGTATTCTTAATGTGCTTGCAGATGAGTTAAATCTCACTACAGATGAATGTGCTGCTGTTGAGCATTTAGTTGATGTTATTCCTAAAAATGGTGTGTTAGATGCTTTAAATAGCCTAAGGGATATAGGGTTGGTGTTTATCAGTAAAAAGCGCCAAGAAGTATTTATTCCTGATGAAATAGTTACCTTACTGAATGAAATTCAAGGTAAAGATCTTGCCGATAAATATGTACTCAGAATATTAAGAACCTGTACTGATGCAGAGCTTTCAAATGCACTTAAAGCCCATGGTCGAAAAATCAGAGGTGTAAGCCGAACTGATAAAATTCAAACAATTATTCATTCAGGTATTAGTGCTGCAAAATTATTGTCTGATGATATTCATAATGTTGAAGATAATCAAAACCAGCGTAAAGAACGATTAAAACAACTGATCCAAGATTTAGAAATTGATACCGATAAACTAGGTACAACCTTAGATGAGCGCATTGGTCTGATATTGTCATCGTTATCAGGTGCAACAGAAAAAGAGTTTGATTCTCTAAGTGCAAGCGGTTTTAAACAGCTTCTAAAAACATTAGAAGAACACTTCCCAACAATGCAAGCTGTGCTAAAAGAAGCGTTTGAACTCGAAGCTAACGAAGTGATAGATACTGAAAAGCTACGAGCTTTGAGTATTACTCCTCATGACATTTTATATTTACTCTCAAATGACGAAGTAAAAGAAGTTCGCGACAGTATGGGCTTATCTAAACGTGGCAACCCACGCTTTGCTATTTTAGAGAGCTTTGCTAATGCGACAGATAAGTTGATTGAAAATTACGACGCACTGGCACGTCGTGATATTAACGCACTAAGAGAGGCGGGCGCTGATGTAATTGAAGCTGACATTGGCGTTAAGTTTGAAGAAGTCACAAAAGCTATTTTTGAAATATTAGAACTTAATATTGATGAAGATCTCCGAAAAGACTTAAACACCACTAAAGATAAAGCGGATATCGTAATTTCACTCAGCGATAACGACATAATTATTGGTGAAGCAAAAACCTGTAAAAATGGTGACTTTGCAAAATACTCAACAACTTCACGCCAAGTAAAAGCCTATGTAACTCGTGCTGAAAATCAGGGGAAACGTGTAGCACAGGTATTGATAATTGCCCCCAGCTTTTCCGATGACTTTATCGAGTCTGCCGAGATGGATACCGAAGTAAATATTTCGCTACTCGAAGCACATGGACTTAAGTTAATACTTGATGCTTATAAGTCAAAACGTAACCCAAGTTTCGCGCCTAAGTTACTGACTAAAGGTGGCTTGTTGAAAGCTGAATTAATAGCGAAGAATATTTAAAGGGTTGTAGTAGTAGACTTTAAAACCTCTATTCGAGGTTTTTGCCAGATTGCTGGCGGCAACCAAGGGGCGTTCTTTGTAAAATTAAAGCGCCGTCTGCCCCTTGGAACTTCACGGCGCCCCGAGGATCACACTTGATCCTCAAGTTAAAAATTTATGTGAACGTAAGCGCCGTGTATTCCCCGTCCGAAGTGGAGTCATAGCTTAAATTACATCATTGTAGTTAGGTTTTATCAATTTAAAACTTACGGGTGAGATTAAGGGGAGCTAAAGAGTAATGATGGAGTAAGTTATATTTCAATTAGAGCCAAACAATAAAAATTAAAGTCCAAATTAATATTAATATACTTCCAAATATAGCGCCTAAAAATTCTTCTTTGTAAGCCTTACAAAAGTTTTGGATATTACTATTAAGATACAAGTTATGTGAATAGTAAGTGTTAATTTTAGTCACTATGCTTGTTTCTATAATGTTTAGTCTTCTTTCGTAGTCGTCGGCCTTCATTAAGTCAAAAATGTTTAAGCTATAGAACTCTGAGAGCATTGCAGGGTCGAATGCTTTTCTTTTGTATATAAGATTTAAATGTTCAATTTTTTCTTCTAACTGAGCTATTTTCGATGCTACGATTTCTTCAATCTGTAGAGTGCTAGCTTGGTATTTAGTAGTTTCAACTTTATTATCTATAGTATGTTTAACTTTTTTATTTAACCACTCAAAATCAGACTTAAGTTGACCTAAAAAAGAATCTTTTAAACGACCCAACTCAGTTCTTCGGAGGTTACGGCTATGAAGGTAGAAAATGAAGCCCCAGCCAAATAATTGTAAGAAAAACTGTGTGTAGCTCATTATGATGAAGTATCTCGTATAGCTGCATCAATACGTTCATCTATAACAGGTATGATGCTTTTTACATCTCTGTGTATGTATTTTAATTTTGATGAGAGCTCTGCACCAGTGAAACCTTCTTCTCTAATCAACCCCCCGAAAGCTTCGTCTAAGAATGACCTACCATATCGGTTATACCCAGTTAAATCGACTAAAACGCTTTCGTTTTCTCTCAGCGCAGGCGCCAATACTTCTTCTCTAAAAGTTTGTCCTGAACTTCTTTCACAACCTTCAGCATCTGAACGATAACGACCATAAGGTTCTTTATGAAAGTCTTTTACTACAATAATAGTTTTCATCATTATCCTATCTTTATATTCCATTGGATTAAAGTACCAGATATTTCACTTGGTAACTTATAAACCTGTGGAGACTTATCCCCATCTTCATATTTATAAAGACCATTATTACTATAAACCCAGAGTTTACCACCATTGGTATCACTTACTAAAGCCTTTATGCTTTTACTTCCTTGTCCATGCTTCTTTTGTTTAGTACCAGATACGTCCCCCATCATGGACAAATATATTAACTGATGGTCTTGGAACATGTTCAATGTTACTAACTTGACCTTATCGAGAACTGAACCAACCTCTTTTTTAAGAGTTGCATACTCCTCGGGGTAAGTTTTTTCATAAGATGTTAAAAACCATGTTTTCTCTACGACTGTTCTAGGTATACCTACACCACTATCATAAATACATAAATAAAGCTGATCACCAATTACATCGCAAATCATCCACCAATTTTTTTCTTTATTATCTAATCCTGGATATGCATGTCTTCCAACATTATTTAAAGTTTCAGATAAAGCATCGCCAATTTTGAACTCGATTTCAGGATCCATTTCATCTTTATAATACCGACGCTGAATAAAGTCCATAATTTGGGCATAATGTTGAATTCCAACTCCATTAACTACGGGCAATGATCTAACACTAGAGAGGTTTTCTATAGGGTTACCTGTTCGGCATAATTTAGGTAAGCCAGATCTCTTGATTATCCTATTTACGTACTTCGATTCTTTGGACCAAGCTAATTCAATCTTATACTTGCTAAGGTTTTTTATTGATTGTATTTGAGCAAAGAGGTAGACCATTGCCCCCGCAGTAAATGATTTTGTGTTACTAAAATCAATAATACAATTATGTGAACCAATTGTTTTTATTAAGTTGTTTTTGAAAGCTAAAGTTTCTTTAAATGGATGAAAAGTTTTATATTTTTCATCTACAGAGTATATAGATAAAAAGTCTGGGGCTTTAATGATCCTAGTGTTACCAATATTGTGAATCTGTTTATTTCTGACTTCAACATACTTTTTATCTTTCCGAGATAAAGTGTTGGCAGCTCTAGAACTATAAATAGAGTGCTTGTATTTGTGTGCAAATTGCATATTTCTTTTCAAGTTTATTTCCTTATAGTTCAAACTGCGTTAATGAAAAATAATAACTGAATTTTCACTGACAACCTATATATATCAATAGGTTACTTTTATCTTAAAAGTAAGATTATTTAAAGCTTTAGTTAATCACCCAACCGCTAACTTCCCTGCATTATGCCACATTTCACTTGGCATGGGGTTGGTTAACTCCCATGTTATATTCATCGGCTGGCTGCCGTTGTGGCTTTGGTATTTAACCTCGCCGTAGTTTACAAATCCCATGGTTCGGCCGTTTTCATCTTTGCCTTGTTCGCGCACAAAGAACAGGATGGTTTTGCCTGTTTGTTGGTGCTGAATATAGCTTAGGCCACGGCCGTGTTCTGGTCGGGCGCTGTTTTGCGTTTGCCAATGGAACAGGGTGGGGCTAATTGCATAGTCGTGATATAGCGTGGTGGGCGAGTAGGTTTTTTCGCACTTGTTGAGTGTTACAAATAACAGCTCTAGGTTTTGGTTTTTAAATTCTAAAACACCTTCGCGGGCAGTCGATTTTTTATCAAACGAGTGCGCGCCAAATGCGGCCAGTATTTGCTGGCGCGTGTAGCGGCTGTGTAATTTTATTGCGTGATTAGGTAGGCACGTTAAATCGCTTTCTTGCTGGTGAATGCGGTTTATTAACAGCGTAATTACTTGAGCAAGTTCGTGCTGTAGCTCTTGGTGTTTAAGGGCTTGTAAGCTCTGTTCGAGGGTTTTAAACCCTAAACTTGTGCCTGTGGCATCCCAAAAATTGTAATGCGCCATAAGCGCGTACTGTTGGTTTTGCGACGTTGGCGTAAAACCAAAGTCGTTATTACATAAATCACGTAAAAAGCATAAGTAACTGAGCGAGTCGCAGCCGAGTAATTGGGTGTTGATAGCGCGGTAATACGCGGCGTAAATGTCGGCTTGGTCTGCGAGTATTTCATCGCCTTTTAACCAGTGCCAGCCGCCGAGTTTTTTATCTTTTGGTTTGTATATATCTTCAAGCGTGACTTGCGGGTTTATGCGTAAAAAATTACTCAGCGTGAGCGTATCATTGGTGTGTTGCGAATAGCTATTTATCAGCTGCTGTAAACGGCGTTTAGAATTTATAGCTTGCTGTATATTTTTTAATATTGTTTGTTGCGTACGCTTTTGTAGTTCTATACGACAACCTAGTGGTAAATGCGGGAAATTGTTTTCGATCTCGGTTTTTATTGGTTGATTACTTTTTCCAATGAGTGCGCGAAACTTACTAGCAAAGTCGTATTCTGGGCGGGCGTTGCCTACAAAGTCGAGTACGGTACAGCACTGCTTTTGACTGTTGTCGGGCAAGCGAAGGCCACGGCCGAGTTGCTGTAAAAACAGCGTCAGGCTTTCAGTTGGGCGTAAAAATAAAAGAGTATCGACCTCTGGAATATCGACACCTTCGTTAAAAATATCAACCACGCAGAGTATTTGTATCTCGCCTTGGCGCAGTGCTTGCTGCTTGGCCGTACGTTCATTAGTATTTTTGCTAGTAAGCACATCGGCGTTTATACCTGCTAGGTTAAATTTAGACGCCATAAACTCTGCGTGTTTTTGGCTTACGCAAAATGCCAATGCTCTTATATCGTGAACATTAGTCACTATATCAGCAAGGCTAGATAAAATTTTGTTAGCACGGCTGTTTTCCCCTGTATAAAGGTTACTTAGCTCGCTTATATCGTAGCGGCCGCCTCGCCATGTTATTTGGCTTAGGTCGGTGTCATCATCTAATCCAAAGTATTGAAATGGGCATAAGTGGCGTTGGTTTATTGCCTCTGGCAAGCGAATTTCAGCGGCTATTACCCCGCAAAAATCATCGAGTATATTTGCGCCATCTTGTCGCTCTGGCGTGGCGGTGAGGCCAAGTAATATTGCGGGCGTAAAGTAACTTAAAATAGTGCGATAACTGGCCGCGCTTACGTGATGTACTTCGTCTATTACTATGTAGTCGTAGTAATCATGCGTTAATTTGAGTGATTCAATTTGGCTGTTTAATGTTTGGATTGACGCAAATAATTGGTTGTAGCGTTGTGGTTTGTAGTTACCTACCCACAGCTCACCAAAGTCGTTATTTTTAAGTACACCACGGTAAGCACTTTGCGCTTGTTTAAGTATTTCTTCGCGGTGGGCTACAAACAAAAAGTGTGCGTTAGGGTTTTTATCGTAAACGGTTTTAAAGTCGAACGCCGATATAATGGTTTTACCCGTGCCCGTTGCGGCAACCACTAAGTTTTTAAAGCGATTATGCACGTTACGCTCAACGCTTAGTTTTTCTAAAATAGCGAGTTGATGGGTTTTTGGTGTTATATCAAAATAAAACTGGCTGCTTGCTTGGCCAACACCACGTTGCTCGTTAAGTGAATTTATGAGCTTTTCTTTACATTCAACCTTGCCAGTAAACAACTCGAAATCTGGCGATTGCCAGTAGGTCTCAAAAGTGCTTTTAGTTTTAGCTATGATGTGCGGAATTTCTTGCGCGGTAATTTTTAAGTTCCACTCAAGGCCGCTAGTAAGCGCCGAATGCGATAAATTAGACGAGCCAATATAACCGGTATGAAAACCCGTATTACGCATAAACAAGTATGACTTTGCGTGTAAGCGCTCTTGCTGGTTGTTGTAACTAAGTTTTACCTCAGTGTTTGGTAGGTTTGCTAAAAACTCCACCGCTTTAGCATCCGTTGCGCCCATGTACGAGGTGGTAATAACTTTGAGTTTATTGCCGCTTTTGGTAAAGGCTTCAAGCTCATTTTTAAATATGCGCAGCCCCGTCCATTTTATAAATGAGACAAGCCAATAAATAGTGTCGGACGATTTAATCTCGCGTTTTAGCTCGGTTTCGAGCGATATACCCGCATTCGCACCGCTAAACAACTCACTTTGGGTAAGCCCTGTTAGCGGAAAAATATCGTGAGAGTAATCTTTAAGGTTTGCCGCAATAGGGTTTTGGGTATTAAACAGCGCGGTGAGTATTCGACCTTGGCTGTCGATAAGGTTTTCGTTGATCAGCTCGTCATCGCGAATATGATCTTTAAGCCAAAGCACAAGGTTGTTTGCGAGATTAATTTGCTCTTGTAAACGCTCGCTTGAATTAGGGATTGCATCGATTGCATGTTCAACCAGCTTGCCTAAAAAACGCGAAAGCCACGTAGCCGCCTCAGCCGATTCTAGTTGGCGTTCGCCCACATAAAATTGGTCACGATTTAAATTTTGCTCAATTACTTGCGTAATTAACTGCTCGTAAATACCTATTTGCTGCATTAAATCGCTCCCTGTTTGTGAATGTTCAGTTTACTAAAAAATGCAATGTAAACAAGCATTAACTCATTATTGAATTAAAGACCACTGCCAAGATAATTCCCCCGTCATTTTGCCCGAAAAGACTCAATTGATGGGTAATTAATTGCATGGATGCAATTAAAGCCGTGTAAGGCACATGGATGTGCCTTATACGGCGTTTACGTTCATATCAATTTAGGCTTTGAGGAAAGTGCAAAATTCTCGGGGCGCCGAGGTGACGAATGACCAAAGCGTAGCTTTGCAGCTTGAGGAAGTGAAGGCATGGATGCCGACAGGAACCCAGCTTCAGGGATGAATTACTTGCAGCAGAGTTGATTTAAAGACAAGCCACACTTAGGTTGCCGTCGCCAACGCGACATGTATAAATAGAGTAGACGAGCATCGAGTTGCGGAGATCGGGTTTTGCCATTAAAAGCTACGCTTTTCACGTCAGCAAGCTTAACGCCTACGGTGGGAATAGGTAAAAGGTTTTAGGTTAAAGGCGCTAGTCTGAATTTATAGCCCGTCGCTCGCTGCTCGAAACCCGCTGTCTTCTCTTTGTACAAATATGGTTTTAAGTGATTTATTCACAAAGAGATTAAGAGGCACTGCGTTTTAGAGGTAGACACAAAGGGTCTAATGTAGGTCGTGCTTTAGCGCGTCAATTTTCAATATTAGACATTGTCGCCATAAATGACGACCTACAAGGAAGTGCTGGGGGGTTGCCCGCCGCTCGCCGCTCGTATCCCGCCACCCTCGGTGGTAAATTCGTTTTAAAGCAATTATAGCTAATGCTGGTTCCTATGGTGAAATTAACTACTATGATAATTTAACGCGATCATTTCAATGTCGTATGTTTGCATTGTTTAGATGTCGTATGTTTGCTATATTTTATCTAAGCAACGAGAGTAATTAATATGACAATAGCAAGTAAAGTAACCACAAGAATAAATCGCTCGAAGCGTTATGTTTTTGAGCGCGCTGATTTTGCTGATATTGCAGGTTACGACCAAGTTGGCCGTGTTTTAAAAAAGCTGGTAGATAGTGGCCAGTTGTTACGTATTGGTTATGGGCTTTATACTAAAGCGCGAGAAAATCGCATTACTGGTAAGTTAATGCCAGCATCACCTGCGGGTGCAGATGGTGTCATTTTAGAGGCTATTGAGAAACTGGGCGTTGAGTATCAATTCGATGAATTTACACAACGCAGTCTTAATGGTGAAAGCTTACAAGTTCCCGCTTCATTTAAAATAATGACCAATAGCCGCTTTAAGCGTAAAATTGTTGTAAATAATAGCGCTATTAATGCGAGTTGATAGTGATTTATTTTTAGATGTAGCGGATGCTCTTGGTATGGGTAACCCTGCTATTGTTGAAAAAGATTACTATGTAGTTGCATTACTTAAGCTACTTTGTGAGCTATCTTTTGATACGCATTTTTTAGTTTTTTCAGGTGGTACGGCATTAACAAAGTCAGGCATTAAAACTCATCGAATGTCTGAAGATGTTGATATAAAAATCATTCCCAAAGATTTAACTGCTAACACGACTAAAACTAAAAGAAGAAAGGCTAGAAAAGCGCTCCACTTACAGTTAATTGCTGCAATTAATTCACATGATTATTTTTCTGTAGAAAATACTCCAACTGTTTTTGATGAATATCGATATCAACAAATTGATATTCGCTATCCTCAAGCCCATTCAAAAGCCCCATGCTTACGACCGTTTATTAAATTAGAGCTTATTGAAACGTTACTTTTTGATAATGTACAAAGCCGCAATATATCTTCTTTAGTGAACGAGGTAACTCAACAGGCACCAGAAGTGCCGCTGATGGACTTTTCTAGTATTGAGAGTACACAAGCTGAAAAGTTAGTGTCTATGCTTAGGCGCACAGCGAGCTTTGCACGTGATAATAGAAGAGACGATGATCCTGCGCTAATTCGCCATGTTTATGATACGTATTATATTCAACACGCTGGGTTGGCGGATGCTGCATATTCCGGAGCATCGTGAACAGTGATTCCGGCCCATCGTGAACACCCGTTCTGGTTTTAACGTGAACGCTCATTCCGGTTTTATCGTGAACACTTTTGACTGATTTTCCGGAATCGGT
>Ga0114983_1000510_pt1 | contig 16570 bp, 20 predicted proteins | sample Shrwel_input2_RT_FD_87182 | JGI IMG/M metagenome (GOLD analysis project Ga0114983, IMG submission 87182) | Subsurface microbial communities from deep shales in Ohio, USA - Utica-3 well 1 S input2 RT | ecosystem: Environmental > Aquatic > Deep subsurface > Shale gas/oil reservoir > Produced... | reverse complement strand
TGGGTGAGGCATTGGCTGGGGTTAAGGCATTAAACAAAGTCATAAGACTGGGTATGCCTGTTCGCCAGAAAATCTCGTAAAGCAGCTGAAAGCCTAGGGGCAGTAGCGTTCAAGTGAATGATTTGATCAACAACGCCCCCTGTAGGCTCCACACAGCAAAAGTGTTATGGGTGTCCTGACTTTTTCTTCTCACTCTTTCTTATGGATGTCCTGACTTTTTTTGTCCTTCGCTTCGATTGTTAAAATGCTCATGTGCTTGGTTGGAAATATCGCAGCCGATATAGTTCCTATTTAAATTTTTTGCAGCCATCAAGGTGGACCCTGAACCAAAAAAAGGATCTACAACAAGCTGATTTTCGTTACTACTTTGAGAAACTAAAATCTCTAGAAGCTCAACTGGCTTTTCAGTTGGATAGCCTCTAAAAACTCTTTTATATTGCAAAATGTCAGGAATGCCTAAATTATTTAGTTTCCTTTTTCCCTTTTCGAAAAAAAGAATGTACTCATGCCTAGCTCTATAATGGTAGCCCATTCCAATATTAATTTTGTCCCATACTAATGGTTTCCAAAACTTAAATCCGACACTCTCGGCTATTGGCTTAATTATGAACATTGTTTCTTGATCACAAAAAAGATAAAAATGTGAATTTTTCTTTAAAACACGATAGATTTCTTGAAGCAGGCTTTCAAACCTACAGTTTGGGAAAATGTCAAACCATTGATTACTTGATGACTTACTAACTTTTAGCCTTGTTGTGGTACCGATTTTTCGGTATTTTTCTAAGGACTCATATGGTGGATCAGTAATAATAAGATCAACGCTCGCGTCAGCGAGCGTTGAGAGCCAATTTACTGCGTCGTCTTGATAGATACAATTCATACTATGTTAGGCTACTACACAATCTTCCATTCTGATATGACTGGGACGGTACCCCTTTCTCCAGTCCTCTACAATCGAAACAGTAACTTTGGTAACCTTCTGGGTTTCGCGCGGTAATTCTTGCAGGTGTTTTTCCAAAAGAACTAGGGTATGGGTGGAACACATGCTCATTTCCATTTGCATCTGAACAGTGTGGACAGGACTTAAATTTTTGGCCTGTGTGTGGGTCTCTTTTTTGAATCATGCCTACGTTTAAACGTGCATTACAGCATTTACAAGTCATTTAAAACTCCTTTGTTTTGCTACTCTGTTTTTGGTTATAAATGTAAAAATATAAGACGGCATTAAGGTGTGCTACAAGTGCTGCCACACATCGCCTTGAACACAGATGCTAATGCAAACTGAAAATTCCACACACACCAAATCGTACCTAATATCTTTGTTATGAGAACATTTCTTCAAATCCCAATGTAAAGTGTGTTTTACTCAGTTGAGCCTTGAAAATGGGTATTCTTTTATTACCTGTGAGCTTTTGGAGAGATTTGACGTCATTATCAGAAGCGCGACATCCAACAAAAATGGCTGATACACAATCCGCAGGCAGTTGAAACAAAAAAACAGAAGAATGTAATAAAGCCAATGAACCATAAATTTCATTTAAGATTATATCACTAGGACTATACTTCATTTCTTCTCGATCATCGGTGGAGTTACCATCCAAGTCTTGATTATTAAACTGCTCGTACGCTTTACGGTCGACTTCAAAAGTTATGGAAAGCTGGTCTTCGGAAACAATATTAAAAAAGTTGATGTATAAGTTGTCATAAAACTCATGAAGTTGCTCGAACAATTGACGGTCTACTCGAACAAAATCAGCTAGCCTTAGTTTAGGTAAAATTCTGTGTTCTTTTTCATATATCCAGTCATCGCTTTTAGTTAAAAGTAGGTCTTTAACACATACTTCCGTTTGTAGCGGTGAAAATCGCTCTCTGTTGTATAGAACCCGTTCAATCGTATTCCGCATTGATAACTTGTAGTTAAAGAAGTAGACCAACTTCTCATAATCAAATTCAACGACGATGCCTTTATGTTCATGAGCATAGTGAGACCACATCAACAAGTTATTGTAGTTTTCAGTAAATGAAATAACACCAACCTCGTTGAAGTTGCCATCGGCAGCAAACTGTTCGGCTTGCGAAAAAAAATCTTCGCCAAGCCCCTCGCGAAGAACTTTATCAACTAAGTCTTGAGCAGGACTAAGTTCAAAGGGATCATTTAACACGCCGCGCTGACTGGCTCGGAGGCAATAGTCAACAAAAAAATCCTTTCGGAAAGGCATATATTTATAGATTTTCTTCATACTTTCCCAGACGGAATTAAAAGGTTCAGAGTCGTTTTAACTAACGGGAGAGAGTGAGGACACCCACAACACTTAGACGTCCAAAAAGAGTGGGGACACCTACAACTATTTCACTAAACACTATGGCCAAAGGTTTCAGACTGTGTCAGCCCATAAGGCCAAACTGCTCGGCTTTGTCGGGTGAAGCCGGGAAGTCTTAGATTCTGTGTCGCTTGTAAAGCAACAAATCCCAAAAGGTTTGGCCAAGCGCAGCTTGGCGCATGGTTGCAATTGGATGGGGATGGCTACCGCAGTGAATTCTAGCTATCCCAGAGCGTACTGAACCTGATTAAATTTCAATAAAAACAACACTAAAGCTATCAATTTGTGGCTGGCAAAACCTTAGCTTAGGTCACAAGTTGCACAGCGGTTAAAGTGGCTTGAGTCAGGGAGGAATATGAGGTGAGGTATTGAAAGCTTGTCCTTGCCTTTTGCCTACTCGGGTGAGCGCGGCTGCCATCCCTGATTGTTGTTCGCACTTTAGTTAACGCTTAAGTATTGCTTTTCGTTGGTTTTTTGTTAAAAGCCTAGCCAATCCTACAGTATTGCTGCGGTGAAAAACAAGATTTACCGCATGGGGTTTTGTTGTGCTGTTTGACTTAAATGACTTGTTTGAGTTGCCTGTTTAAGTTGCTCGCTTGGGCTAGTGGCTTCAGTGAATGGTTTTGCTGGCCTGTTAACGGGCAAAAAGTGGCTGGCGGGGAACGGCGATGATTTTTAGGGAAAAGTGAACGGTTTTAACCGGTTTTTGAGGATGTTGCAGCAGTAGCTGCCGGGTTGAGATGTTAGTATCGGTTGCTTGAATCTGTTCTGTTGCTGCGGCGGTTTTTTGTGGCTGTTGTTGTATAGGGCTTTGGAAGTCGTAGAGAAAGTTATCGGGATTGTGTAGTGAAAGGAAAAGTCGTTTCGTATGTCTCATCTAAAAAATTTGGCTTTATCAATGGGGATGATGGTGAAAGCTATTTTCTGCATGTTTCGGCCCTGGTGAACAGGAGTGATGAGGCTAAGCTGGTCAAGAATGTGCTGGTCGAGTTTGACCCTACGCCAACTCCCAAAGGTTTGTCTGCCAAGCAGATCCGTATTCCTGAGGTCTATATAAGAGAACGATTGCTGAATTTCTTCACCTCCAAGGGTAGCAATCCCAAGCATGGTGACGCCGCGCTGCGCTTGCCTATTTCGACCCGTTTTTTCAAAGATCCGGCCAAGGGGCGCCAGTATATAGAAGAACTGGCTAAGCAGTGTGGCTGCAATGCCGTGCTCGGGCTCGAGTTTGAAAAGAAGACCTTCTCCGAAGGCAACTATCGCTTTACCGGGCATGCTTTCAAGGGGGAGTTGGCCCTGGTCACTGAAAAGCAGCCCTGTGACACCAAAGAGATGGCCCTTGCTGCCGAGCGGCAGTTGCAGCAAAGAATTCAGGCGGCTGAGCAGGCCTTTGGGCCGATACAAGAGGCTGAGCTTAAGGCAAGACAGAGCCAGCTTTCCGGCTGCCTCGGCAGCGCCGTCGCCGTGCTTGCTGTGGTGGCAATTCTGCCGGCGGCCATTATCGCCGGTATCGCCGGTCTGTTCCCGCAGTAACAGGCATGGTGATTTCAGCTTGAATGGATGAAAAAGTGTATTTAACTACACTTTGCGTCGTTCTTATGGCCCCATTAACTCCATATGCGTCGGGCGCTTGGATTAAGGCCCGCAGAAAGGAAGCGGCACTCACTCAGGATGTGGCGGCAATGCTTTGTGGTGTCACCAAGAAAACCTTGAGCCGGGGTAAGATAGCTGAAGATGTCCATATCTCTACTGTCTTCAAGATACTCGATGGTTTGGGGATCCGTCTGCTGGCGCAGCCCAAGCCCGATGTTGATTCGACCGGGCGGGACTGGATATGGGGGGACTGGATGTGGGGGTATAAGTCGATCAGCAAACCTTGTTCTGGATATGCATCTTGGTGACCGAATCAAAGGTGAGTTGTTATTCGATGCCGCCTAGAGCTTTGCCGTCAGTTATCGCCGGTATGTTTCCTTGCTGAGGTAGGCTGTTGTTTCAGCGCTTCTCTGTCTCTTGCCCGAGCGACAGATAAGCGGCGAGACTAAGCTTCTTGCTTAGTCCTTTGCTTATCTGCCTGGGCGGTCTGTCGGCGGTTTAACTCAAGGTCGGCAAGTCTCAGAATTGCCACCTGAACTGCACATCCGGGACTTGCAGATACCTGAGCTCATTCACCAACTGGTTTTTTTCATTCAGCAGCTGTTTTTTCTTCTCCAAGGTGCTGGCCTTGTCTGTCATGGACACCAGCTTCTGATCCAGATCGCGGATCTGGTAGTCGATCTGACGCAGGCGGCTGCGGATCTCATCGGCGCGTTTATTGAGCTGGTATTGGTGGTAGCCGCATTGTACTGTTCGACGAAGGCGTTGCTGGAGCAGACCCCGGCATAGCCTTCACCCGCCAGACCGACTCGGTAGCCGTTTTCCGGCTGACAGTAGTTTTGCAGCCCCTGTAGATAGCCTTCACGCCAGCCGCCATGATCAACCCGAATACCGAATTCGGCACAATCCTCGGCATAATCATTGATTCTGCTGGCATGGGCGCCATTGTTGCCATCCTGAAGCCCAAGGGCAAACCAGTCTGAGTTTTGGCATTGATTGAGGTCGAGTGAGCTGCATTGAGTCAGCATGAGTGCGCTCAGTGCCAACAAGGTGTTTTGGTATTTCATTCTGTAAATGACTACTTATCAGTTGAAAAAGCCAACTCCTTGGCGAGGGGTTGGCATAATACAGCGATTAGTTCCAAAACAGATACATTTTAATACAAATTTACAATTTAGCCTCGAAAGGGCCCAACATGTTCGCCGGATTGACCCAAGTATCAAACTCGGCCTCGGTTACCAGTCCCGACTCCAACGCAGCTTGCCTCAGACTAATGCCTCTTTGGTGGGCGTCCTTGGCGATTTGGGCAGCCTTGGCATAGCCTATGTGAGGATTGAGGCTGGTGACCAGCATCAAGGAGCGCTGCAGCTGCTTGGCGATCATCTGGCGGTTGGGTTCCAGCCCCGAAGCGCAGCGCTTATCGAAGCTCAGACAGGCATCACCCAGCAATTCGGCGCTTTGCAGCAGATTAGCGGCGATGAGCGGCCGAAAGACATTGAGCTGAAACTGGCCGTTGCTGGCACCTATGCTGACGGCAAGATCGTTGCCCATCACCTGAGCCGCCACCATGGTCAGCGCCTCGCACTGAGTCGGGTTAACCTTGCCGGGCATTATGCTGGAACCGGGTTCGTTGGCAGGCAACAGCAGTTCCCCTATACCGCAACGGGGGCCGCTGGCGAGCATGCGAATATCATTGGCTATTTTCATCAGGCTGACCGCCAGGCGCTTGAAGGCGCCGCTGAGTTCCACCATGGCATCGCTGGCACTCAATGCCTCGAACTTGTTGGCCGCACTGACAAACTGCTCACCACTGAATGACGATATCAGTTCGGCGGCGCGCTCGGCGTAACCTATGGGAGAATTGAGCCCTGTCCCCACGGCTGTGCCGCCAAGAGCCAATTCACGGCAGTTTGCCAACGCTTGCTCTATGGCGCCTATGCCTTTATCCAACTGAGTCACCCAGGCACTGATCTCCTGCCCCAGTGTCAGTGGGGTGGCATCCATAAAGTGGGTGCGGCCGGTCTTGGTAATATCGGCAAACTGTTGTGACTTGTGTTTTAGGCTATCGCGCAGCGCACCTATGGCGGGCAATGTGTGTCTGCAGGTCTTGAGCACCACGGCGATATGCATGGCGCTGGGGAAGGTATCATTGCTGCTCTGGCTGCGATTGACATCATCATTCGGGCTCAGGCTGATGGCCTTGTTTGCCAGAGCCATGCCGCGATTGGCTATCACCTCATTGAGGTTCATATTGGTTTGGGTGCCGCTGCCGGTCTGCCAAATGACCAGGGGAAAGTGCTGATCCAGTTGGCCAGCCAAGATTTCATCGCAAACCCTGGCGATGAGCGCCGCCTTGTCCTTGGGCAGTTGCCCAAGCTCGGCATTGGTCTGGGCTGCGGCTTTTTTCAACAGGGCGAAGGCGTGGATGATGGCCTTTGGCATACTCGCTTGCGGGCCTATGGGGAAGTTTTCCAGGCTGCGCTGGGTTTGGGCGCCCCAGTATTTGTCTGCTTCGACCTTGACCTCGCCCAGGGTGTCGTGCTCAATCCGATATTGCATTGTCGCCTCCTGTCGTCTGTTGCCGTCCTCAGCATAGCATGGCCTTTGGGTCTCTCCTGAAATAATCCGCCGGGTTTCCCGGTCTGGGTTGGGCGGCCTGTTTCAGGCTTGGATTCTGATTTTTACAAAGGGAGTAAGCATGAGAGTATCGGTTTGGCCTACGTTATTGCTCTTGGGAGCTCAGTTGGGGGCTTTGGGCTCCAGTTCGGTAATGGCGGCTCAGGCAAATGATTTTATCCAGGTATTTGAAGCGCTTTCCGGTCAACATCCGGGAGAGCGCAAGGGACATGCCAAGGGAGTTTGTACCATTGGCAGTTTCCGGCCAAGTGCCGGGGAGCCCTGGCTCAAGGAACTATCTCTGTTTGCCACAGAGCAGGCACTGCCCGCTCAGGTGCGTTTTTCCATGGCGGGTGGCGATCCTTTTGTGGCCGATACCAGTCGCAGCCCAAGGGGGATAGGCGTGCGCATCGAACTGCCGGACGGGCAGGTGCATCAGTTGGCCGGGTTGACCACGCCTGTGTTTCCGGGGAAAGATCCCGACAGTTTTCTTGGCTTGCTGCGCGCTTCTCTGGCGCAGCGTGAGGGGGAAACCGGCGCGGTTGCACGCTATCTGCAGCAACATCCGGATGCCGCCCGCCAGGGGCAGTGGCTAAAGCAGCACAATCCACCGGCGGCCTATACCTCAGTCAGCTACTTTGGCATTCACAGTTTTATTTTTGGTAACCAAGGCCAGCAAAAGCGCTTTGGCCGTTGGGAGCTTTGGCCTGTGGACGGGGAGCAACCACTGACGGATGCCGAGTTGGCACAATTGCCGGATGATTTTCTGCAGGACAGGTTGATGCAGAGGCTGAAGACTGGACCGGCTCAGTTTGAGCTTAAGCTGGTCCTGGCCGAGGAGGGGGATCCCTTACTGGACCCTTCACAGCAGTGGCCGGATAACCGGCCCAGAGTCGCCCTCGGGCGCCTGAGCATAGACTCGGTTGCGACTTCAGCCTGTGACAAGCTGAACTTTGATCCCAATGTGCTCAGTAAAGGGATCGCCGCCAGTGACGACCCTGTGCTGCGGCTGAGATCCGCGGCCTATGCCATCTCTTTTGGCAAGCGTCTAAGCGGCCAGTAACGGTAATAAAATGACAGGAACGAACCTAAAAAATGTAGCGCTTTATCATTGTTATATGTACATTTTTTATCGTTGGGGGCGATAACTGTGTGTCAGGTTCGCTCCTGTCGAAACTTTAACGGATTAAGCTGAACTCCTGGCTCAACTGACGAATGCGCTGCTGCAGTTGCTGCAGTTCCCCCATCAGCCGGGATTGTCTGGGTCTGCCTGCCGCTTCATCCTGCGCCAGCCATTGATAAACCAGTTTGGTGGAGATCCCATGCTGACGGGCAACGTCAAACATGAGCCTGCCGTTTTGAGTCACTTCCTTAATGGCTTGCTGTCGCAGCTTCTGCTCGTTAATTTCCATACTGCCTCCTTGATGCTCCAAGAATGGTTTTCCAGAGCTGTGATTCCACCTCTGTTATTCCACATCCCATTGGCTGTAGCCCAAGTGCTTGAGGCAATGCCAGAGTGAATGCCAGAGCGAATGCCAACTGTCGCGTATTTTCATCAGTGTTTTCATCATGACTCCTGAACAGTGGAATACTGCTTTATAGGTATGTAAGAAACATGCCAGTTTTTATATTTACTTTAATGCATTGATATAAAAGTGAATTAACTCATTTCCTTGTCGATAGAGCCTGCCGGGCGCTACCCAATAGAGTGCAGTCTGCTCTATTTTGGGGTTTTACTTGATGTCAACGCCATGACACTTGGTTGACAATCCGGGATGGAAAAGTCGGATTTGACTGAATCTATGCTGAATGCCGTGCGGATTTGCCACCTCTATGACCTCCGGGGGATTGTCTGCTTGAAGCGCTGCTATATACTTTGGCGCCAGATAGGTTCCGCTTAGGTTGGAACAAGCAGACGAAGGAAAAATAACATGAAAAAGCGCGCTTTTCTGACAGCTCCTCTGTTGCTGGCATTGCTGGCAACTGGCTGTACCACAGTGAATCCTTATACCAATGAACAACAGACTGCCAAGGCGACCAACGGAGCACTGATCGGTGCCGTAGCCGGCGCGGCCATAGGTGTGGCCTCTTCCAGTAAGAGCGACAGGGGCAAGGGCGCCCTGATCGGGGCAGCATCCGGCGCTGCCGTAGGCGGTGGTATCGGCTATTACATGGATGTACAGGAAACCAAGTTGCGTCAGCAACTGGCTTCAACCGGCGTCAGCGTAACCCGGGTGGGCGATACCATAGTGCTCAATATGCCCAATGAAGTGACTTTCCAGGTCGACAAGACAGATCTCAGTAGCGGCGCCATGCGGGTATTGGACAGCGTAGTGCTGGTGGCCAAGGAATATGACAAGACTCAACTGAATGTGGTGGGTTATACCGACAGTAGCGGCTCTGAGTCCTACAACCTGAGATTGTCACAGGTTCGTGCCAGCGAAGTAGGTAATTACTTGATCCGTAAAGGTGTATCCGGACAGCGAGTATTGACCCAAGGCCGAGGTGAGGCCAGCCCAATCGCCTCAAATGCCACCCCTCAGGGGCGGGCACAGAACCGTCGGGTAGAGATTATTCTTAGTCCTCTCGGCTAAGATTTTAAGTTTAAGGGTCGCTGCGGCGGCCCTTTTTATTGGGTCAAATTGTCCCTTTCTCCGGTTTTCCCTGTTAGGTGGCGTGATCTTGAGGGGAATTTATGACAAGTTTTGCCGTGGTACGTTGATTTGTGATGCGGTTTGGTTGAGTTTAGCGGCATCTGTATCTTATACACCGGAGAAAAATAAATGAAAAAGAGTGTCTGCTTACTCGCCCTGTTACTGCCTGCCTTTTCTCAGGCGGCGGATCTTGAGTTCAGGGCCGCGGGAAGTTTGAAGACCGCCATGACGGATGTTATCGCCAGTTATCAGGCCGATGGCGGCGTTAAGGTCAATGCCCAGATTGCCCCTTCAGGCTTGCTCAGAGGCCGAATTGAAGAGGGCGAGAAGGTCGACTTGTTTGCTTCGGCCAATATGAAGCACCCACAGAAGCTGATGCAGGAAGGCAAGGGCGTGCCTGTGGTGATGTTTGCCCGGAACCGCCTGTGCGCCCTGGCGCAAGATAATGTCCCGCTGACGACTGAAAACATGTTGGATACTTTGCTGGACAGCAAAATCAAGCTGGGCACCTCCACTCCCAAGGCCGACCCCGCCGGTGACTATGCCTTCAAGGTGTTTGACCGCGCCGAAGCTATCAAGCCCGGTAGCCAGGCCAAATTGGCGGCCAAGGCCCTGCAATTGACCGGTGGCACCGACAGTGCCAAACCTCCTAAAGGCAAAAACCCCTATGGCTGGGTGATGGCCAACAAACGGGCGGATGTATTTTTAACCTACTGCACCAACGCCGTATTGGCCAAGAAAGAAGTGCCTGATCTCAAGATAGTGGCGTTGCCTGAGTCGCTGGCAGTGGGTGCCAACTATGGCATGCTGGTGCTGGATAAAGCCGACCCTGCCGCTTGGCCGCTGGCCATGTATATTCTTTCTCCCAAGGGGCAATCCATTCTGGCCTCTTACGGCTTTGAAGCGCCGCTTAAACCTTAAGCGCTATAACTGAAAATATTTGGAGAGTGTGCTTCAGTTCCCCGGAACTGAAGCACACTCTCTTTATGGGTATATAGCTACTTTTTGGCCAAATCAGCTTGCACCGGCAATTATTATCCTTCTAAAGTAAGGCATTATATCCTTACCAGGGGGGAGCATGCTCGAAACCAAAGGCTTACCGATAGCGACAGATTATCTCGGTGATGAGGTGAGATTTATTCGCCTTTGCTATGACAGTCAGGGCTTGGATATCGAGGTAAGTGTCGAAGGCTGCAGGGCGCAGGTTCATTTTGACTCTGTGGTTGGCTTTCGAATGTTGGATGAGGGCGATCTGATGGAGTTCTGGACCGAATGCAGCCTCTCCAATGGCTGGTTATTTCAGATCTCCAACGGCGGCTGGTACCGCCAGGAGGCCAAGCGCAGCGGCTTTATGGCCAGCGCCAACCTCAAGTTGCAGGAATTTCTGTTGGTGAGCCGTGGCGAGTGTGTCTCCGTCTTCTGTGAGCAGGATGAACCCAAGGTGTGTTGGCTTAAAGACTGACTCGCTTTCTTTCACAGCCCAAGGGCGAGCTTGGTCGCCCTCTGTTATTTATTCTATTCATCAAGGTCAGAGCTTGATGCTCTCGGCCCCCGTTCTTCTACCCTCAAAAGCAGACTTTTGCTCACTAAAACCAGAGCCTCAGCCCATTAATACCTGAGCCTCAGCCCATTAATACTAGAGTCGCCAACCCCAGGAAGGCGAACAGGCCTATTACATCTGTCACTGTGGTCAGCACCATGCCACCGGCCAATGCAGGATCCACATTGAGCTTTTTCAGTATTAAAGGGATGCTGGCTCCGGCGAGACCGGCTACCGTCATATTGATTAACATGGCACCGCCAATAAGGGCGCCGAGTGCCAGATCGCCTTTCCAGATCCACACGGCAGTGAATACCAGCGCCGACCACAACAGGCCATTGAGAAAGCCGATGGCCAACTCCTTGCCGATAAGCCAGCGGGAGTTGCTCTGACCTATGTGGCCGAGGGCGATACCGCGGATCACCAGCGCCAGAGTCTGGTTACCGGCAACGCCGCCCATGCTGGGCACTATGGTCATCAGAATCGCTATGGTGGCAAATTTTTCCAACGTGCCTTCAAACATATTGCTGACCGAGGCGGCCAACAAGGCGGCAAACAGGTTGAAGGTCAGCCACAAAGAGCGGCGAAAGGCACTCTTGAACACAGGGCCGAAGGTGTCTTCATCATCGTCCATCCCCGCCATACCCATCATGGAGTGTTCGGCGTCTTCTCGGATAACGTCCACCACATCATCAATGGTGATCCGCCCAAGCAGATGGCCTTCACTGTCGACCACTGGCGCCGAAACCCAGTCGTGACGCTCAAACAGCTGGGCCACTTCATTGTCCGGCATGGTGACGGGAATGCTCTCAAGCTCGGGATCCATTATGCTGCGGATCCCGGCGGTGGGGTTACAGGTCAGTAGGCTGGAGAGCTTAACGCCACCGAGCAAAATATCGCGCCTGTCCACCACATAGAGGGTATCAGTGGCTTCGGGCAGCTCGCCCCTTTGGCGCAGATAACGCAGCACCACATCGACGTTGACGTCCGGCCTCAGGGTCACGGTATCTGTATTCATCAGACTGCCGGCGCTGTCTTCCGGATAGGAGAGCGCCTGTTCGACCCTGGCCCTGTCTTGGGCACTCATGGAGTGCAGTACCTGTTTGTAGAGTGTATCCGGCAGGCTTCGCAGCACGTAGGCCAGATCATCGGTATCCATACCCGCGGTCGCTCGTGCCAAACGCTCAGGACTCATCAGGCTGATCAGCTGGTCTTTCATATCTTCACCCAGCTCTTCGAGGATCTCACCGCTCTGTTCCTGATCCACCAGTTGCCAGAGTACCTGACGGGTACGTGGCGGTGAAGATTCGAGAATAAAGGCGATATCCGAAGCCGTCATTCGCTGCAGCATGTCGCGCACATGCACGAACATACCACTGCCAAGAGCTTGGTTTAGTTGAGTAAGACGTTGTTCTGTCAGCTCTTGGTCGAGCGCTTCTATTGGCATGCAGTTCCCCCTGTGATGCAAAGCGAGGATATGTTACCTCAAGACAGGGGAGTTATAGAAACAAAGAGTGCAGCGCTAAGGCTTTAGCTGGCTTCGTCGAAACGGGCGTTGATCAGGGCGCAGATGGCATCCATCGCCGGTTCGGCATCCGGGCCTTCGGCAATAAGGCGTATGGTTTTGCCTTGACCGGTTTCCAGCATCAGGAGCCCAAGCACGCTGGCGGCCGAGGCCTTTTTCTCGCCTTGGATCAGAGTGATATCGGCTTCGAACTCGCTGGCCAGCACCGCCAGCTTAGTGGCGGCGCGGGCATGCAGGCCCAGTTTATTGACTATGGTGACTTCCCGTTCAACCTTTGCCATTGCCCAACTCTCTATGACGGGCCTGTACCTTGTGTTTGCTGTTGCCAAAACGCTTGGCCAGCTGGTCGGCGACATAGACAGATCTATGCTGGCCGCCGGTGCAGCCTATGGCTATGGTGAGGTAGCTGCGGTTGTTGCGCTCAAGGTGTGGTAGCCAGGTTTCCAGCAGATTTTCTATCTGCCAGATAAACTTGTTCACCAATGGCTGACGGATAAGGAATTCCTGCACCGGTTCATCCAGCCCGGTCAGCGGCCTGAGCGCCGGTTCCCAGTGGGGGTTGGGCAGAAAGCGCACATCAAACATGAAGTCGGCTTCTTGGGGCATGCCGTGCTTGAAGCCGAATGATTCGAAGTTGATCACCAACTCTTTGTCGACGCTGCCCAGCAGAATTTCTCGCACTTTGTCACTGAGTTCATAGATATTCAGTGCCGAAGTATCTATGTAGTGATCCACCAGTTTCGACATGGGCTCCAGCAGTTTACCTTCGTGCTTGATGGCATCCTGCAGCGAGACAGTGCTTTTGGATAGAGGGTGTAGTCTGCGGGTTTCGCTGTAGCGTTTTAGGAGTACTTTATCGGAGGCGTTGAGGAAGAAGCTGGTCAGTTGGGTGTTTTCCGGCAGCGCCGCCAACTGTTTTTCCAGCACCTTTTCCTGATCCGGCATGTTGCGCACATCTATGCTGATGGCGACCAGATCATTGCTGCCGCGGAGGTTTTCCAGCAGGCTGCCTATCATGGGCAGGGGCAGATTATCCACACAGTAGTAACCCAGGTCTTCGAGTACCCTGAGGGCAACGGATTTTCCGGAACCGGAGCGGCCTGAGACTATCGCGAGTTTCATCCTGTGATCACCTGATAGAGTTCTGTTTCATCGCGGGATTTACGCAACTGCTTGAGTATTGCCTTATCGCTGAGCTTTTCAGCCATGGCAGACAGGGTACTCAGATGTTGCTGGCATTGATCTGCGGGCACCAGAAGAGCGAATAGTATGTCCACCGGTTGGTTGTCTATGGCATCGAAGGCGATAGGCTCTTCGCATTTGACCAGCACGGCAATCGGCTCTGTGATATCAGGCAGCCGGCCATGCGGAATCGCAATACCATTACCTATACCTGTGCTCCCCATCTTTTCGCGGGCCAAAAGGCTTTCAAAAATCGCTTGAGAGGAAAGGGTGGGGTACTGGGCGCTGGCGAGATCGCTAATTAGCTCCAGTACCTTTTTCTTACTGCCCGGAGTGGCACAGGTAGTGCACTCCGGCCGCAGGATGGTACTCAGTTCCATCGTTAGTGTTTTGTCAGCTTTTCTTTGTGTTTAATGACCTGACGATCCAATTTATCAATCAGAACGTCGATGGCGGCATACATGTCGGCATGTTCAGAAGTTGCATAGACTTCGCCGCCTGTGAGGTTGATCTTGGCTTCGGCAATCTGTTGCAGTTTTTGTACATTGAGCACAACGTGCACATTATTGATCTGTTCGAAATGGCGTTCAAGTTTCGAAAACTTACTTTCCACATAGTCACGCAGTGAGTCGGTGATCTCGATATGATGTCCTGTCAGGTTGATTTGCATAGAAAGATTCCTCCAATTTCCAACTGTGGATTTATAAACTCTTACGCTGGTTCGACGGTGGTATCATCATAGCCTCGCGATACTTGGCTATGGTGCGTCTTGCAACGTTGATTCCCTGTTCTGCCAGAAGTTGTGCCATTTTGCTGTCGCTCAAAGGTTTCTTCTGGTTTTCCGCTGCCACGAGCTTCTTGATAAAAGCCCTGATCGCCGTGGAAGAGCATTCTCCGCCATCTTCGGTACCGACATGGCTGGAGAAGAAGTACTTCAATTCAAATATTCCCCTGGGGGTATGCATATACTTTTGAGTGGTGACCCTGGAGATGGTCGATTCATGCATCTCGACCGCCTCGGCGATATCGTTGAGTACCATGGGTTTCATGGCCTCTTCACCATATTCGAAAAATCCCTGCTGGAACTGCACTATGCAGTTGGCCACCTTGAGCAGGGTGTCGTTGCGGCTCTCCAGGCTCTTGATAAACCATTTGGCTTCCTGAAGATGACCACGAATAAACTGGCTGTCTGATTGGCTGCGGGCGCTACGGGCCATGGCAGCATACTGTTGGTTGATCCCGAGTTTGGGCATACAGTCCGGATTGAGCTCCACTACCCAGCGGCCGCTCTTCTTCCAGACGCTGACATCCGGGATCACATATTCCTCGTCCATCGGCTGCACCAGCAAACCGGGGCGGGGATTGAGGCTCTGAATAAGGTTGATGGCGTCACGCAGCTGATCTTCCTTGAGCTTGGTCTTGCGCATCAGGGTGCGAAAGTCGCGGGTAGCGATGAGATCCAGATGCTCGTCGATCAACAAGCGGGCATCGGCCAGATGCGGGGTGTCGGCGTTGAACTGTTGCAACTGGATCAGCAGACATTCGCGCAGATCTCTGGAGGCGATGCCGACAGGGTCGAAGTGCTGGATCCGCTTGAGTACCGCTTCGACTTCATCGAGCTCAATCTCAGGGTTACCCATGGCTTCGAGGATCTCCTCTGTGCTCTGGGTCAGATAGCCCTGCTCGTCGATGGCATCTATGATGGCGGTGGCAATAGCGTCGTCGGTATCGGAAAACGGGGTCAGGTTCTTCTGCCATTCCAGGTGTTCATAGAGACCTTCGCTGGTTTCCCCCTGAAAGGGCATATCATCTTCACGGCCCATGGCTGGCCCTGAGGCGCTGGCGGCGGTAAAGACTTCATCCCAGGTGGTATCCATAGGCAATTCATCCGGCATAGACTCATTGTTCAATGCCTCTGAGGTTTCTACCGTGGAACCATCTTCCTGCTTGGCGCTCAGTTCGCCGGCGTCGTTTTCCTTGTGATTGTCGTCAATCTGTTCCTCCTGGCTGTCCTCGGCCATCTCCAACAGAGGGTTGGCTTCCAAGGCTTCCTGGATTTCCTGCTGCAGCTCAAGGGACGACAGTTGCAGTAGGCGAATGGCCTGCTGCAACTGAGGTGTCATGGTCAACTGTTGACCTAGTTTGAGCTGGAGTGACGCTTTCATTATACCGCTAATCCCTACTCGTTATTTTTCAAGGAAAAAATTCAATAATAACAAACTATAATACCCGGAATTGCCGCCGGATGACATGATCCTAACTATAGCCTGAATTGTTCGCCTAAGTACACAGCACGCACTTGCTGGTTGTCCAAGATTTCAGCGGGTGTGCCCTCGGCGATCAACTGCCCATGGCTGACAATGTAGGCTCGCTCACAAACGTCGAGCGTTTCGCGAACATTGTGGTCTGTGATCAGCACCCCCAAACCGCGGGACTTAAGCTGTTCGATGATTTTCTTGATATCGATAACTGAGATGGGATCCACACCGGCGAACGGCTCATCCAGCAGAATGAACTGTGGATTGGCGGCCAATGCCCGGGCGATTTCCACCCGGCGGCGTTCACCGCCGGAGAGGGACATCCCCAGGCTGTCACGTATGTGGGTAATGTGGAATTCTTCCAGCAGCTGTTCGAGTTGTTCCTCGCGCTCGTCGCTGTTGAGTTCTTTGCGGGTTTGCAGCACGGCCATGATGTTGTCATGCACCGACAGCTTGCGGAAAATACTGGCTTCCTGTGGCAGATAGCCTATGCCTTTACGGGCACGCAGGTGCATGGGATCCAAGGTCAACTCGTCGTCGTCAATGAAGATACGACCCTTGTCACTTTGTACCAGCCCAACCACCATATAGAAGGTGGTGGTCTTGCCAGCTCCGTTGGGGCCCAGCAGCCCGACGATTTGGCCGGTGTTGACCGATAGGCTGACGTCTTTGACTACGTTGCGCTTCTTGTAACTCTTTGCCAGGTTTTGTGCCGTCAGGGTGCTGGTCATTGCGGTTCCTGCTGCTGTTCTTTCTTGTTGAGATCCTGATAGTTTTCCGGCTGGATAACAGTGGTTACCCTGTCTTGGCCTTTGCCGCTGCTTTCCGCTTCAAGCTGTTGCTTGTTGATGTCGTAGACTATCTTCTCGGCGGTCACTTCG
>Ga0114983_1000508_pt1 | contig 16583 bp, 13 predicted proteins | sample Shrwel_input2_RT_FD_87182 | JGI IMG/M metagenome (GOLD analysis project Ga0114983, IMG submission 87182) | Subsurface microbial communities from deep shales in Ohio, USA - Utica-3 well 1 S input2 RT | ecosystem: Environmental > Aquatic > Deep subsurface > Shale gas/oil reservoir > Produced... | reverse complement strand
GTTCCTGAAGTTCCGGCTCGCGCTTGTACTGGCCGTGGCGGGTGCGGTAGTCGGCCAGCGTCAGGATCTCGTGCGGCGGCTCGTAGTTGCGGGCGCTGCCGTAATCGCCGTTGCCGTACTCGTAGATGTAATCGCCGAGATGCAGCACCAGGTCCAGATCGGCCCGCTCGGCGATTCGTGCATAGGCATTGAAGTAGCCGTGCGCAAGGCTGGAGCACGAGGCCACGGCGATCCGCAGCCGTTCGATATTGCCGACCGGCAGCGTCTTCGTGCGCCCGACCGGCGAACGGACCGCGCCAACATTGAACTGGTAGTAGTAGGTGCGCCCGGGTTCGAGGCCGGCAGCGTCGATCTTCACCGTGTGATCGCGGCTGGCGTCGGTGATCACCGAACCGGTCTGCACCAGCGTGGCCAGACTTGGATCGATCGCAACGCGGTACTGCACGGTGACTGGCCGTCGGTTCGGAACGGTCACCCGCGTCCACAGGATCACCCGATCCTTGAGCGGGTCGCCGCTGGCGACGCCATGCGCGAACGCCAGCGTGGCGGTCTGCGCCTGCACGGCGTTGCCGCCTTCGGGCAGCAGCGGCAGCGTGCTGGCAGCCAGGCCGGCAGCAGCGGACTTCAGGAAATTGCGGCGATCAAGCCCGTTGCGCTTGCGTGTACGGCGATTGCGTTGCTGTCCCATGGCGACTCTCCTCCCGATGGATCCGATTCATTGCGTCGGATGTGATTGTTTCGCCACGGGGTGACGCCGGCGTGACGGCGATCGCGCCCCGGGATGCCGCGCCGCTAGCGCCTGAGACCCTTTTCCTGCATCACCATCGCGGCGATCTCCTCGATCGACATGTTCGCGGAGTTCAGATGCGGGATGTTGTTGCGGCGATACAGCTGCTCGGCCTGGCGCAGCTCGTAGGCGCACTGCGCCAGCGAGGCGTATTTCGAGCCCGGGCGGCGCTCGCTGCGGACCTGCTGCAGCCGTTCCGGATCCGACGTCAGGCCGAACAGCTTCGATTCGAAACCGCGCAGCGCCCGCGGCAGCTTGAGGTTTTCGAGGTCGTCCTCGGTCAGCGGAAAATTGGTAGCGAACACTGCGTGCTGCAGCGCCAGGTAGAGCGTCGTCGGCGTCTTTCCGCAGCGCGACGGCGCGATCAGGATGAGATCGGCACGGCTGAGATCGCGCACGCTCTGGCCGTCGTCATGCTCCATCGAGAAGTTCATCGCCTCGATGCGCGCGTTGTAGCGGCCGTGGTCGCTCATGCCATGAGCCCGGCCCTGGGCGTGGGTCGACTTGATGCCCAGCTCGCCTTCGATCGGCGCGATGAACGAGTCGAACAGATCGAGGAACTGTGCGCTCGCCGTGCGCAGGATCGAGCGCACCTCTTCGTTGACCGTGGTCGAGAACACGATCGGCCGCCGCGTTTCCGTGGCCGAAACGTGGTTGATATAGTTCACAGTCACACGGGCCTTGTCGGTCGAGTTGATGAACGGCAAGGTGACCTTCCTGAACTCGACGCCCTCGAACTGCGTCAGCAGGGTGCCGCCCAAGGTCTCGGCGGTGATGCCGGTTCCGTCCGACACGAAGAACACGATGCGCTGCGCGGGCAGATTCACGCGCCAGTTCCCTCAATTGCCGAATCCGTCTTCCTTGCCATGTCCTGGGTTTATCTGGTGTTTGCCGGTCTGCTGGAGATCGGCTTCACGACAGCGCTGAAGCTGTCGAACGGTTTTTCGCTGGAGCGCCCGAAATATATCCTCGTTTTCGGTGCCTTCGCGCTGGCCAGCTTCTTTCTGCTGAATCTCGCGATGCGCGGCATTTCCCTTGGCACGGCTTATGCCGTGTGGACCGGCATCGGGGCGGCCGGGACTGCGCTCGTCGGGGTGATGTACTTCGGGGAAACCCTCAGTGCGGCACAGATCGGCTTTCTCGGACTTTTGATTGGGTCGATCATCGGCCTCAAGTTGGTATCCTGAAAACCTCTTCGCTTTCTCACCGGCAGGAATTCGAGTTCATGGCGACACCGACGGTACTGTGGTTCAAGCAGCTGGGCATGCACGACGTGGAACTCGTCGGCGGCAAGAATTCCTCGCTTGGCGAGATGATCCAGCACCTGACCAAGCTGGGCGTGTCGGTGCCGGACGGCTTCGCGACCACGGCGCAGGCCTACCGCGAGTTCCTCAGCCACGAAGGGCTTGCCGACCGCATCAACGCGCAGCTCGATGACCTCGACGTCGATGACGTCGTCAAGCTGGCCAAGGTCGGCAAGAGCATTCGCGAAGCCGTGATGAAGGCGCCGTTCCCGGCCGCGCTGGAAGCGGAAATCCGCACGGCCTACGACCAGCTGCTGGCCGAAGCGGGCGTCGAGATCTCGGTCGCCGTGCGTTCGTCCGCCACTGCCGAGGATCTTCCCGACGCCTCGTTCGCTGGCCAGCAGGAAACCTTCCTGAACGTCCGCGGCATCGACGATGTGCTGGCCAAGATGAAGGAAGTGTTCGCCAGCTTGTTCAACGACCGCGCGATCGCCTACCGCGTGCACAAGAACTTCGATCACTCGAAGGTCGCACTGTCGGCCGGCGTGCAGCGCATGGTCCGCTCGGATGTCGGTTCATCCGGCGTGATGTTCACGATGGATACCGAATCCGGTTTCCGCGATGCGGTGTTCATCACCTCCAGCTATGGCCTCGGCGAGGCTGTCGTGCAGGGTGCAGTGAACCCGGACGAGTTCTACGTCTACAAGCCGGCGCTGGCCGCGGGCCGCCCAGCGATCCTGAAGCGCGGCCTTGGCGAGAAGGCCAAGAAGATGGTCTATGCCGACCCGAGTGGCGGCAAGGCCGTCGAGTTCACGTCGGTCGCCGATGCCGATCGCCGCAAGTTTTCGCTGAACGATGAGCAGATCACCGATCTGGCGCGTCAGGCGCTGATCATCGAGAAGCACTACCAGCGGCCGATGGACATCGAATGGGGCCTCGATGGCACCGACGGGAAGCTGTACATCCTGCAGGCGCGCCCGGAAACGGTGCAGTCGCGTGCCGGCGGCAGCCGCCTGCGCCGCTACAAGCTGAAGTCCAAGGGCAAGGTGCTGATCGAAGGCCGCGCGATCGGCCAGAAGATCGGCGCCGGCCGCGTCCGCTTCCTGAACTCGATCGAGCAGATGGAGCGCGTGCAGCCGGGCGACGTGCTGGTCACCGACATGACCGATCCCGATTGGGAGCCGGTGATGAAGCGCGCCAGCGCCATCGTCACCAACCGCGGCGGCCGCACCTGCCACGCGGCGATCATCGCCCGCGAGCTCGGCATTCCGGCCGTGGTCGGCACCGGCAACGCGACGACGGTGCTGAAGGACGGCACCGACGTGACGGTGAGCTGCGCCGAAGGCGATACCGGCTTCGTCTACGAAGGCCACGTCGACTACGCCGTTGACGAGATCGAACTCGACAAGATGCCGGACATCCCGGTCAAGATCATGATGAACGTCGGCACGCCGGAGCAGGCGTTCGACTTCGCCAGCCTGCCGCACAAGGGCGTGGGCCTGGCTCGCCTGGAATTCATCGTCAACCGCCAGATCGGCATCCACCCTCAGGCACTGCTGGAACTCGACAAGCAGCCTGCCGACCTGCGCCGGATCATCGATCCGATGATCGCCGCCTACCCGTCGCCGATCGACTACTTCTGGATGCGCATGGCCGAAGGCATCGCGATGATCGCCGCCGCGTTCGCGCCGGAGCCGGTGATCGTGCGCCTGTCCGACTTCAAGTCGAACGAGTACGCGAATCTGGTTGCCGGCAGCCGTTACGAGCCGCACGAAGAGAACCCGATGCTGGGCTTCCGCGGTGCGTCGCGCTACATCTCGAAGGACTTCCGCCCGTGCTTCGATCTCGAATGCAAGGCGCTGAAGTACGTCCGTGACGAGATGGGCCTGACCAACGTGCAGGTGATGGTGCCGTTCGTCCGCACGCTGGCCGAAGCGAAGGGCGTGTCCGACATCCTGGCCGCCAACGGCATGAAGCGAGGCGACAACGGGCTCAAGCTGATCATGATGTGCGAGCTGCCGAGCAACGCCGTGATGGCGGACGAGTTCCTCGAATACTTCGACGGCTTCTCGATCGGCTCCAACGACATGACTCAGCTGACCCTGGGGCTCGATCGCGATTCCGGCCTCGTCGCAGCCGGTTTCGACGAGCGTGACCCGGCAGTCAAGAAGATGCTCAGCATGGCGATCAGCGCCTGCAAGCGCGCCAACAAGTACGTCGGCATCTGCGGCCAGGGCCCGAGCGACCACCCCGATCTGGCCAAGTGGCTGCTCGATCAGGGCATCGAATCGATGAGCCTTAATCCCGACACTGTGGTCGAGACCTGGCTGTTCCTCGCCGGGCAGAAAGCCTGAGGCTTCGCATGCGCGTGGCGATGACGCGGCTGCGGTTCATCGCCACGCTGCTGTTGCTGTTCGCGTGCTCCGCGACGGCACGGGATGACCGGCCACGCGGCACGGCCGGGGTCTTCGATTACTACGTGCTGAGCCTGTCGTGGTCGCCCGAATACTGCGCGACGACACGGCGCAGCAACGAACAGCAGTGCGCCCGCCCCTATGCCTTCGTCGCGCACGGCCTGTGGCCGCAACATGAGCGCGGCTGGCCGGCCGACTGCGAATCACGGGAGCGCGTTTCGGACGCGACGATCAACCGGCTGCTGCCGATCATGCCGAGCCGCGGCCTGATCATTCACGAGTGGCGCAAGCACGGCACCTGCAGCGGGCTCGGCGCCGACGGCTATTTCGCGGCGCTGGAACGCAGCTATCGCGCGATCCGCATTCCCGATCGCTACCAGCGGCTTCCGGAAACGATGGTCGTGGCGGCCAGCGATCTGCGCCGCGAACTGCTGGCGGCCAATCCGGCGATCAAGCCGGCGGGTCTGGTGCTGCAGTGCTCGGGGCGCTATCTCCAGGAAGTCCGCATCTGTCTCGATCGTAGCTATGGCTCGCGGGCCTGCGGCAGCGATCTGCGTGACCGCTGTGGCGACCGCGTGGTGCTGCGTCCGGTCCGCTAGGACCTCGATCGCGCCTCAGATTGTGCGCAGTTCCGCTGCGGCAAATGCGGGCAGCTGCCGGGGCATGGTCACTGGCAGGCGAAGATGGAACTGCGTGCCGCTGCCGTCGGACGTCGCCGTGATGCTGCCGCCGTGGTACTCCGCGATCTTGCGGCAGATCGCCAGCCCGATGCCGGTGCCTTCGTAATCGTCAGGTCCGTGCAGGCGCTTGAAGATCGCGAACACCGAGTCGAGCTGATCCGGCGCGATGCCGATGCCGTTGTCGGCGACCGTCAGCTCCCAGGCGTCAGCATCGCGAGCGATGTCGATGCGGATCTTCGGGCGCTCGCCGGGCTTCTGGAACTTGATCGCATTGTCGATCAGGTTGTGCAGCAGCTGGACCAGCAAGCCGTGGTTGGCCTCGATCTCCGGCAAGGTGCCGAAGGCGATCTCGGCGCCAGTGCGGTCGATCGTCGACTTCAGGCCCTTGATGGTCCGGGTCAGCGTCTCGGCCAGCGGCTTGCGCTCGATGCCGGTGGCTTCGCTGCGGCCGACGCGCGACAGCGCCAGCAGATCCTGGATCAGCTGCTGCATCTGCCGCGCGCCCTTGTCGATGTAGTCGAGGAACTCCAGCGCATCGCCGTCGAGCTTGTCGCGATGACGCCGCGTCAGCAGCTGCGAGAACCCGGAGATCGTGCGTAGCGGCGCCTGCAGATCGTGCGAGGTGATGTACGCGAACTGCTCTAGCTCCTTGACCGCACGGTTCATCTTGTCGAGCGAGCGGCGCAGTTCCTCTTCGGCCATTTCCCGCGACGCGATTTCCTCGCGCAGGCGCTGATTGGCCTCCGCCAGTTCCTCAGGCGAGCGCATCGCCAGCAGTTTCGGCACCAGCGGCACGATGACGATCGCCGTCGCCAGCGAGACTGCAGCCGTGATCGCCTTTTCGATGCCCTGCCAGTAATAGATCGGCCGCCAGACGGTGACGATCTCGAGCACATGGCTCACGCCGCACAGCACGATGAATGCGGCGAACAAGGCCACGGCCCAGCCAAACGACAGCGGCTGGCGACGCCGACGGATGAAGTACAGCAGCAGCACCGGGATCACGAAATACGACAGCGCAATCACCGTGTCGGCGGTGACGTGCAGCCAGATCAGGTCCGGTCGCAACTGGAAGCAGACGCTGTGCGGCAGCAAGGCCGCGCCGCCCCCGGAGAACAGCTCGCTGAACATGGCCAGCTCAGGCCGCGCGAGCCGATTGCCAGACCAGCGGCAGTTCGGCAGCGTGCAATGCGGGACACACGGCATCGCCCTGCAGATAGCGCATGCCGGCAGCGGTCAGGCGATCGCGAACGGCCGGATCATCGACGCCGGTGGCAATGAGATCGAGGCCAAGGCCGGCGGCAGCGCCGATGAAGGCCAGGTCCTTGCGGTCGAGACGTTCCGTCACCGGCGGCTCAGGCGCGTGCCGGACGGCATCGAGTTCGATTGCCATCAGCGTGCCGAGACTGTCCGCCGTCACCTGAAAATCGACGAGCGTCAGTCCGAAGCCGCTATCGCGAAGCTGGCGCAGGCAGCTCATCCGCTCGGCGCTCGCTGTCGCGACGACGGCGGCGTCGACCAGCAGTTGCAGATCCGATGGCTGCAGATCCTGTTGCTGCAAAGCCTGTTCGAGTGTCGGCAGGAGATCGGACTGTTCGAGACACGCGGCATCGAGGGGCACGGCCAGCAGCGGAACATGGGTGCCGTTTCCACGCCAGTGCCGGAGCCGCGCCAGCGCCGCTGCAATCATCGCGATACCCGCCTCGCGACGCAGCGCCGGGCCCGCCCCGCGCCAGACCATCTGGTCGTCGCTCGACCATCGGGCTTCTACGCCGAGCGGCAGTCCGGTTCGGACATCGAACCACGGCTGGTAGCGAAGTTCGAGGCGCTCGAGCGGCGCACCGGTCCAGACCTCGGCGGTGCTGACCGTTTCAGCCATCGTCGCTGCATCTGGATCCTGATACGGACAGATTCCGGCACCGATGCGCTGGGCGCGGAACATCGCCTGCTCCGCGTGTTCCTGCAACGCTGCGGCGGTGAGGCCATCACGGGGATGACGGGCAATGCCGATATGCGGACACAGCGCGGGGCCGTCGGCGGTATCGATCGCCCGCAGCGTTTCCTCGAGCCGGCGAGCGACAGCCAAGGCATCGAAGCGGGCATCGGTCGGCGCCAGCAGCACGGCGTACTCGCCGTCCGCGAGCATCGCCACGGTGTCGGAATTGCGCAGGGTGCTGGTCATCGCAGCACCGATCCGCTGCCGGATGTCAGCGGCGTCATCGGGGATGCCATCGATGCCGATCGACAGCAGCGACACCCCGGCACCGCCGGATTCGGCCTGTGCCAGCGCACAGACGGCGCGATCCTCGAACAGCGCGCGGTTCGGCAGGCCGCTGACTGGATCGCGGCCGAAGCTGGCGCCGGCATCGACAGTACCGCCGTTACCCCGCCCCTCGCGGCGATGATGCTGGACGGCGAAACGAATCCGGCGCAGCAGCAGCCCGCCGTCGTCTCGCCCCTTGACCAGATAGTCCTCCACGCCCAGCGCCATGATCTGTTGAGCAAGGGCGTCGCTGTCGTGGCCGGTCAGCACGATCAGCGCGACGTCGGGATCGATCTTGCGCAGGGCCGCGAGCGAGTCGATGCCGTGACCGTCGGGCAGGCCGAGATCGACCAGCGCGCAGGCGTACTTCAGACGCTTCAGCGCGGTCACCGCGTCGGACAAGCGGCGCACCACCTGCAGCATCACCTCGCCGCGCTGGATGGGCTCGCGCAGCTGTTCCTGCAACAGCCGGGAATCGCTTGGCGAGTCCTCGATCAGCAGCAGCGCAAGCGGCTCGAGACGCGGTGGCGGCGCCAGCAGATCATGGTCGTTATATAGCGGCTCGACAGCACTCATGCCGTTGCTCCGTCGGCATCGGCGCGCGGCGGCAGGATCACCAGCCGCAACCAGAAGTCGCGCAAGGCCTCGGCCAGCCGGAAAAAATCACCGAGATCAACCGGCTTCGACAGATAGCAGTTGGCGTGGGCGTCGTAGCTGGCGTTGATGTCGCTTTCGGCGGTCGATGTCGACAGCACCAGCACCGGCGTCCGCCGCAGGGCCGGATCGCTCTTGATGGTGCGCAGCACTTCGCGCCCATCGATACCCGGCAGGTTCAGGTCGAGCAGCACGATATCGGGCATCCGCCCACCGGCGTACTCGCCTTCGCGACGGATGGCGCGCAATGCCTTCTCGCCATCGCCGGCAATCAGCAATTCATGCGGGAAGCCGGACTCCCGCAGCACCTCCTGCATCAGCCGGACGTCGGCAATCGAATCCTCGACTAGCAGGATCACGGCCGCGCGCGCGGCACCGGTGGCGGATTTCACTTCGGCACCGCTGGTGTCGGGGTTGATCATCGAGCCGCACCATTGCGACGGGACGACGGATAGCGATTCGGCATGGTGGAGCCTTGGGCAATGCGGGGGCTGTTGGCGTTACGGCAATGTAATGGCGAGACCGATCGGGCGATGACATTTCATACCGATGGCGCGGAGGTTCGGACAGACGGCAAGGCCGAATGGCCGCCACTGCCATGCGCAGCGCCACGCCCCAGCCGATAGACTCCGGCGCCCTGCCCGCCCATGAGCCACGATGTCCGACGATCTGCGCCGCGGTGCGCTTTACGCCCTTTCGGCGGCAGCAGCGATGGCGATCGGCGCCACCTGCGTGAAGGGGGCTTCAGGCTCGGTTCCGGGTCCGGTGATCGTGTTCTTCCGGGCAACGATCGGCCTGATCCTGATGGCACCGTGGCTGCTGCGCGGCGGACGAGCGCTGGTCACGACGCGGCGCTTCGGCGGCCATCTGTGGCGTGCCGCGTTCGGGGTGATCTCGATGTACGGCTACTTCCATGCGCTGGGTCATCTGCCGCTGGCCGAAGCGGTGCTGCTGACCTACACGATGCCGCTGTTCGCGCCTTTCATCGGCTGGCTGTGGCTTGGCGAGAAGCCGCCGCCCAGTGCCTTGCCGGCCGCGTTGATCGGGCTCGCCGGCATCGGGCTGATCGTCAAGCCGGGCGGCGCAGGCCTGACCAGCCTGGCGGCGCTGATTGGCGCCATGTCCGGCATCAGCGCAGCGGCTGCGATGATCGGCATCCGGCGCATCAGCGATACCGAGCCGGCATCGCGAATCGTCTTCTACTTCCTGCTGCTGTCGAGCCTCGCGTCGGCAGTACCGCTGCCGTGGGTCTGGCAGATGCCCGACCTGCCGGGCTGGCTGTGGCTGCTCGGCGTCGGCGCGTTCGCCACCGCCGGGCAATTCCTGCTGACCCGCGCGTATTCGCTGGCCACCGCGTCGTACATCGGCCCGTTCACCTACACCTCGGTGATCTTCGCGGGTGCGCTCGGCTGGGCGTTGTGGGGCGAGGCGCCGGATCTGTGGTCGCTGCTCGGCATCGGTCTGGTGATCGGCTCCTGCCTGATGACGCTGCTGCCACGTCGTGGCCGCCGGCCCACCGAGGTCGTATCGGAGGCCTGAACGGAGATTCCGCATGGCTCATGCAGCGGCAGAGCGGTACTCTGTCGAGTCCCCTTTCTGACCCTTCCCCATGTCCAGCAACAAGTCCGATCTGATCGTCGAGCACGTCTCCGACAAGCTGGTGCGCCTCAAGCGCCGTATCGATGGCGGTTTCAAGCTGAAAGCCGACTGGGCACCCAGTGGCGACCAGCCGCAGGCGATCGACAAGCTGGTCGAAAACCTGAATGACGGCCTGGCCCACCAGACGCTGCTCGGCGTCACCGGCTCGGGCAAGACCTACACCATCGCCAATGTCATCCAGCGCACCCAGCGGCCGACGATGATCCTGGCGCCGAACAAGACGCTGGCCGGCCAGCTGTACGGTGAGTTCAAGGAGTTCTTTCCGGACAACGCGGTCGAGTACTTCGTCAGCTATTACGACTACTACCAGCCGGAAGCCTATGTGCCGTCGTCCGACACCTTCATCGAGAAGGACTCGGCGATCAACGAACACATCGAGCAGATGCGCCTGTCCGCGACCAAGGCGCTGATGGAACGCAAGGACGCGATCATCGTCGCGTCGGTATCGGCGATCTACGGTCTCGGCAATCCCGAGGCCTACTTCAACATGGTCCTGCACCTGGTCAAGGGCGACAAGCTCGGCCAGCGCGAGATCATCCGTCGGCTCACCGAAATGCAGTACACGCGCAACGATGTGGCGCTGGCGCGCGGCACCTATCGGGTACGCGGCGAGATCATCGACATCCATCCGGCCGAATCGGACGAGGAAGCGGTGCGCGTCGAGCTGTTCGACGACGAAGTCGACGGCATCAGCTACTTCGATCCGCTGACCGGTGAAGTCCGTCGTCGCGTGCCCCGGGCGACGATCTACGCAAAGAGCCATTACGTGACGCCGAAGGAGCGGACGATGGCGATGAGCGGCGCAATCAAGGAAGAGCTTCAGGAGCGGATCAAGTACTTCGCCGACAACGGCAAGCTGCTCGAAGCGCAGCGTATCGAGCAGCGCACGACCTTCGACCTGGAGATGATCCAGGAGATCGGCTACTGCAACGGCATCGAGAACTACTCGCGATATCTGACCGGCCGCGAACCGGGCGAGCCACCGCCCTGCCTGTTCGACTATCTGCCGCCGGACGCGCTGGTGGTGATCGATGAAAGCCATGTCACCGTTCCGCAGATCGGCGGCATGTACAAGGGCGATCGCGCGCGCAAGGAAACGCTGGTGCAGTACGGCTTCCGGCTGCCGAGTGCGCTCGACAACCGGCCGCTGAAGTTCGAGGAGTTCGAGCGCCTGGTACCGCAGACGATCTACGTGTCGGCGACACCCGGCCCTTACGAGCTGAAGTTCTCCGGCGACGCGATCATCGATCAGGTGGTCCGCCCGACTGGTCTGATCGATCCCGAGGTCGAGGTGCGGCCGGCGGCGTCGCAGGTCGACGACGTGCTCGGCGAGATTCGCCTGCGCGTCGAGAAGGGTGATCGCGTGCTGATCACCACGCTGACCAAGCGGATGTCGGAAGACCTCACCGACTACCTGACCGAACATGGCGTGAAGGTGCGCTACCTGCACTCCGACATCGAAACGGTCGAGCGCGCCGAGATCCTCCGCGACCTTCGTCTTGGCGTGTTCGACGTGCTGGTCGGCATCAACCTGCTGCGCGAAGGCCTCGACCTGCCAGAGGTGTCGCTGGTGGCGATTCTTGATGCCGACAAGGAAGGCTTCCTGCGCTCCGAGCGCTCGCTGATCCAGACCATCGGCCGCGCCGCACGCAACCTGAATGGCAAGGCGATCCTGTACGCCGACACGATCACCGGCTCGATGCGGGCGGCGCTTGACGAAACCGACCGCCGCCGCACGAAGCAGGTCGAGCACAACCTCGCCAACGGCATCACGCCGACCTCGATCGCCAAGCGCATCAATGACGTGATGAAGTTGGGCTACGAGGCGACAGACACCACGCCGTCGCGCAAGGTCGCCGAGAAAGGCACCGACTACGGACGCATGGCGCCGGAGAAACTGGCCAAGCTGATTGCCAAGCTGGAAAAGGAAATGCGCCAGGCGGCACAGAATCTCGAGTTCGAACTGGCTGCGAAAAAGCGCGACGAGCTGCGAAAGCTTCGAGAAACCGCATTGGGCGCAAAGTCGGCCTGATGATTTCGATGCCAAAGGCTTGCGAGCCGAGCGGACCTCTCGTATAGTTGCGGACTACGCAGGCGCGTAGCTCAGCTGGTTAGAGCACCACCTTGACATGGTGGGGGTCGATGGTTCGAGTCCATTCGCGCCTACCAATTTGGTAGCGAAAAGGCTCCGGGAAACCGGGGCCTTTTTTCGTTGTCGGCAACGTTTCGCGCCTTCGACGAAGACCGTTGAGTGGCCCGATGCGCTTGGCACTTGTTTCGCAGCGATCGCATTCCCTATAATGCCGCTCTTTTCGGCGGGGGACCCTTCGGTCGACCCGCCTTGTCTATTGGTTTTTGGGAGATACGCGTATCAGCGCGGAACGTCAGGATCGCCGGAACGATGAAATCAACGTACCTCGCGTACGTGTCATCGCCGATGACGGCGCACAGGTCGGCATCATGCTCACCCGTGACGCCATCGCCAAAGCCGAGGAAGCCGGGCTTGACCTGGTAGAAGTCTCGCCGAATGCAGATCCACCGGTCTGCAAGATCATGGATTACGGCAAGTACATCTATCAGAAGGACAAGCAGCAGCAGGCGGCCCGGAAGAAGCAGAAGCAGATCCAGGTCAAGGAAGTGAAATTCCGGCCGACCACCGAGGAAGGCGACTTCCAGACCAAGCTGAAGCATTGCAAGGAATTCCTCGAGGAAGGCGACAAGGTGAAGATCGTGATCCGCTACAAGGGTCGCGAACTCGCCCACCAGGAACTGGGCTTCAGGCTGATTGACCGCCTCAAGGCCGAACTGGACGAACTGGCGCTGGTCGAGCAGCACCCGAAGCTCGAAGGCAAGCAGGCCATCATGGTGATGGGCCCGCGGAAGCACTAAGCACACTGCAAAGTCATCCTTGCGGTGGATGACTGAAACACCAACACATTGGAGCCGTAGAAATGCCGAAGCTGAAGACCAACAAGGGCGCCGCCAAGCGCTTTTCCCGCACCGCGAAAGGCGGCTTCAAGCGCTCCAGCGCGTTCAAGCGCCACATCCTGACCAAGAAATCGCCCAAGCGCATCCGCGACCTGCGTGGGCCGACGATGGTGCATGCCTCGGACAACAAGGAAGTCCGTCAGCTGCTCCCGTACGCCTGAACCCTCCGGTTCGCTGGCGTCACCCAGTAGTAGAAGCGTCGCTTACATAGAAGATTCGCTCAGCGAACAAGACAAACGAAAGGTAATTACCGATGGCACGAGTCAAACGCGGCGTAACCGCCCGCGCACGTCACAAGAAGTTGCTGAAGAAGGCCAAGGGCTACTACGGCGCCCGCGGCCGCGTCTACCGCGCTGCCAAGCAGCAGGTCATCAAGTCGGGGCAGTACGCCTACCGCGATCGCCGGGTCAAGAAGCGCGAGTTCCGCGCACTCTGGATTCAGCGTATCAACGCTGCTGCGAATGAACTGGGTCTGTCGTACTCGAAGTTCATCCACGGTCTGTCGCTGGCGGAAATCCAGGTTGACCGCAAGATGCTTTCGGACATCGCGATCCACGACAAGCCGGCGTTCGCCAAGCTTGTTGAGCAGGCGAAGGCCAAGCTCGCCGCCTAAGCTGTCCGGCTGCAAAAACGGGGGAGCGGCGTCTTTCGCCTCTCCCCTTTTTTGTGCCTTCGAATTGCCCTTTCGAATTCCCGAGTTCCGTTGCCATGAACGAGACTTCCACACCCAACCTCGACGCACTACTGACTGGCGCGCAGGCCGATATCGCCGCCGCAGCCGATCCGCGTGCAATCGAAACGCTGCGCGTCGATTTGCTCGGCAAGAAAGGCCGAGTCACCGATCTGCTGAAGAGCCTTGGCGCAATGCCGCACGAGCAGCGCAAGGCGTTCGGCGAGCAGATCAACAAGGTCAAGGAGCAGTTGTCCGCCGAGCTCGAGTCGCGCGCCCGGGCAATCGCCGACGCTGAACTCGAACGCCGACTCGCTTCAGAAACCATCGATGTCACCCTGCCCGGCCGCGGCGAACCGGCCGGCGCCCTGCACCCGGTGTCGCGCACCATTCGTCGCATCGAGCAGATCTTCAATTCGATGGGCTTCGAGTCGGTCCAGGGGCCGGAAATCGAGGACGACTGGCACAACTTCCAGGCGCTGAACATTCCCGAATCGCACCCCGCACGGGCGATGCAGGACACTTTCTACGCGTTGAACGGCGCGCGCCTGCTGCGCACCCACACCAGCCCGGTGCAAGTGCGGACGATGCTGGATCGCAAGCCGCCGATCCGCATCATCTGCCCGGGTCGCGTCTACCGCGTCGATTTCGATCGCACCCATAGCCCGATGTTCCATCAGGTCGAAGGCCTTTATGTTGCCGAGAACGTGGGACTTGCCGATCTGAAGCACGACCTGACCACGTTCCTCAAGCTGTTCTTCGAACGCGATGTCGAGGCACTGTTCCGGCCGTCGTACTTCCCGTTCGTCGAACCGGGTGCGGATGTCCACATCCGCTGGGGCGATCCCGAGAAAGGTACCCGCTGGCTGGAAGTGCTCGGCTGCGGCGTGATCCATCCGAACGTGCTGGCCGCCGTCGGTATCGATCCGGAGCGCTACACCGGCTACGCCTTCGGCATGGGCGTGGAACGCCTGACGATGCTGCGCTACGGCGTCGACGATCTGCGCCTGTTCTTCAACAACGATCTGCGGTTTCTGGAGCAGTTCAAGTGAAGCTTTCCGAAAACTGGCTGCGCGAGTGGGTCAACCCGCAGGCCACCGCCGCCGAACTGGCGCACAAGCTGAACATGGCCGGCCTAGAGGCCGAAGCCGAGCCGATGCTCGCCGTGCTGCCGAAAGGCATCGTCGTCGGCAAGATTCTCAGCACCACGCCGCACCCGCAAGCGGATCGCCTGCGCGTCTGCGAAGTCGATGCCGGCACCGGAGCAGTGCTGCAGATTGTCTGCGGCGCCGCGAACGCCCGTCCGGGCATCCTGATTCCAGCGGCGCTGCCGGGTGCCGTGCTTCCCAACGGCACCCAGATCGGCGAGGCGGCACTGCGCGGTGTCGAATCGAGCGGCATGCTCTGCTCGGCCTCCGAACTGGGGCTGGTCGAGAAGTCCGACGGCCTGCTCGAACTCGACCTGACGGCCAAGCCGGGCACACCGATCGAACAGCATCTCGGACTGGTCGACAACACTGTCGTGCTGGAACTGACGCCCAATCGCGGCGACTGTCTCAGCATCGCCGGCCTCGCCCGCGAAACGGCTGCGCTGTACGGCATTCCGGTCAATTTGCCGCGCATCAAGCCCGCCGTGGTCGAATCGGAGGGACGCATTGGTGTTGTCGTCGACGACCCCGCAGGTTGCCCGCACTACGTCGGCCGCGTGATCGAAGGCCTGAACGCAGCGGCGCGGACCCCGGACTGGATGAGCGAGCGTCTGCGCCGTTCCGGCATCCGCACGATCCATCCGGTGGTCGACATCACCAACTACGTGCTGCTCGAACTCGGCCAGCCGATGCACGGATTCGACGCCGAGAAGCTGAAGGGCGCGATTCGCGTCCGCCGCGCCAAGGTCGGCGAGCAACTGAAGCTGCTCAACGAGCAGACCGTCACGCTCGATCCGCGCGACCTGCTGATCACCGATGGCAGCGGGCCACTGGTCCTTGCCGGCATCATGGGCGGCGAAGCGTCCGGCTGCTCGTCGACCACGACCTCGATCTTTCTCGAAGCGGCCTGCTTCGAGCCGGTGTCGATCGCGACCTCCGGCCGTCGCCACAAGCTGCTGTCCGACTCGCGCTATCGATTCGAGCGCGGTGTCGACCCGGCGCTGCAGCGGCAGGCACTTGAACGGGCAACGGCGCTAGTGCAGGACATCTGCGGTGGCAAGGCTGGCCCGATCGTCGAAGTCGGCACCGCGCCCCACCATGTTGCCGATATCACGCTGCGCCATTCGCAGGTCAATCGGCTGCTGGGCTGCGAGATTCCTGCCGATACCATCGTGCGGCTGCTGAAGAGCCTCGGCATGGCGGTGGCGCCGACTGCGGCCAGCACCTGGAAGGTCACGGTTCCGCCGCATCGCTACGACCTGCGGATCGAAGCGGATCTGGTCGAGGAAGTGGGGCGTCTGTACGGCTACGACAACATCGCGCCGCGTGCCTACGCTGCGGAACTGGCGCCGTTTTCGGCAGCGGAAACGGTGCGCCAGCTCGACCGCGTCAAGGACACGCTGATTGCCCGCGGCTACCAGGAAGTCGTCACCTACAGCTTTGTCGATCCGAAGCTGCAGGCGCAGCTGGACCCGGAAACGCCGGGCGTGATGCTCGACAACCCGATCGCCGAAACGATGGCGGTGATGCGCACCACGATCTGGAGCGGCCTGATCCCGACCTGGCAGTACAACCGCCAGCGACAGCAGAAACGCGCCCGGCTGTTTGAAGCCGGCGCGGTCTATGCGCTGGATGGCGAGGCCAATCGCGAGCAGGCCAAGCTGGCCGGCCTGATCGCCGGCTCGGCACTGCCTGAGCAATGGGGCGCTGCCGGGCGGCCAGTCGATTTCTTCGATGCCAAGGCCGATCTGGATGCGTTGTTCGGAACATCGCTGCGCTACGAGCCGGCGCGTCATCCAGCGCTGCATCCCGGGCGTACGGCACGCGTCGTTCGCAACGGAGCGGCCGTTGGCTGGCTCGGCGCCTTGCATCCGAAGCTAGCCGAGACACTCGATATCGCCGATTCGCTGTACCTGTTCGAAATGGATTGGGCCGCTGTCCGCGATCTCGCTCTGCCAACGCCGGAAGCGGTGTCGGAGTTCCCGTCGTCCCGCCGCGACCTTGCGTTCGTCGTCGCTGAGGACGTCTCTGCCGGCGCGCTGGCCGAGGTCATCCGCGCGTCAGCCGGACCCTTGC
>Ga0114983_1000507_pt1 | contig 16607 bp, 35 predicted proteins | sample Shrwel_input2_RT_FD_87182 | JGI IMG/M metagenome (GOLD analysis project Ga0114983, IMG submission 87182) | Subsurface microbial communities from deep shales in Ohio, USA - Utica-3 well 1 S input2 RT | ecosystem: Environmental > Aquatic > Deep subsurface > Shale gas/oil reservoir > Produced... | reverse complement strand
CCTAATATAGCCCCCACCACTTAAAAATAGGGGGGGTTACTCTCTTACTAACTCACCAAGCTCATTAAACTTCAATCCTTCTCGGGTTACTTCTATTTCTCTCCCTACTCCATGGCCATCATGTTTGTCATGGCACTCTTTGCATTCATACTTTAATTTATCCCAATTCAAAGTAACCTCTGGATCATTAATGTTCTCTGGTGTTAAATGCTCTATGTGATGAACTATGTATCCTGGAGTATATATTCCTTTTTCCAAACAGGTTTCACATAAACCATTAACACTTAAGATATATCCTCTTCTGCATTCTTTCCATTCCTTGCTATTGTAAAAAGATTTCGCCCATGGTTTGGCCATACTTATCACCTCTTGGCCATACCCAAAACAAAAAGACACCCAGCTATCAACGAGTGCCTGTCTATAATTAAAAAAAAGGGGAACTTACATATTTATTCTTGTATTAACTTATGAGATATAAAAACATATACCCCATACACTTAGCTATATCCTCAATATTCCTTATATATAGTATAGCATAGATTTTTAATAATCACTGCCAACTCTCTGCCATTTTACTGCCACATTCCTGCCAAATCTCTGCCACACTTATTTACCTTAAAAATTTAGTATTAAGGACTTTGTTGGGTTTTGTAGCAAATTCAAACACTGTAAATTCATCCTCTCCTTTAACTACCTTTGTAGGGGCTATATTAATTAATCCTCCATTTGTATAATCACAACCCTGAGTTTTATCATATCTACCTATACAACTAAAGTAAAATCTTCCTTGGGCTTCTTCCAGACTTAACCCTGCTTCTAAAAAATCATCTATTGACTGTGTATTGCCACATGCAGGACACTTAAAAAGCCAATGTTTAACACCTTCACCGAACAACTCTATACCTTGTTTATACCAATCTTTATAATCTATAATTCTCATCTATCTCTCCTCCTTAATTAAACCATGCTCATTATCTCTCCATAAAATAAATGTAATCCTTTCTCTTTAAGCAATTCCAAAGCTTGGGTTCTTCTACGATATAAAGTTCTATCACTAATGGCCAATTCAATTTCTATCTTATTATTTGAGTACATTTTAAAATATCTTAACTTAATAATTTTAATCATCTCTTCCCCAGTCTCTGGATCATCATGCTTAAGTTCTTCTACATCTTCTTTTATAGTTCTTGCTAGCTCATCAACTCTCTTAGCTCTCTCAATTAGGTTCTCATGGTCAACAACATTTCTATCCTGCAAACTTTCGCTATAAGCTACAGCGGACACTCGACCAGGTATTACATCAGCTGCTTTATAATTACTCTTCATTCCGTCATTGATTGTGTAAGCCCTTCTTCTCAACCTTTTACTAGCCCTCTTCAAACTTCTATATGAATACAATACCTCTTCCACTTGTTCCACCTTTACCCAGCCTCCCTTAATGTGTTATAATTAAGTAGGGTTTGTTCAATAAAAGGAAGGCGAGTGAAAGCTCGTCTTATTTTTATTTCAATAACAAACACTTTTATTTCTCTTCATCATCTTTATTGTATCTTTATGTTCATCTTCAAAGTCAGCAAGTCCAATAGCATCCATTGTGTTACAAATCTCTTTAAATTTATTACCTGCTTCTTTGACAGCTTTACTTGCTCTATTTAATGTTTCATCACAAATATTTTCTTTATAAGCAAATCTAGAAAAGCTTAAAACTATATACAAATCAGGTTGCTTATATTTTATATATCCTTCTATTGTGACCACGCTACCAACTCCTCTATGATAATCATAACATCAATGCTTTTCTGTGATTATTCCATAATGTCTCAATCTATCATAATGATATCTAACAGCACCTTTAGTCCAATCTAATTCTTCGGCAAGTTCTTGAACAGTAGGTGTTCTGTAACCTTTTGCACACCAAGAAAATAATATTTCAAACAGTTTCATATTTTGCCTAGTTAATGAACCACGACTAGCCATGCTATGAGCTTTCTTATAATTAATGCTTTGCATCATAGTTATACCTCCTTAATTTTCTGTATAACATTATCTTCTGATAATTTTCTTAAACATAAGCGATAGCCATCATTGAATGTTCCCAGGCGCCTATCTTTACAATCTACAGTTTCTAATCCACAACCCTCTTTTATTTCATCGCTAGTTATTATCTCTCCAACAAACTTTTCGGCACACAACGCACCGCATTTATCACTGATAACTTTATATTGACTCACTCTCTACTCCTCCCCTCTTTGATTACACTCAAATAATCAACCAGGGCCATTCCTTTACCTTGCTTAATCTCATACTCTGGCTTCGCTATTACATCATAAGGTATTGACTTCCTTCCTCCCGTCAGCATTCCTTGCCAGTACTCATCTAGTACTTCATAAGGCAAATAATAAGTCTCACCAAGAGTAGCAAACCTTACTACCAAAAACCCTAAACCTTTATTACAATGCCAACTAGTTAAATGTAAATATTGGTGTTCCTTAACATTGCTCAAATCAAAACGAGTTTCAACCTGAGTTTCTTTAGCATCAAAAGCCAATGATATTCCATTATAAATCCCAATGTAATCAACTGTGGACTTTTTCTCATATACAGCTGTAAACTTCCCTCTTTTAATTGGACTTATCTGTTTGATCGGAGTAGGAACTTTCTGCACCAGGGCTAAACCATGACGCAGATATTCTTGGTTAGTCAATTCAATCTCATCTTCTAAACCTTGGCCTCTATTAGCATAATTTATCATATTACTCACCTACTGCTTTAAGTGGCAAGTTTGGTTGCAATACTGCTTCTTTCATTTGTTTTAAATCTTTTCGCCAAGCTCCATATTTCTTGAAGTTGCCTGGATTAGCTTGAACCTCATAATCATATATCTTAATATCATAATCACATATCTCCGCTTGAGCTTCCTCTGCTTCTTTCTGACCTTTGATCTTCTTACCATCTGATAACATATAGTAATCATCTGCTAATCTCCTAGGAAAACCTGCAGATCCTTCTTTCTCTTCTAAATGAACAGTCCTTAACACATCATCAATAATTGCTTCCCTTATTTTCGGATCTTTTTTAGCTGCCCATTTATCTTCCGCTACTGTAAGAACTAGATCATAACCTATAAAGTTATCTAACTTACCTGGTACTTTATTAACCTCAGCTAAAACAGTTCTGCCTTTGCTATTTCTAGCTTTATCTATGAACTGATAACCTATTTTGATATTAGATAAATTAGGTAGGTTATTTTTTATTACTCTCTCAGCTACTTCTCTAATCATTCCATCATCTTTCATATAATCAGCCATACTTAATCACTCCCTCAGTAATTTTTCTAGTCTCTCTAACTTCTCTGTTTTCTTCTCATCAATAAGAACTTCTCCATGACTTCCCATGTATCGATTCATTATCTCCCTCAATTGTTCTAGCATAATTTCAACATCTGCAGCTTCCTCAATTATATCTCTAGCAGTTGCTTTACCTCTTAAATTATGTCTGATCGCTAAGGCCAATTCCAGACATTCTTCTGCAACCATTTTTAGTTGCTCTTCTTTGCCCCATTTATCAATTGCTTTTTTATATAGCTCATTCTTCTCCAATTCTGTCACCCTTTCTCCTTAAGACCTTATACACATCTATCTCTCCATATCTAGATTTTTGATTTTTCCTCAGCAAAACCACCCATAAGACTAAATTTATAATCAACAATATTGCAATTGCTTTTATCATAATAGCACTCTCCTTTTTTTGAGCAGCTGGCCACCACACCAGCTACTCTCTGTGCAAACCTGTTATTCTTTTACATTTGACCTTGTATTTTGGCCATCCAGTCCTATAAACTGGATATGGATAGCAACTTACATTAGACATTTAAATGCCGAAATGACTTATAGAACTATTTGGAATTGGCCAGTTCCATCATCTGCAAAAGAAGTTCTTTCCAACTCTTCAGCAGGAATATCACATTTAATAGACTCATTTCCTCTTCTAGACTTATGGTAAGGACAATTCCTATCACTACTTGGGTCTGCTGATCCACGACAAGACTTACCAATAAAGTCATTAGTTCTTAAAGAATAATCATAGGCATAAGCATTATTGAAATGTTTTATTTTCTTATTGCTAATCGGGCAAATAACATAAGTTCCATATCCTTCTTTTATTAATTTAGGATAGAAAACTGGCATTATATATCACCTCTAACCTGTTAATAATTCAGTTAAAATCTTTTTGTTTTTCTTATCAGCTAAATTCTCTCTAACAGACTCTTCCGGTGCATGAATAGGCACTGCCATGTCTTTAATTCTACTGTTAATTCGATAATCATAAGGCAAATCTTCAATTTTGCAATTACTAGAGAATATAGTCACTACTGGCTTATCCATCCTATCGTTAAGAATTTTAAATAATTGGTCATTGGTGTCTTTTTTTACTGATTGCTGCCCCATATCATCTAGAATTAAAACTTCAACTTCTTTCGCTGCATCTATTAGCTCGTGGGTTTTGATTTCTGAATTAGGATTATAAGTTTTTCTTATTGCATCTAATAAATCTCCAGCAGTAGCAAACTTAACTCTAGCCTTATATTTTTTAATAAGCTCATTGCCAATAGCTGATATAAGCATTGTTTTCCCACTGCCAGCAACTTTAGAATAAAAATATAACCCTTGGCCCTTAATTTTTAACTCTTCAAATCTTTTTACATACTGTTCAGCTGCTTTTTTACACATTTTCGCTGATTTTATAGACTTAGGGCTTTGATAATGGTTAGGATTAGCTTTGTAATCTTCAATGGTTGAATTCTTGAACTTTTTCTTTATCGTTGCAAAATCTAATTTACTATCAATTATTTGCTGTTCTAAGCACTCGCATTCTTTGGCTACTATCCTGCCTTCTTCCTCAAATGTAACAAAGCCAGTCCCTCTACATTTATGGCACTCCTTTTCCTCGCTCTGATTGCTCGAAAATTTCAAGTGCTTCTCTTTCTGCTCTATCTGACCAACTTTCGCCTTCTCCATCATTCTCCTGGCTATCTCTTGGAATTCCTCTACTCCCATTTGCACTAACCCCCTCTAGTAGTTCTTTAGCCTCTGGTATAAAGCAACGAATATATTTATAGCTACTTATGTTGACACCAGCTTTTTTAGTGCCACCTTTCCAGTCTTCATTTTCCTCTTTCTGAGCTACTGCTAAATCTACTGCTTTTTTCAATACATCTACTGAGTGATTCTCAAGGTCCTCTTTGATTAAATAAGATTTTGTGATATCAATAGCAATTATTTTCTTAAGGGCATAATCTCTAACTTTTTTATAGCCCGACACATCATCTTCTTTTCTTTTCTTTTTCTCTTTCTTATTCAAGTTCTTATTCTCTTTCAAGTTCAAATTCTTATTGGTGACCGTACGGTCTTGGTTAGGTTTTTCTACGCTTTCTTTACCATTGACATACTCTTCTAGTACTGTATCGCTAACATTTCCTATAGTTTCTATTTGGTTATGTTCAGAACTGTTTGGCATTGCTTTGTAATCTATAATGTAACCCCCAGATTGCCTTTTCTTTTTGTTAGGAACGTATGTCACCCACTTCGGCAAGGGTAAGTTTGGCTTAGCTGGACTTCTAAGAGATTGGTGTCTATGGAAATTTTTAATATAATAATATTGGTCATTACCATAAGGAATTATCTTACCTTCTTCTACTAGCACACTAACCCACTCTTCTATATCTTCTATTGAAATATCATCTAAAGGAAATAAAAGCATTTTATAAGCTAGAGGATCTGCTTCAATTACTCCTGAATCTTCTGCTAATTGCCAAAGTCCTTGGTACATCATTCTTCCCATTGCTGGCAACTTTCTTATTAGTCCTGTATCAGTCCAAAAGTCTGCCTTTACTAGTCTGTTCTTAAGTTGCATTATAATCCTCCCTCCTAAATAAAGTCACTAACTTGCCATCTTCCATAATTCTTTCTCTCTAACCTCAACCTGCTGCCTAATACCTAACCTGTACTCTTTGTCCAACATCAGCAATTCATTTAAAGGCATATATTTAACTAACTTTGTAGCTGAATTAAGTATCTGATCTTCTTTCTTGCTCGGTATTTTTCTTTTTGGAATAAATATCCCAGTATCGATGATACAATTTCTATTTCCGTCCCATTCAAAACTCCAAACTACTCTACCCTTAACTTGCTCCAATAGTTTCCTAACTCTATCTAATCGAGTTTCTTCCATATCATCTCACTCCTTTTACAACCCCAATACCAAGGCAATAATATTTAAAGACAATGCTGTAATAAGAATCTTTGCTCCTAAACTAAAACTTTGATTCAACCAACTAAAGATAATAATTAATGGCATCCCTATCAGTTGTATCATCTTTTATCCCTCCTAAGCTATGAATACCATCTTGCCTGTGAGTTCCTGTATTTCTCTTTTAAACCTCTCTTCATCACTATTCCTATCCGACAAATGCAATAAATGAATCTCTTTAACTTGACTTAAATCATTTGCCCTTAGGAACTCCTTAACATTTTCTAGACTAAAATGTGACTGCAATAATCTTTTCTTCTGTACTGCTGGAACTCTTCCAGATCTAATGTTTTCATTCAATATGTCTAAGGCGTAATTACATTCGATCATTATATAATTTAGTTTAGGGAAAATCCCCCTTAGGTAGAATGTATCAGTAGAAAATAATAATCTTTCACCCTCTTGATTAACTAATAAATATCCTAATGGATCTACTGCATCATGCTGTACTTCAAAAGGTAATATAGTCCATGTTCCCACTCGGAATTGCTCTCTATCCTCACAAAAACAAACCATAGAGCTATATATATCCATAATTTTTGCTTTTTCAAAAGTCCCTTTACTCATAAAACAAGGAGTACCAAATCCTAATAGATTATTAACTGATTTAATGTGATCGCCATGCTCATGAGTAATCAAACACCCTTCAACCTCAGCTGTCCTAAAGTCTGTTCCTCTCCTTATCTCTTTCATTGATATTCCGCACTCCAGAAGGAGCGGGGTATGGCCATCAGTTACCCAATAGCAATTCCCCTTACTTCCTGAAGCTAGTGTTTTAATCTCGATCATAATCTAAAACCCTGGTCCTTCAGTTCCGGTAGGTTTTAACTCTTCCTTAGGTTCTTCCTCAGGGGCTTCTATTTCTTCTTGCTCCACTTCTTGATTTGCTTGATCTAAATCTTCTATATCGACATCAATTATTTGTGAATTAGCATTAGTATCAATTTCTCTTTGGACTTCATTCTCAGTCCCTTTGCCCTCTAACCTAGCATAAGATTTTGCATTAGTCTTTTCTGGATCAAGATCTAAATGATCAGTAGTTCTCCTTACCACGGTTTTGTACATCATTTTCTCAGGATGAGCATTCCATACTGTTTTAGCAGGAGCTGCTTTCTTCGCATCATCAAAATCTTTTTTTCTAAGTAACACTAGTTCATTCTTCTTAGGATCAGCATACATAATGTAACCGAAACCACCAATAACTGGCCCTCGGTCAAATGGATTATTAATTTCAAATTCATAACCTTCAACTTCGTTCTTAAGAGACTGCTTAATTGGTTTGAATGTATCAGTTTCGTGCACAAGCTCATATACAATCTTGATTGGTTCATCTACAGCACACTTACGCTTATAATAATCAAGTCCTCTGTAACCAATAGTCAAATCCATATCATACTTCTTTAGCTTAGAATTGAAATATGGTACTGGATGGATGTGATTATCTATCAAAGCATCTAACCCTAGGCTTACTCTGTCAACAGCATCTATGGCCATCTTTCTCATATTTACATTATCCCAAGTAAAAGGAGACTTCTTTTGGCCTTTCTTTATTCTGTCTGCTTCTAAATCTTTGAGTGCTGAATCTACTTTTAAAAATAAATGTTGGGCCAACTTCTTTTCGTGGGCAGTAAACTCTATTTCATTTCCCATCTCAGCTGTAAATTGCTCCTCTACCTTATTAACAAACCTCTGTGATACTACTAATTGCTTTTCATCATTATTACTCATTAATATCACTCTCCTTAATTTTTATAGGGCAGTTCTCTTCCTTGCAGATACTTTTTTTATTCTCGGTATGGAAGCAAATATTAATCTTCTTACACGGACAACTATTACTTGAATCCTTGATCAGCCAACCCATATCTAATCCCCCTTAAATTTTATTTACTTACTTTATCTAGCTCAATAAAAGCAATTTCTAAGTATTTAACCTGACTTTCTGTATTAATATTGATATTTTCGACCTTGATTTCGTCCTTCTCAATAAGTTCTTTAATCATATCAACATTATCAATAGCCATCTTCTTATTTGTTCTCATCTTCTAATTCCTCCTTAAGTTTATTTGTTTATTCCATTGCAAATTGCATATTCTTAGCACATTCGCCGCTACAAAACTTCATTCTCTTCCCGCCTCTACCAAAATTTCTAATACTCTTGATTGTATAATTAACTTCTTTGGCTTTTTCAACTTTCTTACCACATTTAGCACATCTGATAAATTCCTTCTCTTCATTATTGATCATTATTGTCTCCCTCCTCTAAAACAAAGTTGGCTGCAATAAATATTTTTTAACCTCTTCCCATGTAATGATTTTTTCTATCTCTATTTTTGGACCTGGACCATTAATAGATCGTTCTACTCTAATTCCCTTTGGGCACCCACTTATATGCATACCTAATCTATAATCAGGACAACTAAATAAATAATACTGATCTTCAATAGCTTCAAATGGAGAGCTGTATCCTCTTTTCCCCCATTTTTCTATTGTCCTGTTAATGGCTAATTCATATTCTTCTTGGTTCAAAGGCATATTTAGTCACACCGCCTACTTCATTTGTTTTTGCTCCAATTCTACTCTTAACTCTTTATCTTTCTCACTTACAATTAACTGAACTACTTGAGTATTAACATCAATAAGCTTAGTTATTGATTCACTGTTATCTATAAAAATTGGAGCCTTAATTCCGTAATAAGCACTTAATGTATTGATAATATCTAATCCAACATTAACTCTTGCTGCATTATTAAGAGAAGCCCCATAAGGCACACCTTTATAAAGAGTTTCGCAACATTCCTTAAGACCTCCGTTAACCTGTTCTTCAAACATTTTAAATTGAGCATAATCAAATTCGTCTTTAACCTTATCTTCTAGTAGCTCAACCTTAGTTTTAATAAACTCTTCAGTAAGATATAACTCTCTTTCAAGCTTGCTATATTCTTTGGCCAACTCTTTATCCTTAGCGGATAACTCTTGGATCCTAGTTTGACCTTTATCATACTGCTCAATTTGAGACAGCTTTCTTTCATTAGACTCAATCTCTTTCTCAAGTAAATATATTTCCTCTTCGATTTTATCTACTGACTTAGATTGATTATCCTGCAGCTGTTTGATTTCTTGCCGTAACTGTTCTTTCTCTTTTAATTTCTCCTGGTATTCTTTGCCATCTTGATAAGATTCAGATTCTTCTCTTAGCTCTCGAATAGCTTGCTTAATAACATTAGCTTCTTTCTCCCAACTATCTTGCTCTTTCTCTAATTTTTCAATTTCAGCTTCTATTTTTTTATTTTTGGCTGATAATTCTTCTATTTCAGCTTTTAACTCTTTGCCATTAGTATTGATCTCCTCTAATTGTTCGGCTTTATCAAGGTTAAACTTAGCTTTAGCCTCTTCAATTTGTTCCTCAGGAAGAGTCTGGCCACAAGTAGGACAATTACCTTCTTGATCAAATTCTTTCCCATTAACCTTATACCACTTCTTTCTAAGCTCATCTGAATAATTAGAGGCATTATCTATAGCCATTTCATTCTTAGATATCTCAGCCTTTTTCTGAGTAGTCTTTTCTGAAACCTCTCTATATCTATCCCTAGCATTATCTAACTTGGTTTCTAATTCATTAATCCTATCTTGATACTTACTAGAATGATTATTTCTAATTCTCAATAACTCGGTTTCTATCTCAGCAAGTCGCTTTCTTTTCTCTGCTATTTCTCCACCAGCTTCAATATTAGCAATGTTTTTCTCTTTAGCTTCTTTTCTGAGTTTCAAACCTTTAATTTCATCTGCAATATCTTCTTTATTTAAATCAGAAATATCAGGTAGTCCCTGGATAACCTCATCTATTCTAACTGGAATCTTCTCTAATTCTTTATTGATTTTCTTACGATTAGCTGCTATAACTTTCTTGTGGTCCTCAATACTCCTATCATTTAATATGTTCTCTAGATCATCTAACTCATTACCAGCTGCTATAACATCCTTATCAGAAATATCACCACAAACTTCAATAAGAATCTTTCTTCTTTCTTCCCAGTGAAGTTCATTAAATTGATTTGGATTAGTAAGTAACTTAAATATATCTTCATCTACTATTTCATTGATTCGAGCATCATACTCTGACTTTTTAACCGGAACCTCATTAATGAAATAGTCTGTAGTATGGCCAGTAAACTTCTTCTCAGCTGAACCTCTTTGCTTAGTCCACTTCTCATAATAGACTTTCTTGAGAGTTAGCATCTTGCCATTAACATCTAATATCCCTTCTATCTCATGCTCCAAACCATGAACAACTTCTCCGCTACCATCTAATGTTTTAATATCAAATGACTGTGTGCTATTTCCTTGACTATCCTTATCAAAAAGCAACCAATAAAAAGAATCCGCTAAGGTAGTTTTGCCTGTTCCATTATCACCAAATATCTTAGTATTCTTTGAAAAGTCTAAAATCTCAAAATCTTTAATCCCCTTGAAGTTTCTCAACTTTAAGGAAATAAGTTTAATCTCTTTCATGCTATATCACCACCAAGAGGAAACATGTACTTTTTAGCTTCCCTCATTTTGTAATATTCAGCTGAGATACTTCTGATTTTGTATTCTTCATCTTTACCATTGACTGTATTGATAAAGATTACATATCCCGCTGGATCTCTTATTACCTCAATGCACCTGACCTCTACTGTTAAAAGTTCACTATCTAAAGCCTTCAAAAATTCTTTAATACCTAAAGTAGTAATAAATGATCTTTTAATTTCTTCTTCTCTAGACTCATCAATAAAACGCTCAATATAATTAGATTTAATTATGTTCCTTTTTATCCTTGCTGCCGTAGCTTCTGAATGTGTAATTGTAATCCCCTCCAAATTCTGATATAATTAAAGAAAGTTAATTTAATAAGCGATTTGAATTTCACCCGTTGCCGCGGGTGTTTTTCTTTTTGCCCCATTATTATACATTTTAGTAATATTTTTAGACTTTATCTTCCTGGTATCTCTTTTGTAATTATGAGAATAAATCTCCAACCACTTGAAAACTCCTGGAATAATATCATAGAGCTGCTCTGTATAATCATCTAACTTCCTTAATTCTGACTCTGTTAATGAGGTGCTATCCTTCTTGTTATATAGTTTTAAATTTTTAGTTTTTCTCACTGATTCTAAAGCTTCTTCTAATTCTTCTTCCAATACTTCTAAAAGCTCAGCTGGTGAACTATCTATATCAACTCTTGCCGGAATAAAGAAATTACAATCACACTCCTGACATTTCTCCAAAGCTAGTCCTAAAGCATTGAATTTCTTTACTGCTTTACTGATTGCAAAGCTTGGGATCTCTTTCAGTTTGTTCTCCATATCTGAAATTGATGTTCTTCCAAATCCAAAGATTGCTCCAAACTCTCCTTGATTCATTCCTGATGTTTGTCTGATGTTCTTGAATTCAGTAGCTAAACACACTTTTTATTACCTCCTTTAGATAATTTTCTATCACAAATATCTATCATTCTTTTAAGAAACTCTTTTCTTTTTTGCTTTTTAGCCTCTTTCAACTTAGACTCTAACTTTGCTTTCTTAGTCTCCCATCTTTTCTTATATCTCGGATGCACTCGCCTCACCTCCCTCCAATATTCCATTAACTGCGGAATCTAACTGTAGATGTTCCATAAGATCTAACTGTATAATGTAAGTAAGTTAAACAAATAACCTTTCCAGCTGGTTCCTCGCTAGCTTGCGTTTCTCATCTTCTTCTGAGCCAACCTAAGGGCAGCATTAGCATATATCCTAGTAGCTTGCTGCCTATAAAACTCCCTCTCTTCCTCTGAAATGTCTATAAGAACTTCTTCAGTAATTCTAATTTCATTCTTCTTTCTCTTAGCCAACTTAATCACCACCCTTTATTAATTTGAACTGACTAATCTTAATTCTTGATCTCGCTCAATAGTTGGTACAACTCCATTCTCTTTTAATAACTTATATAAGAACAATCTTCCTTTTTGAGTCCATTTAGTAGTCATGCTTACACCTGTAGCTCCTTCTGATCTGCTGTAATTAAAAGTTGATGAATGAGTATAACCTTTACCTGAATACTTTGCATACAGCAACCATTGGTCACTCTGCTTATACTGTACGTTCAATTCATGCAATAAACTATTCATAGCTCTACCACTCATTCCATAATCTTTAGCTATTTGTGTAATAGTGACTACGCTTTTACTTTGAAGAATTTGGTCAGTATAATCTGCTTTAGGTTTTAACTCTCCTATTATTCGATCCTTCTTCCTATTCTGAACCTCTAACCTTTTCCTCTCTTCTTTTTCTTGCTTAAGTTTAGTTGCAACTTCTATAAGTAAGTCAGGGTTGTCTAAAATTTCATCCTTAGCATACATTCCATATTTTCTAATAGAAGGTAACACTTCTTCTGCTATCCAGTCTGTAAAATCTTCTGCTTCTGGCTTATTGCTTCTCATAACTAATTTATAAAGCCCAGCTTCTGTAACCGAGTTGACTTCCATAGCTTTAGTTTTACTTTGAGGGTGAGGTACCTCAACTTTTCTGACCCACCTATTTTTAATTCTCCTCATTGCTTCGCTCGTATTGCCTAAATCTAAAATATCACAAATATCTTTTGCTACAAAAGTTGGATCACAATCTACCAAAACTACTCTGACCTTTCCAAATTCATCATTATTAAAAATCTTTAACTTGTTCATAATTATCTCACCTTTCTTTTTTTAAGTTTTCTACCTTCTATAGGTGGATACCTAAATTTTTCACTATATTTAAGTTGCAGGTTTTGCCTCCTATATATCGAATAATGGTGTAAAAGGAGGTGTGCCCTTTGAGACTAACTAAAAAATCAGATGCTTTAATTTGTTTACTTTATAAAGAATACTGTCAAAAAGTTAAATCTGGTGCCTCTAGACAAAAAACTAAAATGTTTGGTGGTTCTAGTGACATTCAAGAAACTATTGTTCCAAAATGGTCTGTTGAAGATGTTGACGATTGTTGCTTTGAATTAAGTGATAAAGGACTACTTGATGTTAAAGAGGCAGATAACTGTGCTTATTTTGTTTGGCTCTCTAATGATGGAATAATCTACATGGAAAACAGATTCAAAAATGGTCTCAAAGGCGTCCTAAACCATCTAAGTAAAATTGCTAGTTTTTTACCTATTTAAAAATATTCCATCAAAGAAAAGTCCATTTCCTAATTCTTTTTCATGCTCCTCTTTTAACTTTTTAGGAGGAGTACTTTTTATATACTCGACCGAATATCCGTTACCATGACAGTCAGAATAAACTATTGGATTTTTAAATCTAACTGCACCTATCTCTTTTATCCATTCTTCTTTACTAGTGCAATCCTCTCCGGGCAGATTATCTGATTTATGGCATGTCCTACAGTAATTTATCTTTAGAGTTTCTAACGAATTGTTTTCAATGTATTCATCAGAAAATACCCAGGAAGGATAAATAGTGTAGTATCTTATTGGCCCTTCGACCTGTTCGCTAATCCTTTTCATCCCCACTTCTTCCATCCATCTTAGCTTTTCACTAGAAATCTCTTCACTCATCACTCTAACCTCCCCTTAATACAAGTGCTTAGATTTTTGCATTTGTTCCATTTTCTCACTTATCAACTTATTCGATAATTCCAAAACTTCCATATCTCTTGAGCTCGTCTTGCCTTCTTTAAACTTCCTAATTACTTTTGATTGTGTTTCACATAACTCTTTCAACTGTTCTTTTAATATCTCTGACACTTTCTTTTCTTCTTCATTACCAATTTTAACTTCTACGCCTTTAAGTTCACTCATAACTATCGCCTCCTCTCAGCCTCAGTGAATCAGCTGGCTTTTTGGTTTGTTTCCACTTTGGTAACTATATTCGAAAAAAATAATTCATCCACCGTTAAGTTGAATAAATCAGCTAATTGTTTTGCCTCTGATAATTTAAACTCTGACTTGCCATTTAACTTTCTATTAAAAGTTGTTTCTGCTAAACCTAACTTTTTAGCAATATCCTCTTGGTTGTAATCACTTTCACTTATTAAAATTTTAAGTTTAGTGCAACTTATACTATCCAAATCAACCACCTCCTCTTTGTTACCAAAACGGAAACTTAACTTATTAATATTATATTACCTAGACGGTAACTTGTCAACTGTTTTTAGTAGAAAAATTATATATTTGGTAACTCGGGTTACATGAATGGTAACTTATAGTATAATATCAGTATAAAGGAGGTGTCGTTTTGGCAACTTTTTCAGAAAGATTGAAACAATTAAGAGAAGAAAAAAATAAAACTCTAGGCCAAATGGCAGAAGATTTAAATACAACTAAAGCAAGCTTATCCAGATATGAAAATGATATGCGTAAGCCTAAAATGGACTTTACCCAAGAAATAGCTGATTATTTTAATGTATCTATCGACTACCTTCTTGGAAGAACAGACATACGCCAACCAGAAAAAAATAATGAAACCATTGAGAATATTAGACAAGCATTAGAAGATACTCCAGATCTATTAGAATTCTTTGACGAAATGGCCAAACGTAAAGATTTACAAATGTTCGCTAAACAATGCAGAGAACTCAGCCCATCTACTATTAAAAGATTAATGAAAATATCTAAAATATTTGAAGAAGAGGAAAGAGAAAGGCATGGTGGATAAATGTTACCCCTGCCCCAGCCTTCTTCTAATAAAAAAAATTACTTCAGTAAGTTAGCTTTATGGGCTGAATCAAATGATATATACCCTGTAGTTACCAAGTTAGGTTCTGAGTTATGGGGTTATGTCTTTAAATCAAGCTATGGTAGCTATTTAATAGCTATTAATAAAAATATATCTAGAGAATTGCAAGAAGAAGTTTTATTGCATGAAGTTAAACATATTCTCAATGATGCACCAGCTCAAGACTATATTGTTGGCTTTAATATGCAACACTCAGTTATGGAAAAGGAAGCTGATGATTTTGCTTTTGGACTTATGTCCATGATCAGATAGTTATTTAGGACAAGCTTTAAAATCAAACTTAGCTATTAAGCTAGGTTTTCATTATACATATTAAAAGATATATTTAACATTTATTCATATTGTCGGTAATTGTCGATATATGTCAAAAATAAAGTTAGGGAGAGTGATGATCATAAAGAAGGTATTATCGTTTCTTTTAATTGTTTTAATATCTTTCGGTCTTGTCGGTTGTTTTGGATCTGATTCAAACTCAACATCGCAAAAAGCTATTATAGAAATTACTAGTCTTAATACAGGTTTAGAAAGTTATGGCGACCCTTATTATGAAGGAACTGTCACAAATAAAGGCGATGAAACAGCTTATAATGTTTCGATTACATTTAAAATATATAATAGTGCAAATAAAAGTACAATAATAGATACAGCTGTAGCTTACCCCGCAGACTTACAAGATATAGACCCTGGAGAAAGTGCAACATTTAAAGCTATAGCGTTTGATTTAAGCTCTACTAGTCAATTGCAATATTATGATACTAGTATAACTTTTTTAGAAAAATAATTACATAAAAAGGAGAGGTAAATATGAAAAAGAAAATGATGTTAGTCTCAATTGTTTTGTTAATGGGCTTATTAACCGGCTGCATGTCTAATTATGCAATTAATACTTATCTAGTTGATCCAAAACCAGTAGAAGGTAATGTTATGGCTTACGAAGATAATATTGTTAAGATTGATTTTAAACCCTATTTTGGGCTTGATTCTAGTTACACAACTTTACGAATGATAACAATTGATTTAGAAAATAAATCCGACGAAACAATCAAAATAACTTGGGATGATGGTGCTTTTGTTTCTTTGGACAAGACCACAACAGGCATAGAACATGGGATGGAATCACAAAAATCTAATAAAACTATCATTCCTGCTGGGGCAGTTGTAAAAGTTCCTATAAAAGCTACAACAAAAGTATATGATGTATTGGGCACAAAAGTTTCAACTGACCTTTTGTTTTCTATATCAAATAAAGAAATTGAACAATACAACGGAGAAAACATGTCTTTACTTTTACCTATCCAGATAAGTGATGATCAAAAAGAATATAGATTTGACTTCAGATTTGAAGTTGGCAAGAAAAACTAAAGACTCCTTAACCGGAGTCTTCTACATAATCGCACTAATCATTATATTCATCGTCCATACCATACCCAGCCCTATTAATGAGCTTACAAGAACAGCATATGCCACCACTTTTAGTAATGACCGCCCTATTTCTCTTAGTATCATATTTATTCACCTCTTGGGTAGTATGGCCAACTATTATACTCATATACTT
>Ga0114983_1000506_pt1 | contig 16619 bp, 19 predicted proteins | sample Shrwel_input2_RT_FD_87182 | JGI IMG/M metagenome (GOLD analysis project Ga0114983, IMG submission 87182) | Subsurface microbial communities from deep shales in Ohio, USA - Utica-3 well 1 S input2 RT | ecosystem: Environmental > Aquatic > Deep subsurface > Shale gas/oil reservoir > Produced... | reverse complement strand
GGATAGTAATGGTTCAGGCTCGAAAATAACCATTGATGTTTAGGCTGTAGGGGTAGTTCAGCGATGATTTTTTTTGTAACAGGTACAGATACCGACAGTGGCAAGACTCAGGTCGGAGCCGCTCTGCTGTATAAGGCACGAGTCGAGCATGGCTTGAAAACCTTGGGGGTTAAACCCCTGGCCTCGGGTTGCCACAACACCCCTTACGGGCTGAGAAACCCGGACGCCCTGGCCTTGATGGATGAGTCCACTCTGAAACTGCAGTACGACAAGGTAAATCCTTTCAGTTTTGAGCCGGCGATTGCCCCTCATATTGCTGCCGCCGATCTCGGCTTGGATATCAGCCCCGAGGCGGTACTGGCAGCGCTGGATTTTACCCAGTTTGCCATGGCCGATTTCTGCCTGATAGAAGGTGCCGGTGGTTGGCGTTTGCCTTTGGGGGAGGGGCGTTTCTTATCGGAAGCGGTGCAGGGGCTGGCTCTACCTGTGATTCTGGTGGTGGGAATGAAGCTTGGCTGCCTTAATCATGCCGTGTTGACCCAGGAAGTGATCCGCGCCGATGGGCTTGAAATCGCCGGTTGGGTCGCCAACCGCGCCGAAGCCGATATGAGTCGCTTCGATGAAAACCTGGCCAGTCTTAAAGATATGATGCAAGCGCCGCTATTGGGTGTGGTGCCGCATCTGGCTCATCCCAGTGCCGAGGCCATGTCTCAGCACCTGGATTTGAGCCCTCTGCTGGCTAAACCACATGGTTGAGCCCTGGAGTTAAAAAGCAGCAAGGCCCCGTAGGGCCGAGGGGTTTTTTAGCTCAATAGATTGGAAAGATCACTGCCTACAGGCACGGGGATCTCCTGCTCTACACCGCTGAACAGATAAGCTTCCTTATCTCCCAAAAGACTCAGTTTATTGTTCTGCAGTAACAGGGCGCTTCCTTCCTGGATGGCCAGTACCGGCGTCTTGGGATCGACACAAGTAAACTCAAGTAAACGCTGGGCTCGGGTTTCACCATTGTGACCCGGTGCCTTGTAGTTGCTGTAATGCGGATTGATTTGCAGTGGCAGCAGGCCAAGGGCACTGAATGACGGCGGCTCTATGATAGGCATATCATTGGTGGTACGTATGCTGAGGCCTGCAATATTTGAGCCTGCACTCCAGCCGATATAAGGTTTGCCAGCGGCGACTTCCTCTTTGATCAGATGCAGCAGATCGTAGCGGTACAATTCATGCAATAGGTGGAAGGTGTTGCCACCGCCAACCAGAATGCCGTCAGCATCGCGAATGGCTTGCTTGGGGTCGCCATGTTGATGAATAGAGGAGATATCCAGCCTCAATGGAGCCAGGCCATTAACCACGGCTTCCAGATAGTTGTCGTAGCTCATGCTGACACCGGCGTAAGGGATAAATATCCACTTGCGGGCTTTTTCTGCCATGGGCTCAATATAGGGCAGGGCATGTTCCAGGTAGGGGGTGTCGCCAGCGCGGGAGCTGCTGAGCAGCAGAGTATTTATTGTCATAATCGTCGCTGTCCTTCTGATTGATTTGCGTTGTTTGATGGTAACAAAAAGCCTTTATACTCAACAATCGCCACAGCTGTTTTTGGTCGCGTTAAAAAGCCGCACTTGGCAATTGATTAAGTTTGATTTAATCAAGTCTACCTAGACTGCTTCCTCTGCGTAGCCGGGGCGTTTGGGCAGGAAAGCTAAACAATAATTTACCTTTTTCCTCTTGAATTCCCGCCAGGTGGACATATTATGTCTGCAATGACGCAATTCCGGTACAAGGGTACCTTACAGGAGCTGATATGAAGCGTGTATTTCTATTGATTTTGACTAACCTTGCCATCCTGCTGGTGGCATCGATTGTCATGTCTATTTTGGGTGTCAATACTCAAACCATGGGTGGCTTGCTGGTGTTTGCGGCGATCTTCGGTTTCGGTGGCGCCTTTATCAGCTTGGCGATTTCCAAATGGATGGCCAAGAAAACCATGGGCTGTGAGGTGATCACTCAGCCCCGTGACAACACAGAGCGTTGGTTGCTCGAGACCGTAGCCCGTCAGGCGCAGCAGGCCGGGATTAAGATGCCGGAAGTGGCCATCTACCAATCGCCTGAACTGAACGCCTTTGCTACAGGCCCAAGTAAAAACAACTCTCTGGTCGCCGTGAGTACAGGTTTGCTTTACGGTATGAGCGCCGATGAAGTGGAAGCCGTACTGGCGCACGAAGTCAGCCACGTGGCTAACGGTGACATGGTGACACTGACCCTGATCCAGGGCGTGGTGAACACCTTTGTTATCTTCGCCGCCCGCGTGGTTGCCGGTATCGTCAATAACTTTGTTGCCAGCAACGATGAAGAGGGTGAAGGCCTGGGCACTATCGCTTACATGGCTGTGGTATTTGTGCTGGATATGCTGTTTGGTATTCTGGCATCCATTGTGGTGGCATACTTCTCGCGCATTCGTGAGTTCCGCGCCGACGAAGGTGCCGCTCGCCTTGCCGGTAAGAACAAGATGATTGCAGCCCTTGAACGTCTGCGCACCGGGCCGGAAACCGGCGCCATGCCGGCCAATATGTCGGCCTTCGGTATCAACGGTAAGCGTTCAATGACTGAACTTTTTATGAGTCACCCACCGCTTGAAAAGCGTATCGAAGCGCTGAGAAACCGCGGATAATTTAGCAATACTTTCTCTAAAGGAGACCTGTTGGTCTCCTTTTTTATGCGCTTGAAACGCTTATTGATACAGATGTTTATAGGTAAATGAAATGTAAAATTCCGTAATTAACCGATGGTTACATGATTCAGCGCACATTTTGCTTTTGCGCAAGTTGTTAAAGTGGCGGCGACTCAGAATTAGTTTGCCAATTGGCAAAAGCTTGGCTAAGTTAATCCAAGTCGTGCTATTTACTGATAGTGAGACAAAGGTCATACCTGACATAAGAACCTTTGCTCGACTGTCATCATCGGAGGATATTATTGTGAGCAAGAAACTCTTGAGTGTGTTGTTCGGTGCCGGTTTGGCCGCACTGGCCATGTCACCATCTGCTTTTGCAGAAGATCAGAAGCTGTCAGATTTCCACGCGGATATGGGTGGCTGTGAAAGCTGTCATGCCGATGGTTCACCTTCAGCTGACGGCGCCTATGAATTTGAACAGTGTCAGAGCTGTCACGGTTCGCTGGCAGAAATGGACGCGGTACACAAGCCACACGATGGTGCTTTGATGTGTGCTGACTGCCACGCTCCCCACGACATGAATGTAGGTCAGAAGCCTACCTGCGATAGCTGCCACGATGATGGCCGTACTTCGGAAAGCACTCTGAAGTAAGAAGCGCATATCGCTCGAATGACAACGCCGGCTTGATGCCGGCGTTATTGTTTCTGGCTTGCGCTTATCTCGAGCCCTGTATGGTGAGCCAAGATCTCTGTCAGTCTTTATCTACCGGCGTTGTTGGCAGATATTTATTGCCTGAAAACATAGCAGAAATAATACCGGGCTGACGCTTACGCTCGGCGTGGATCACTGCAACTATGTGCAGCAATATCAAGAGAAGCAACAGATATACGCTGTAGACATGTACTTTCCCTGCCAAGCCCTTGGCGCCCTTAATCGCTGCAGCTTTGTCTGGATTAACGCCTGTGTCATCATAGGGTTTGAGGCTGGCAGGCTCAACACCATCGGCGGCGATATATTCCTGAACCATGCCGCCCAGCGGTGGATAGAAGATGTCAGTACCGGCTCGCACCAAACCTGTCACCATAATCAGGGTCAGCAGACCAAACAGAGCGATGACCGCCAGTTTGCCCGCCGGATTATGGCCGAGATATTGTGGGTTTTCGCCTTTCTTGAGTGCTGCACGATAGCCTGCCAATTCCCCTTTTTTGGGGAGTAGTTTACCAAGACGGGCTTTGATAGGGCCGAATAATCCCCACAGTAATCTGAATGCCAGGTTGATGGCAAAGGCATAACCTATCCAGACGTGCAGTGTCTTCAGGCCGATTTTGGCGTCGAGACCACTGATCCCGAAGTCAGATTTGAACATCATTACCCCGCCGATGGTCATCATCAGCAGCACCAAAAGCAGGTTTATCCAATGAAAAAGGCGAGTAGGAAGATCCCAGGCCTTATAGCGAGACAGGCGCACTTCGCCCGCAGTATTTGTTTGCATATTTGATCCCCCAGATCTGTTTTACCCCTTTATGTTAACGTCTGTAGCGGCGCTTGTTCAGTTAACTCTTATTCATTTTGAGTTTTTGGTAGAGATCTGTGCTTCCATTTCAAGCAGTTGTCTATTTTGATACGCATGTTCCGGCTATGTAGGTTTCGAGTTTTTAGCTGAGGGCAGCCTAGGTTTAATGTGATGCATTGGCAGGGGGGGCCAGATCTGCTCTGTTGACGGAGCTGATGTCGACATTCTATTGTTGAATTTGGCTACAGTGGAGTCGGCCTTGGGCTATAAGATTCTTAGACAGGTCGCCAGGAATCGCGTTCACAAAGTGGCGTTACTGTATTATCCCGAAAAGGGTGGAGTATGAATGCCTGTTGTTGTCGTCTGCAGTCAAGACCCATCTTTATCGGATGTTTGGCAAACTGAATGTAAACAATCGAGCCCAGGTGATGGCCTGGGCCCAGCGTCACTTGATGGCCGATGTGGCCGAGAGTCAAGGCTCTTAACCCAGCCAGGCCTTGGCTTTGGCTGGATCGGTGAGCTTGAGTGACACAGTATCTATTGCCGCCGGGTTGATAGGCAGTTGGCCTGTCATCAGTTCATCACGGCGGAAGAAGTGCAGCTCCAGATTATCGCCGGGCTCATATTGTTGCAGTTCATTTTCAAATTGAGCGCCGACCTGCAGACCATTGGCGGCAATCAGCAGGTCTTGAGGCGCGAGCCCGGCGCTGTGAGCCGCGCTGCCGTTGGTCACACTCACAATCCTTAACCCCAGGGCTTCAGCCTTGTAGCGGGCTCCGAAGCCGATTTTTTGCCCCTCAACATCCCCGCCGCCCTGATCCTGAGCGCTTTGGGCACTGCGAAGCTGCATCTCGATTCCGAATTGCGCCAGCAGGGGCGCCAGTGGCAACTCTTGGGTATTATCCAGAAAGGCAAATTCTGCGCTGGCATCCCGGCCAAGCAGCTCCTCATAAAGGCGGCGATGAGAGTCATCTTCAGTGCCTATCCCCTGGCTGCCAAAGGCCTGCCACAGCTTTTGCATCAGGTTATCCAGTGTGTATTTTCCCTGGGTTTCCAGTCTCAGAGTCAAGTCCAGATACAGGGCAAACAAAGCTCCCTTGGTGTAATAGCTGACGATGGCGTTGGCGGCGTTTTCATCCTGTTTGTAGAACTTGGTCCAGGCATTGAAGCTTGATTCTGTCAGGCTCTGCAACTGCCTGCCCGGCATGCGATACACCCGGGTCATGGTCTGGGATAACATCTCCAGATATTGCTCATTGGAAATCCTGTTGGCTCTGAGTGTCATCAGGTCATCATAGTAGGAAGTGATACCTTCATAAGCCCACAGCTGACGGGTGTAGCTCTCAGCCTCCAGCGCATAGGGAATAAAGCTGGCAGGCTTAATGCGTTTGACGTTCCAGCTGTGGAAGTATTCGTGACTGCAGAGCGACAGATAAGTGCGGTAATCCTTGTTGACCGGCATCTCCATACTCAGCGGCAGATCCTTACGGGAGCAGTGCAGGGCGGTGGAGGCTCTGTGTTCCAGTCCTCCAAAGCCATTGCCCAATACCTGGGTCATAAACAGGTAGCGCTCAAACGGCGCTTCACCGAAGAGGCGGATCTGGCTTTCGCAAATAGCCTTGAGATCGTCAAGCAGCCTGGGCATGTGGCAGCGGTGACGCCCGGTCAGTATCACATCATGGCGCACGCCACAGGCTTCAAAGCTGCCGTGGGTAAAGGTGCCCATCTCCACTGGATGGTCGATAAGCTCATCATAGTTGGCGGCGCTGAAACGGCCGAACTGCCACTCTTCACCTTCGGTTCGACTCAGGGTTGTTGCCAGCTGCCAGTTGGCTTCCTCTTTGGGAGGCTGAATTTCCAGCTCCAGCGGCTCAAGCTCTTTGCCGGCCACCGCCAAAAAGACGCTGCTGCCGTTGAAAAAGCCGTGGGTCTGATCCAGGTGGGCGCTGCGCACCGACATATCCCAGGCATAAACCGAGTAGCGCAGATGCAGCGACTCGGCATTGGAATCTATCTGCCAGCGCTGTTTGTCGAGCTGAGTAATGCTGAGCGGACGCTCCTGCTCATCAAAGGCTTTAAGATCTATGATATTGCGACAAAAATCGCGAACCATGTAGCTGCCCGGGATCCAGGATGGCAACCAAAGTTCTTGTCTTGGGGCTGGTGCCTGAATGGTGATTTTGACCTCGAACAGGTGAGCGTGGGGATCTATGGGGCAAATCTGATAACTGATCATCTGATATCCGTGTGAATCGTTGGCGAGTGCCGGGAGCCAAATTGGGTGCTATCCGGCTGAGCATGGCGACAATGCTGCCAAAAAAGCCAGGCTGCGGCAATTACTTGCCGAGTTTTAAATAGCTTGGGGTTCAAATCGCCGTGGCCGATTACATCTCCGGGCCGAATGGTATTATACTGCCAAGAACACAGAGGTTTGGCCCTTGGGCCGAGCCTGAACCGACACACCGGAGTGGCAAAATGGCCGAAGAAACCATATTCAGCAAAATTATCCGCCGTGAAATTCCCACGGACATACTGTATCAGGACGAACTGGTAACCGCCTTTCGGGACATCAATCCCAAGGCGCCCACCCACGTGCTGATAGTGCCCAATCATCTGATCCCCACGGTCAATGACGCCAAGGCCTCTGACGAGCAGGCCATAGGCCGTATGGTGACTGTGGCCGCCAAGCTGGCCACCGAGGCCGGGATCGCCGAGGACGGTTATCGTTTAATCATCAACTGTAATGAACATGGCGGCCAGGAAGTGTTCCACATCCACATGCATCTGCTTGGCGGTAAAGCCTTGGGGCCTATGGTGAGTTCAGCGTCATGAAAGTCAATCCGGAGTTTTTCCCGCTGACGACCCTGGCTACCCGTTTCGTCAACCAGTTGGCCCAGTGCCGCCGCCTCGGGCTCAAGGTGCATGAGGCCAGTGAGCACCATGTACTGATAGAATTGCCTTACAGCACCGAGCTGGTGGGTTACCCTGAAACCGGGGTTATTCATGGTGGGGTTATCACTACTTTGATGGATACTGCCAGTGGCTGCGCCGTGGTTTGTGCCATCAAGGACAAATATGGTTCGCTGGAGATCTCGCCGACTTTGGATCTGCGGGTGGACTATATGAAGCCCGCCGAGCCCCACAAGCCGGTGTATGGTTTTGCCGAGTGTTATAAGTTGTCATCCAGCGTAGCGTTCACCCGGGCCATTGCCTATCAGGACAGCATAGACGACCCCATCGCCCATGCGGTTGGCTCCTTTATGCGGATAAGCCCTGAAATGATAGGGGATACTTTCCGCAAGGCACTGATGGGTGAGGAGACGAAATGACAGATCCCAAGGCATCCCTGGATGTAAAAAGCATAGTTGCAAAAGTGACAGAAGCCAATGATTTCAGTCACTTGCTTGAGCATGTGCCCTACGCCCGCTTTATTGGCATGTTGGTTGAAAGGTTTGGCGATGAACTGGTGTTTCGTCTGCCGGCCAAAGATGACAACATAGGTAACCCGGTACTGCCGGCCATTCACGGCGGGGTGATAGCCGGGTTTATGGAGATGTCGGCCATCATCCAGCTTATGGTGTTTATGCAAACCAGTAAGGTGCCCAAGGTAGTTGATTTTTCCATCGACTATTTACGTGCCGGTTATCATAAGGACAGCTTCGCCGAGTGCCGAATTACCCGTCAGGGACGGCGAGTGGCCAATGTCAATATCGACTGCTGGCAAACCAACCGCAAGCAGTTGATTGCAACCGCCCGGGCACACTTTTTGATTGATTGAGAATAAGGGATTGGCAGATGAAAAAAGTCTTGGTAATAGCAGCAACCCTGCTGGCTCTGGCAGGCTGCGCCAACCATACGGCCGGGGTGTATGCCAGCTCGACCGGTGAAAGCCGTATCGACAATAGCAGCTTTGCCCGCTCTGTAAGTGTCGGTGATCTTATGGCCAGAGGCGAGGGCGGCTTGCTCAGAGGCACAGCCACAATCAGCAGCAAAGTCGCTACCGATATGCGCATTCAATACAAATTCACCTGGTATGATGCCAGCGGCTATACCCTGGATGATGAAGGTGTGTCCTGGAAGTCGGTCAAGCTGCATGGTAAACAGCAGTTGCAGGTGAGCGCCGTGGCGCCGAATCCGACCGCCAGCCGTTTTGAGATCTATGTGCGCGAGGCCTTTTCAAACTAAAAGTTGCAACCTCGGCACCACTGCCGCCCGAGCCATTATTCCCGTTGAATGCTCAACGAATGGGAGTATTGGAGTGGGCGGTTTTTTTATGCCCTCAGGTACAATTTGGCAACCTGGCTCACTTTTGTTGGTAACTCGTGTATACTGGCCCGCGCCAAGGGGTGTTTACCGCATTGCGGTTGACTGAGATGTCGTATGACGAACCCTTAGAACCTGATCCGGCTAGTACCGGCGTAGGAATGGGCCACAATTCGTGCACTTTCAACTCGCTTTCTTATTGCCGGATCTCAAACAGTGAATATTTGAGGTCCTATGTCCAAGTTTACCGTACCTACTCTGCTTGCCAGCACCATTCAGATGTTGCTGTGGGCACCCGTTCATGCCGCCGATAATCCCGGCGTTGAAAATCAAGATGAGCAACAAGTCATGGAAGTGATAGTCGTCAGCGGCGACTTTCGTGGTCTGACGCTGGAAAAGATGCCCTCCAGCGTGACTGTTATCGACGAGCAGCGCATTGAAGATCAAGGCGCCGAGCATTTCGAAGACATGTTGGGTAACGTAGCCAACTTCAACTGGTCAGGTGCCAGCTCCCGGCCAAGATACTTCCAGATCCGCGGTGTAGGTGAGCAGGAGCAATACCAGGGAGCGCCCAACTCCTCTGTGGGCTTTATTATCGACGATATCGATCTCTCCGGGCTGGGCAGCGTTTCCAGCCTGTACGACCTGCAGCAGTTTGAAGTGCTGCGCGGCCCCCAGGGCACCCGCTATGGCGCCAATGCCCTGGCCGGTCTTATCTATCTCAAGAGCAATGACCCCACAGACGTGTTCGAGCACGGCGCCGAAGTCTCGCTCGGTAATGATAATCTGCAAACCTTTAGCGGCTTCAGCTCCGGCCCAGTGACTGATTCCGGCAAGCTGCTCTATCGTGTGGCGCTGCAGCAACACAAGCAGAACGGTTATCGCGACAACCTGTATCTGGGCCGTGACGATACCAATGAGCGTGATGAATTCAGCGGCCATATCAAGCTGCGCTGGTACGCCACCGACAAATTGCAGGCGGACTTCACTCTACTGCATGCCGATTTTGACAATGGTTATGATGCCTGGACTTTGGACAATAACGGCTTCGATACCATTACCGATGCGCCGGGCGTCGACAAGCAGCGCACCACGGGATCCAGTCTCAAGCTGAGCTATACCGGCTTTGAGGCTTTTGAGCTGGTGTCCCTGTCAAGCTATGCCGCTACAGATCATCATCACGGTTACGACGGTGACTGGGCCAACCCGGATTACTGGGCCGGGAAAGAGTGCGGCGGCGCACCCTGTGAGTACGATTACACCTGGGATAAACGCGGCGAGCGGCGCACTCTGTCACAGGAGTTCAGATTCAGCTCTAACGAGGCCGGGCGGATTTTCGGCGGCAGCACAGACTGGCTGGCCGGGCTCTATTTTATGGATCTCGATGAGGACAATGATCTCTACTCTGAATACAACAGCTGGCCGGATGAAGTGCTGACTTCCCGCTACAGCGCCAGTAACTATGCGGTGTTTGCCCAGTTGGACTCAGATCTGGGGGCGGGCTACAGCCTGTCTATCGGTGCTCGTATTGAGCGACGTGAGAGTGACTACAGCGACAGCAATGGTGATGCCTTTAGCCCATCGGAAAATATGTGGGGTGGCCATATCGCCCTGTCCAAGGCGCTGGCTGAACACCATGAAGCCTATGTTCGGATAGCCAGGGGCTACAAGGCTGGTGGTTTCAATATGACGCTGCCCCAGGAGCTGGCCGACAAGAAAGAGTTCGATACCGAAATCCTCTACAACTATGAACTGGGGCTGAAATCCAGCTGGGCCGATGGCTTGTTGGATACTCGTCTGGCACTGTTCTTTATGGACAGGGAAGATCAGCAGGTAGCGGCCTCGCTGCAGGATCCTGTCGATCCCCAGCGCTTTATTCTGTTCACCGAAAACGCCGGCAGCTCCAATAACTATGGCGCCGAGCTGGAAGCCAACTGGTATCCCACAGATTCACTGCAGTTCTACACCAGCCTTGGGTATCTGCAGACAGAATACGGTGATTACCTGTATCAGGATAAATATGGCAACCCTGTGGATCTCAGTGGCCGGGAACTGGCCCACTCGCCGAGATGGACCTATAGTCTCGGCATGACCTGGCGCAATGACATGGGCTGGTTTGCCAACCTCAACAGCAGTGGCAAGAGTGCGTTCTACTACTCAGACAGCAATGATTCCCGATCTGAAGACTATCAGGTGGTCAACGCCAAGCTGGGATATGAGACCGAAAAGTGGTCGGTTTACCTCTGGGGCCGCAACCTGTTCGATGAAAAATACGGCGTGCGCGGTTTCTACTTCGGCAATGAGCCGGATCAGGACTGGGCCGAGAAGCAATATATCCGCTACGGGGACCCACGCCAGATTGGTGTGACCTTCAAGGTCAAATTTATCTGATGGCATAAGCCGTTGTCGGCCGGGGCGTGTAGCAGTGCCCCGGTTCATTACAGGAGATGTAAAATGAAGTTAACTGCCGAAATCAGCATGTATCCGCTCCACGATGAGTATCTGGAGCCTATTCTATTCAATGGTTTATCAAGCGCCTGGACACTTATGCCAACATAGAGAGAACCACCAATGCCATGGCGACACAGGTGTGCGGTGATTATGCCGAGGTGATGGCCATGCTGGCCACTGAGATGCAGGCAGCGCACGAGAAATTTGGCAAGGCGGTGTTTGTCTGTAAATTTATCGGCGGTGAGCTGAACTTGGGCCACAGGGAATAACCCATGAGTGAATTCTGGCACTGGCTCGCCGAGGCCGGCTCTCAGGCCCAGGGAATGGGCGCTTGGGAAGCGGTAGCCGTGGTATTGGCCTTGGCCTATCTGCTGCTGGCCATGAAAGCCAATATCTGGTGTTGGGCGGCAGCCTTTGCCAGCACTGCCATCTACACTGTGCTGTTCTGGAAAGTCGCGCTGCTGATGGAGTCAGTGCTCAACGTCTATTACATGGCGATGGCGTTGTACGGATACTGGCTCTGGCGCCGGGGTGGGGAAAACCATCAAGGAGTGGCCGTGACCTCCTGGCCCTGGCAGCGGCACCTGGTGCTGATTTTGTTGACTGGGTTGGTGTCTCTGTTTGTCGGTCATATGATGGCGACTTTCACTCAGGCAGCCTTTCCCTACCTGGATGCGGCAACCAGCTGTTTTGCTGTGATGACGACTTTTCTGGTGGCGCGCAAAGTGCTGGAAAACTGGCTCTATTGGGTGGTTATCGATCTGGTGTCCATCTATCTTTATTTAAGCAAGGGCTTGATGTTGACCTCACTCTTGTTTGTGCTCTACGTGGGGATGGCGGTAGCCGGATACTTTATCTGGCGCGCCAGAGCTAAGGAGTCCCGCGGTCGCGACTCCTCACAGCTTGAAAGCGGCGCGGCATGAAAGGCAAACCGCTGACAGCACTTGAAGCCAGTCTGGGTGAAGGTTTGAGCTGTGAGCTCAATGCCGCTCTTGAACGGCTACAGTTGTGGCCGCTTGAAGGGGCCAAGCCGCTCACCCTTGGGCTAAGCAACCAAAACTGGCTCTTGCAGGCCGGTAGCGAGTCAATGGTGCTGAGAGTCAACTCCCCGGGCTCAGACCGTATCTGCGACAGAAACAACGAACTGGCATGTTGGCGGGTTGCCGAGAAGGCGAACCTGGCACCAGGGCTGATTTGGGTCAGCGCTGACAAGGGGTTATATCTGAGCCGCTTTATCGAACAAGCGCCGCAAGCCAACTGGCAGCAGTTACTCGCATCCAAAGGCGCGGCCGAGATCGCAAGCGCGGCTCAAAAAGCCTATGCAAACTCAAAGAACCTCTCTGGCCTGCCTGAGCACAAACATGAGCCTAGACATGATTCTAAACATGAGCCTAGACACGAGTCTAAACATGAAGGTGGCTCAGGCGCTGTATTGGGAGCCAAGCAAGGCAAATCACCTCAGGCCTTACTGCTGGAGTTGCTGCTGGGGCTGAGGGGCTTGCCGGCCCCCAAGCTCGAAATCAGTGTTGCCGAGCAGTGGCGCATCTATCTGGAGCGGCTCGATGATATGGCTCTGAGCCGGGGGCAGCCTTCAAGCTGGCAACAGCGGCTCATGCAACTTCACTCGGCCCAAGGGTTATTCGAGCAGTGCAGCACTCGGCTGGAGGCCTGTCTGCTGAGGCCTCAGTATTGTCACAGGGATCTCAATCCTCATAACCTGTTGCTGGCCGAGGATGGACTCAAGTGCGTCGATTTTGAATATGCCTGCGCTTCCCACCCGCTGTTTGAGTTGGCCGGGGTGCTGTCATCCCATCAACTGAGCGCCGAGGGGCAACAGTGGCTCATCTATCACTATCTTGAGCAGCATCCGCATTTAACCGGCGATGCTCACCTGGCCGTGGCTGCAGCCGTCGATGTCTACTGGCTGTTTGCCTGCTGCTGGGCCTTGCAGATGGCCTGGGACAATCAGCAGCAGTCTTATCTCGACTGGTTTGATGACTTCTGGCATCTTGTAAAGCATCAATGAGTCAGGCAGGGAAGCTGTCGCCTGGCCTTAGCCAACTTAAAGTATTTAATGGATGAAACGCATTGTTATTGCCCTGGCGCTGCTTATTGCGCTCAGTGCCTGCTCCACCAAGGTCAGCTATTATTTCCTCGATTGGGCCATAGAGTGGCAGCTGGAAGATTATGTCACTCTCGACCGGCAACAGGAGCAGGCGTTTGACGCCATTCTCGACCCTTTTCTCGCCTGGCATCGCAGCCAGGAGTTACCCAGATACAGCGCCCAGTTAAAAACGCTGCAAACCGAGCTTGCCGATGGCACTTTAACGCCACAGAGTTGGCGCCATCATGTGGATATGGCAAGAGATCACTGGTTTCGGCTGTTTGCCCAGGTGTTTGACGATCTTTTGCCCCTTATCGCTTCTTTGAGTGACAAGCAGGTCGCCCAGGTGATAGCCAAACTGGAGGCCGATGAGCAGGAGCTGGTGGATGAATACAAGGACAAAAACCAGGAACAACTGATTGAAGATGCGGATGAACGGCTGGAGGAGCTGTTTGCCGATTGGCTGGGGCGTTTGAGTGAGCAGCAAAAGGCCCTGATCCATGAGCACAACAGCCGCCGACTGGCGACCCTGGATATGTGGCTCGAGTATCGTCACGAGTGGCTCCGGCAGTTCAAACAAGCCTTGCTGCAACGCAGTGATTCTGACTTGTTGGCGCAGCGCTTGCGGCTGCTGATGACATCGCCCGATGAGCTCAAGTCTGATGTGCACAAGCAGAAATTGGCGCAGAACACGGAAAACTTCGGCATGCTGTTGTTGCAACTGCACCAGAGCCTGAGTGAGCGCCAGCAAAAACACTTCAAGCGTAAGCTGGGCAACTTGATTGACGATCTGGATGAACTGAGTCAGGCATAGCCCTGAGCTTATGGGCTCGTAAAGCGGGTCTTTGGTCTGTAGAACGGGCATTGGGCCATTTGCCCGCGAACCACGCCTTGCATCCAGGCCCTTAAGCGGACGCAGAGCACGCATGGGCTTGTTCGCACCTTTCTAAACTAAAGACTGAAATAAAATCGCTTATTGCCGGGTCAACTGCAGCATGACAGGAATACTCCCCGAATAAGGACGCTTTCATGCAAGTCATCATTCAAACCTATGCGGCATTTTTGAAATCACTGCGCCACTTCGATGGCCTGGCACCGTTGGCATTGCGGCTCTATCTGGCGCCGGTGCTGGTGCAGGCCGGTTACAATAAACTCAGCCACTTCAGCGATACAGCGGCCTGGTTCGGTAATCCGGACTGGGGGCTGGGCTTGCCCATGCCTGAAGTGATGGTGGCGCTGGCGGCCGGGACCGAATTTTTTGGTGGCTTGTTGCTTCTGCTCGGGTTGGCCACACGGCTGGTGGCTATCCCCATGAGTATTACCATGTTGGTGGCGGCCTTCAGTGTGCACTGGTCCAATGGCTGGCTGGCGATTGCCGATCCCTCATCCTGGCTCGCAAACGACAGGGTGATGGCTTCGGTTGAGAAGCTTGAGCGGGCCAAGGGGATATTGCAGCAGCACGGCAATTACGACTGGCTTACCAGTTCGGGTAACCTGGTGATCCTCAACAACGGCATTGAGTTTGCGATCACCTATTTCATTATGCTGTTGGTATTGCTGTTTATGGGCGGCGGTCGTTACACCAGTGTGGACTATTTTATTGGCCGTAAATGGCTACCCAAAACCGTTAATCTCGGCTGATTGTTGCTTAAAACAACTCGTCCCGGCTTATTGCCTCTGGCGATCCGGGGCGGATTTGGTATCCTGTGAAGTCATTGATATCTCTGCTGAGGATCGCGCATTGGACGCACTTACTCTTCTTCTTACCCGACAATCATGTCCACGACTGCAGGCTCCGGCGCCGAATGAAGCGCAACTGAAAATTATCCTGGATGCCGCGGCCAGAGTACCGGATCACGGTGGCCTGGCGCCCTGGGAGTTTATTATTGCTACCGGTGAAGGGCTCAATCGCCTGGCAGATATTTTTGTTGCAGCCGCCACAGCAGATGGTGCCGACGAGGGCTTTATCAACAAGGCTGCCGGTTTGCCGCTCAGAGCGCCTATGGTAATCACTGTGGTTGCCAAGACCAAAGATCATCCCAAGGTGCCTGAGCTGGAGCAGCAATTGGCAGCCGGCTGCGCCGTGATGGCGATGCAGCAGGCCGCATTTGCCCTGGGGCTGGGCGGAATATGGCGCACTGGCGCCTTTGCCTTTGACTCTACGGTCAACACGGCACTGGGGCTCGATGGTAGCGATCAGATAGTGGGCTTTCTCTATCTGGGCACCCCTGTGGTTGAAGCGCCGCTCAAAGCCACCAAAGAGGGCAGCGCCTTTGCCCGCTATCTCTGATAGCTGCCGGACACTCAATGGCGGAAAGCTTGCCATGAGCTTAGCCCATGGCATCAAGCTATTGTACTCAGTTGCCTACCGCAACCCCCACCTCCAGGCGCTCGAACCAGTCGAGAAACTCAGGTATCTGTTCGCCCCTGAATATCCGCCCGTGCTGCGGACATAAATAGTCCAGCTCCAGCTCTCTTATTCTGGCTATCCAGTCCTGCTTGGCGCGGTTGGAGGGCATCCATCTTTGATGGAAAAAGCGCATCTTCTCGGTGTGACGGCCAAAGTCATCGACAAACAGCCCGGCATCCGCGTCTTCCAGTGCCGCACCTATATCGCCCGACATCAGCACTTTGCCGATAGGGTCGTAGACATGAAAATTGCCAGAAGCGTGCAGATAATGCGCCGGGATAAACTGCACCTCTACGCCATCGAGCGTCAGCTTGTCGCCTTGATCTTTAATGGCCTGGTATTGAATATGCTCCATTCCGAAATGGCGGATGAAACCTTCCCAAATCCAGGGCGCGTGCAGCTGGGCCCGCTCCAGAGTCTGATCCCACAACCCCAGGGAGGAGATGATATCGGGATCCTGATGGGAGGCGAATAGATGGGTGAGCTGCTCTATGGGGATGTGACAAACCACATTGGCCAGCATGGGGGCAAATAGCTCTATGCCCCCCGGGTCCATCAGCAGAGCCTGCTCGGCAGTGACCAACATATATTGATTGGTGTCTATGATGCCGTCGGGTTTGTCCGGATCCCGGCCAAAATAGATCCATTTGTGGCTATGGGTTTCCAACAAGAGTTGGCTCTTCATCCCTGTACTCCCTTATTGTTCAAGTAATTGAATCGCCTTATCTACCTGAGTGCGGATCGCCCCGGCAGCAGCATCGACCCGGTTGGCAACATGGTTGAAAGTGGCCTGGTCGGCGGGTTTTATCCGGCAGGCTTCGATGCGGCACAGCGAGGCCAGCACTTTGGCGGTTTTCAGCTGCTGGCAGAGCTCTTCCAGTTGCAATTCAATATCCAGGCTCAGGTGTTTGCACTGTTGCTCAAGGGCCGTAAAGTGTTGGCTGTTCTTCTCCAGCGCCGGCGTGATACTGTCGCCATAACGGGCTTTACGGGCTTTCTCCCTGGCGCGGGCAAATTGCAGCATCGCCTTGCGGACTCGGGTCTGCTCGCTGGTCAGGCGGCTGATGGTCTGTGCCAGATGATTGATTCTCGCGGCTGAGTGGGTGGTGAAATGCGCCAGTTCGTCGATGGAGTGGGTCAGCGCCTTAAAGCCCAGCGCCATGCTGCCGGCGCGAATCGATGCCGCCTGGGCATTGCTGGCGATAATAT
>Ga0114983_1000505_pt1 | contig 16667 bp, 16 predicted proteins | sample Shrwel_input2_RT_FD_87182 | JGI IMG/M metagenome (GOLD analysis project Ga0114983, IMG submission 87182) | Subsurface microbial communities from deep shales in Ohio, USA - Utica-3 well 1 S input2 RT | ecosystem: Environmental > Aquatic > Deep subsurface > Shale gas/oil reservoir > Produced... | reverse complement strand
TCGCCGTGCGTGTGCTGGCAGTGCTGATGGTGTTCGTGATCATCTGGGGCATCGGCGATGTGCTTTATGTGCTCTATCAGCGCCTGATGGCACCACCGTTCCTACTGCTTGATATCAACGATATTTTCCAGACATTCGGCGCCTTCATGGCGGTGCTGATCGCCATCGAGATCTTCATCAACATTCGGCTCTATCTCGGCACCAACATCATTCCGATTCAACTGGTCATCGCCACTGCCCTGATGGCCATCGCGCGAAAGGTCATCGTCCTCGACCTGGACCAGGTCACGGCCATGGAAATTCTGGGCATCGCCGCCGTGGTCATCGCGCTTGGCATTACCCATTGGCTGGTCAGTCTTCACCGCTGAAGGCGCCGGCCTTACTCTCGGGCCTTTCGCATCAAGGGCCTTGCTCACGAACCTTTCTCAATGGCTTTTCTCAATGCCCTTTCATACCTGCGCTCACTTCAGTGCTCAGGCAGGCGTGAGCCATTCCTGATAGGCAGCCAGATCATCGCCCAAATCACCTCGGGTGACGCGACGATAGAGGCCCTGAAGCCGAGCGGTAAGCGAGTCCGGAGCGATCTCGCGCCCGGCCGCCCCGATGCGCCGACCATCGAGCTCACGCAGTGGCAGCAGTTCGGCAGCCGTGCCGGTCAAAAAGGCCTCGTCGGCCGTGTAGAGCTCATCGCGGGTAATACGCCGCTCCTGCACCTCGAGTCCCAGTACCTCGCGGGCCAGGCGGATCACGCTGTCACGCGTGATGCCCTGCAGACAGGAGGTCACCTCGGGGGTATGCAGCACGCCATCGCGCAGCAGGAAGACATTGGCCGCCGAGGCCTCGGCAACATAGCCTTCCGGATCGAGCATCAGGGTCTCGTCGAAGCCAGCCTTCACCGCGGTGTTAAGCGCCAGAATCGAGTTGACGTAATGGCCGTTGGTCTTGGCCCGGCACAGGCTGATGTTGACGTGGTGGCGCGCCCAGGATGAGGTCAGCGCCCGCAGGCCTTCACGAGACGCCGTCGCCGAGACGTAGTCACCCAGATCCCAGGCTGCCACCATCACATTGGTGGTCAGCCCCTTGGCACGCAGCCCCAGTCCTTCGGCGCCGAAATAAACGGTGGGCTTCAGGTAGGCGTTGGTCAGCCCATTGCGGCCCAGGCACTCCCGCTGCGCTTCAATCAGCTGCGCAGCGGAAAAAGATAACGGTATATCCAGGGAATGGGCGCTGTCGCAAAGCCGCCGGGTATGTTCGGCAACCCGGAAGAGGTGCGTGCCGTTGGGGCCGTCGTAGGCACGCACGCCCTCGAAGCAGCCCATTCCATAGTGCAGGGTGTGGGTCAGCAGGTGAGTGGTGGCCTCTCGCCAAGGCAGCCATTCACCGTTATGCCAGATGAAACCGTCGCGATCATAAAGGGGTGTCATCGCCGTCCTCTCAGAGTCTGATAGCGGAACAGGAATTCAGGACCGTGGATCTGCTATCGAAAAAATCGTTGTTTGATCAGGCATCTCGCCAATCGCGCGCCCAGCCGTCGATCAGTTCGCGCTGGTGTGACTGCAGGTCCTGGTATGCCCAGGCGGCGATCTCGTCATCCTGCGGGTCGGGCACATGAATCTCGCTGCCGGAAAGGGTCGCAATCACTGCATGACCGCACAGCGGCACGTAGCCCTCGCTGTAGCCGCCTTCGTGAATCATCACCAGGCGCCCCTCGCAGACGCGCTCTGCCAGCGCCTTGATATGCGATGTCATCTCGGCAAAGGCGCTGCTGTTGAGCAGCATCTTGCCCAGCGGATCCTTGGCGCAGGCGTCATATCCGCAGGCGATCACCATCATCTCGGGCGCAAAGGCCTCCAGGGCCGGCACGATCAATTGCTCGAATGCATAGCGATAGGCACCGATCCCAGCACCCGGCGGCATCGGCAGGTTGAGATTGGCACCATGCCCGGCCCCGCGCCCACGTTCGTCACTGAAGCCGCTATCCAGCGGGAAATTGCCGGCCTGATGGATCGAAACCGTGAACACCTCGGGGTCGTCATAGAAAGCGTCCTGCTGGCCGTTGCCGTGATGCACGTCCCAATCGAGGATCGCCACCCGCCCGACCTGCCCCAAGGCGCGAGCCCGTTTCACCGCCACGGGAATGTTGCCGAGCAGGCAGAACCCGCGCCCGCGATCCGCCTCGGCGTGATGCCCCGGCGGCCGACACAGCGCATAGGCATTGTTAACTCGCCCGCAGGCAACCGCCTCGACAGCGGCCATCGCGAGCCCTGCGGACTGGTAGGCGGCCGCCACGCTGCCCGGGCGAAAGGGTGCACAATCGCCGGCATCACCGCCGCCGGCCTGCTCTCCCGCCGTCAGGGCATCAAGATAGGCCGAGGTGTGAAAATGCTCGAGATCTTCGCGACTGGCAGGCGTGGGCTTTTCCACCTCAAGCTCGTCGATCAGCCCCGAGACCTCCAGCAGATTCTTGAGCCGCCGCTTGCTCTCCGGACTTTCCGAGGCCGGCTGTGGCTGCAGGAATTCACCGGGGGAAGAAAAGACGCCGATCGCCCCCGGGTCATGCCAGAAGCAGCGCTCGTGCCAGAAAAAGCCGGTCCGCCCCTGCGGGCGGCTCGAGTTGGCGATGCTCATGCCGCCCCCTCGAGCTGCTCCCAGACCTCGATGGCGGCAGCCAGGTCCTCGAGCGAGGCGCCCACCGACTTAAAGACAGTAATCGCCTCGTCACCAGAGCGCCCGCTGCGCTCGCCGCGCAACAGTTCGGCCAGATCGGCGCGAATCTCATTGAAGGCAAAGGCCCCTTCCTCGATCGCCTGATGCACGTCGCCGGCCTCGCCCTGGGCGCCGGCATAGGTATCCACGAATACCTCGCCGCGCCGAAAGCAGTCGCCGTCACTTTCGCGCATGCTGTGACGAAAGGCGCCGACCAAATCCAGATGGGCACCGGGCTTGAGCCAGGCGCCCTTTACCAGTGCCTGAGTCGATAGAGTCGCGCAGCTGACAATGTCCGCCTCGCCGACCGCCGCCTCCAGGTCCTCGACCGCCTCGGTCGCGAAGCGATCAGCATAGGCACGGGCCAGCTGCTCGGCCTTGGCGAGCTTACGCCCCCAGATCTTGACCCTTTTTATCGGGCGGACCGCCGCATGGGCTTCGATCAGCATCGGCGCCAGTTTGCCCGTGCCAACGATCACCAGCGTTTCGGCGTCTTCCCGGGCCAGTTCCCCGGCCGCTAACGCCGAGGCCGCGGCAGTGCGTCGGCGCGTCAGCTCGCTGCCTTCCAGGCAAGCCAGCGGCTGCCCGTGCTGCCCCTCACTGAGGAAATAGACGCCGGCAATCGCCGGCAGTCCCTGATCGGCGTTCTGCGGAAAGACGTTGACCATCTTCACACCGATATACCCAGCCGGCTCCCAGGCCGGCATCAGCAGCATGGTCGCCTCACCGTCCGGGCGGTGCATGGCGTGATGGTGGCGTGGCGGTGCCTCAACGCCCTCGCGAAAGACCTTGCCCAGACGCTGAATCAGCGCGCCCCAGGGCAGGCCCCGAGCGACCTCATCACTGGTAATCATCCGCATATCAGGCTCCCGGCAGTGCCGCCACGACCATGATCTCGACCTTCCACTCGGGCTTGGCCAGCTTGGCCTCCACCGCTGCACGCACCGGCGGACGACCGGGCACGACCCAGGCGTCCCAGGCTTCGTTCATCGCCGCGAACTCCTCCATGCTGGTCACCCAGATCTGCGCCGAGATCAGGTGCTCCTTGGAGGTACCAGCCTGCTTAAGCAGGCTATCGACGCTTGCCAGCACCTGCTCGGTCTGGCCCTTCATGTCGGCGCTTGTATCGTGGGGTACCTGGCCGGCCAGGTAGACGGTTTGATTATGCACGGCGACCTGGCTCATGCGGGCATTGCTGTCTTGGTAGGTAACGGTCATGAGATTTTCCTCTGGTGAATGGACGGCCTGTTGAAGCCGTCAAATATGAATCAATGAGCGCAAGAAGCATACGAAGCGTCATTAGTCGCCGCGAAAGCCCTTGAAAAAGTCCTTGAACTAGCGCTTGAGAAAGCCCTCGAGAAAGGCAGATAGATTGGCGCCCAGGGCAGCGGTCGGATAGCCGCCTTCCTGAATCAGTACCATCGGCACGCAAAGCTGGCCCAGGCGAGCGCCGATGCTGCGAAAATCCTCGGTCTCGAGCGAAAGCCCGGCAAGCGGATCATCCTTGTGGGCGTCGAGACCCAGCGCCACCACTACCGCCTCTGGTGCGAAGTCGTCGAGGCGCTGAAGCAGGGTCTCCACGGCATCGAGAAAGACCTTGCCATCACTGCCCAATGGCAACGGAAAATTGACGTTGGCCCCCTGCCCTTCACCGCTGCCGGTCTCGTCGGCGCCACCCCAGAAGAACGGATAGAACGCATCGGTATCGGCATGCACCGACCCGGTCCAGACATCGCCACGAGCATAGAAGATATCCTGGGTGCCGTTGCCGTGGTGCAGGTCGACATCGACGATGGCCACCCGATCGTGGCGCTCGCGCAGAATGGTGGCCGCCAGCGCCGAGTTATTGAGAAAGCAGAAGCCGCCGGCCCGCTCCGGCCCGGCGTGATGCCCCGGCGGCCGGCACAGCGCATAGGCACTTGGCTCACCTTCACACATGCTCATCGCCGCGGCTTCGGCACTAGCAGCGCTGGCCAGGATGCCGGCGAAGCTGTCGGCGCCGATCGGGCAAGCCATGTCATGCAGGTGCCAACCGGCCTGGCCCACGGGGTGGCTAGGATAATGATGTCCGCCGCCACAGGGGTGCACGTTGGGCGCTACTAGGGCTGATGCCCCCGGCATTGCCTGCCAGCGGGCATGGATGGTCTCCAGAAAGGTGAGATAACGCGGGGTATGAATGCGTGCCAGGCGCTCCCGCAGGCGCGGCGAATCCACCTCTGCGGGAGCATTGAGGGTCAGGCCCAGTTCACCAATAGCGTCAGCGAGGCGCACGGCCCGTTCGGGGCGCTCCGGCGACGGGGCCGGTTGGCCCCGCAGCAGAAAGGTCTCGGGGGCATGGCTATCCTGGGCGGCGGAATAGAAGAGTTTCATCAGGCTAAGTCCAGAAGGCTCAATCGAGAAGGTTTAATCGAGAAGACTAGGAATCCAGGTCGACAGCGCCGGGAAGGCGGCTAGTAGCACAATGACGGCCAGGAAGGAAAAATAGAACGGCAGTGAGGCGATGATTGCCCGCTCGTAGGGCACCTCGGCGATGCGTGCCGCCGTCATCAGCGTCATCCCCACCGGAGGCGTCACGTTGGAGATATTCAGCACCACGATCATCAGGATCGCGAAGTGCAGCGGATCGAAGCCAAGCTGAATCATCGCCGGCACTATCACCGGCGCCACCACCACCAGTGCCGGCAGCACGTCCATCACCGTACCGATGATGATCAGCAGCAGACAGACCATCATCAGCTGCACAAAGGCGACATCACTGAAGGTGGTGATGATCGAGGCGGCGTCCCGAGCAACCCCCGAGCGAGTCACGAACCAGCCGAGCACCGCCGACGTCGCCAGCAAGAAGAACACCACCCCGGAGAAGCGCACCGTGACCACCAGCGCGTGCCAGATCTTGGAAAGCGTCAGGCTGCGATAGACCAGCGCTCCAATCAGGATCGCGTAGACCGCCGCGAATCCCGACGCCTCGGTGATGGTCGTCATCCCCGAGAGAATGCCACCGAGAATGATCAGCGGTACCACCAGCGCCGGCAGCGCGGCCAGGAAGGCAAAGATCGCTGCCTTGAACGGCGTCGGCGCCTGCTTCGGGTAGTCACGTTTCCAGGCCAGGATCATGCTGGTGACCAGCAGGGCCGCGGCCAGCAGGATGCCCGGGATGATCCCGCCGGCGAACAGGTCAATCACCGAGATATCCCGCAGCAGCGTGGCGTACACCACCATCACCACGCTTGGCGGGATAATCGGGCCGATGATCGACGAACAGGCGGTAATCGCCGCGGCATACTCGGCGTCATAGCCCTGGGCCTTCATCTCCGGGATCATGATCTTGCCGATCGCCACGGTATCGGTGATGGCCGCCCCGGTCAGGCCGGCAAAAAACACCGACACGGTGACGTTGACATGCGAAAGCGCCCCGCGAACACGGCCGAAGAGCGCATTATTGAAGGCAATCAGCTTATGGGTCAGGCCGCCCTGGTTCATCAGCTCGGCGGTAAAGATGAAATACGGCACGGCGATCAACAGAAAGCCGGAAACGCCTGAGAACATGCGGTCGGCTATGATGCCCAGCATGCGTTCACCGCCAAGGGCAAAGCCGCCGGCGAGGCCCGACATGGCCATCACCACCGCTACCGGGGCGCCGATCAGCAACAGCACCACGAACATCAGAATGGCAGGGGTCATGAGGGAGTCTCCGCATCGCGATGGTGGGCAGACGAGTCGCTATCGGTGGTCTCGATCAGCTCGTCGATGAACGATTGGTCGTCGATGAAGTGCTCCAGCAGATCGAAGCCATGCACCAGGTGCAGAAGGATGATCAGCCCCGAAAGCGGCACCACGATCGCCGTGAAGCGGTTAGAGATCTGGATATTGTCCGAGACCATGTACATCTGGGTGGCGTTAAGGAAGAAGTCCCAGCCGTACCAGACCAGCATCAGCGCGAAGAGCGCGATGACGGCAAGGCAAATCACGGCGGCCGCTTTCAGCAGCACCCTTGGCAGGCTCCTGACCAGCAGGGTCATGGCCACATGCTCGCCGTAGCGCAGCGAAATGGTCATCGACAAAAAGCCGATCCAGGGCAGAAACAGGCGCGCCAGGGAATAGGTCCAGCTCAGGGTCGAGCCGGTTGCCAACTTGTAAAGAAAGGCCGTGAAAGAGATGCCCAGCATCAACAGGATACAGGCCACGCAGACCACGATGGCCATCCGGTTGACGGCTTCACTGACACGGCGCAGGGGTTCGAGTATCGCCATCGACGTGGCTCCTGAGATAGCCCGACAGAGCGTCTAAAGATCCCGCACAGGGTCAAACGGCAGACAGGCAGCCGATGGCTGCCTGTCTGCAGCGGTTAGGCCAGCCTTACTGGCCGTAGCGGGAAATATCCTGCTCGGCGACTTCGTCGCCGACCCGCGCGACCTCACCGAGCATCTCGTCGACCAGCGACTTGTCCATGCCGTAATCGTTGACGATCCAGTTCTGCCAGGCCGGCCGGGCAATCTCGGCCATCCGCTCACGCTCGGGGGTGGGCATGATGTAGCACTCCTTGAAGCGCTCGCAGGATTCCTGCCAGCTGGCCGTGGCCAGCGCCCCGGACATGCCGTGGCTCATGGTGATGGCCTCGCGGGCGGAGGTCACGACCGCCTGCTGGTAGGCCTCCGGTAGTTCCTGGAACCAGCTCTCGCTGACCACCCAGGGCGCGCTGTTGTACACATGACCAGTCAGGGTGGTGTAGTCGGTGACGGCATCGAAGTTGAAGGTGGTATTGAGTACCGGCGCGTTGAACTGGCCATCGGCGAGACCGGTTTCCAGCGCCGTGATCAGCTCGCCCCAGGGCAGCGGCGTTGCCGATGCGCCCAGCGACTGCATGATCGCCACGTGGGCCGGGTTTTCCTCGGTGCGGATATTCATGCCGTCCAGGTCTTCGACGGTCTTGATCAGGCGCTTGTTATTGGTGAAGGCCACGAAGCCGCCGCCGTCATCGAAGGTGCCGAGATAGCGCATGTCAGCTGCTTCGACGGTGCCCTTCATGAAGTCGGCGAACCAGGGGCCATCGAAGAAGGCCCAGGCCTGGCGCCAGTTAGAAAACAGGAAGGGCGCGGTGACCAGCTGATAGTCACCGTAGAAGGAAGACATGGCGCCGGAAGACATGATGGTCGACTGCAGGGTGCGGCCGCCTGCCTGCACCTCGGAACCGTTCTCGACCTCGGAGCCAAGCTGGCCACCGCCGAAGATCGACACGGTGAGATCGCCGTCGGTGCGGGTCTCGACCAGGTCCTTGAAGTGCACCAGCGCCGGGTAGATAGCGTTATTGCTCATGTTCTCAGGTATCTGAGTGGCAATCACCATCTCGTAGGATTGAGCCTGGGCCTGACTGGCGGCCATCGCCAGTGGCAGCGCGGCCAATGCAAGCGTCTTTGGCAAGCGTAGGGTAGGCATAAGTCGTCTCTTTCCATGTGTTGTGGTTGTTGGGGAAAGTGAATCGCACACCTTCTGGTAAAACGATCAGGCCTTGGCGACCGCCGCGCGATTCCTGCCTTCAGCCTATGTCGGAAAGGAACGCCTTGCTTGCCCAATCATCGGAAAGATTTGCCCGACACTCAGATATTGCCAAGTGCCCAAGCTAGCAAGGGAAAGGAAAGCCACTCACGGTGGAAGGAAAACAGCGAAGGAATCACCGAGCGAGGCGGCGGTACTCACTGGGCGTGTGCTGGAAGGTGCGACGGTAGGCGCGGGAAAAACTGCCCTGATCGCAAAAGCCGATGCGCTCGGCGATCTGCCCTAGGGTGAAGTCGCTTTCCTGAAGAAGGGTCTGCGCCAGCGCGAGCCGGCGGCGCTGCACGAAGTGAAGCGGGGTCTCACCTGTGGCCTCACGAAAGCAGGCATGAAAATGGCCGGGACTCAGGGCGCAAAGGCCGGCCAGGTCATCGACATGGATGGCCTCGGCCAGATGACGATCGATGTAGGCCTCGACGCGAGCCAGATCGAGACGTTCACGATAGGGCGAGCGCGCGGGCGATGTCGGCGTTTTGGGGAGTGCACGCTCATGCAGGCTCAGATAGATGGCCCGCAGGATCAGCGTGGCAATTTCGCTCTGCAAGGTCGGCGAGGCCTCGACTTCGCCCATCAGGGTCTGGGCCAGAGACTGCAACCGCGGGGTCACGGAAAAGAAGCGTGGCGACTCGAAGAGCCGCTGCACCTCATCGCCGCAGCTTAACCTTGGCAAATGCGCGAGGGGCACATCGAGCACCAGGGTACGGTTGCGCCCGTCGCCCAGGTACTCGTGATGATAGGTGGAAGGAATCAGGCAGCCGCGCTCGCGGGTGACGCGCTCGCCACGCCCCTCGATACTCAGCTCGGTGACGCCCGACGTCGCCAGAATCAGCTGATGAAAGCCATGTTCATGGGCGACCGGTTGCTCAATCAGCGTACAGGTTTTCAGGCTGAAGAAAGACATGGCGCAGGCAGCGTTCCAGTATCAACGAATCGTTATAAGCCTACGCCAGCCTGCCCATAACACCAAGCTTAGGTCTCAGCAGCGGCCCTTCTTGGCCTGGCCGGGCGGACAGAAACCGCCACCGCCACTGTGTCCATCATGGTGGCCGCCATCGCCGATCTCGATGATCGGTTCCGGGTTGATGCGCGCGGGTTGATAACTGCAACCGGCCAGCATAAGGGCGGCAATCAAGGCCGTGAGAGCGAAGGTGGTCAATTTCATGTCCGACTCCTTCCCGAAAGATCAGGAAAATAGGGTAAAAAGCTCAGTGACCCAAGTTTATAAGCCCTATCTCGCGCCCCCAAATGTCGCATAAGTGAGACAGTCGACGATTCCGCCCTGCTCTCGCTGGACAGGCCAGGCATCATGCAGGTACACCTTGGCGGGCCCGATCCTATCGATCGATTCATCGCCCCATCGACTCATTGAGGACTCAGCATGCGATTTGCCATCTATGGAAGCGGCGGCGTGGGCGGCTATTTTGGCGCCCGTCTTGCCGACGCCGGTGAAGACGTCACCTTCATCGCCCGTGGGGATCACCTGGCGGCGATCCAGCGCGACGGCCTGACGGTCAGGAGCATCAACGGCGACCTCCATCTCGACAAGGCACAGGCCAGCGACGATCCGGCGACCATTGGCGTGGTAGATGTGGTGATCGTGGCGGTAAAAGCCTGGCAGGTCGAAGAGATCGCCAGGGCGATGGCACCGCTGATCGGCCCCGAGACCCTGGTGCTTCCGCTTGAGAACGGCGTCGAGGCCACCGACGTGCTAGGCGAAGCCGTGGGGCACGATAAGGTGCTGCGCGGGCTTTGCGGCATCCTCGCCTACCGCGAGGCGCCGGGGGTGATTCGCCATGCAGGCGTCGAGCCGTTCGTGCGCTTCGGTGAGGCCGACAATCGCCAGAGCGAGCGCACCCAGCGCGTGAAGGCGGCCTTCGACAAGGCCTCTGGAGTCACCGCCGAAATACCTGACGACATTCAGGTCGCGGTGTGGAGCAAGTTCCTGTTCATCTGCGCCATGAGTGGTGTCGGCGCCGTGACCCGGGCGCCGATGGGCGTCAGCCGCCAGCTGCCAGAGAGTCGCCGGCTGCTCGAAGAGGTTATGGAAGAGATCACGGCAGTCGGCCGAGCCCGCGGTGTAGCGCTGCCCGAGGATGCGGTGGCGAAGGCGCTCAAGTTTATCGACACCCTCCCCGAGAACAGCACCGCCTCGATGCAGCGCGACATCATGGACGGCCTGCCCTCGGAGCTCGAGTCGCAGAACGGCGCCGTGGTACGCCTGGGCAAGGCGGCCGGTGTCGCCACCCCGATCAATGCCGCCCTCTATGCCGCCCTGCTTCCTCAGGAAGCTCGGGCCCGCGGTCAGGTCTCGTTCGACGATCGCTAAGCCAATGACTGCCGACGCCATCCTCAGGCGTTATAAACGACCTCGCCGAGCCCGGTGAGGTCGTAGCCCTGCATCAGCGCGGCGCGCTCTGCGAACCGCGGCTCATGGGCGAAGGCCAGCAGGTGCTGCACCGGACGCTCGAAATAACTGCGACGGCGCATGGCCAGATCGAAGCATTCCTGCTGCAGCGGCACGAAGTCGAGCCCATGACGATGCGCCGCTGCTTCGACGCCCAGCCCCACGTCGGCCTGCCCCTGATGCACCGCCAGCGCCAGATCGTCTTCGCTGAGCATCGTGTCGGGCGCCAGCCGCAGGTCTTCAAGCGCAAGATCATGGCGTTTCAGCAGAAAGCGCAATAGCCGGTCGGCCCCAGCGCCGGGCTGACGCCTCGCCACCCGCGGCGCGCCCTCCCCGTCGCTTTTTGCCAGTGCGGCCAACGAGTGAATCCCCCTCGGGTTGCCCGGCGGCAGCATCAATCCCTGGCGACGTCGTGCCCAGCGGATCATCACCAGATCACGCACACCGCCAAGACCCAGCGACTCGGGATGGTTATAGCCGCCCGCATCGTCGATCACATGCACGCCCGCCAACAGGGCATCGCCATCCAGCAGCCGGCGCACCCCATCGCCGCTGCCCTGGCAGAGCATCGCCAGCTCCGAGCCGCTTTCGCGCAGGCTCCACTCGAGCAGCGGGTCCTGACTGCCGGCCAACACCCGCGGCACCGGCCGCTGCCCGGGCTGACCGCCCTCCAGGTGACTCATCAGCCACAGATCAATGCTCTGACGGGGAAAAAGCAGCTTGCCGGTCACCTTGGTGCAGGGAATCTCACCCTGGCGTACCAGATCGTAGACCTTGCGCTCCTTGAGCCGCAGGTAATCGGCCGCCTCGGCAGTGGTCAGGTAGGCATGGCGATGCATCGGTGGTGAGTCATCTCTGAGCATGGGGAATATCCGCGTCGTTCACTCTTGTCGTTTATAGATCTTTCGCTGCATATTTTTCAGTATAGGATGCACTTAAGATGTTTAAACCACATGCTGCAAGCATTATCAGGAGATTGCCATGTCGACCAGCGGGATGACAGCCAGCGCGCTGCACAGCGACAGTGCCTTGCATACGGCCCTGGCGCTGGTCATCGACATGGACCCGGCGCTGGTAGACATCGTCGTCCTGTCGCTGCGCGTGTCGCTGAGTGCGGTGCTGACCGCCGCATTGATCGGCCTGCCCCTGGGGGCCGCTCTGGCACTCTGGCGCCTGCCTGGCCGCGGGGTGGTGATCGTGGCCCTCAATGCGCTCATGGGCCTGCCCCCGGTAGTGGCCGGGCTCGGCGTTTACCTGCTGCTGTCACGGGCCGGCCCGCTCGGAGAGCTGGGGCTGCTGTTCACCCCAAGCGCCATGATCATCGCCCAGGTGGTGCTAGTGCTGCCGATCATCGCCGCCCTAGCCCGCCAACTGGTCGAGGAGCTTTGGGGCGAGTACCGGGAGCAGCTTTCTTCCTTCGGCCTGAGCCGAGCCCGCGCCATCCCCACCCTGTTGTGGGATGCCCGCTTCGGCCTGATTACCGTGGTGCTGGCCGGTTTCGGCCGAGCCAGCGCCGAGGTCGGCGCAGTGTTGATCGTCGGCGGCAACATCGATGGGGTGACCCGAGTGATGACCACCGCCATCGCCCTCGAGACCAGCAAGGGCAACCTGCCGCTGGCACTGGGACTGGGGATCGTGCTGCTGAGTCTGGTGGCGCTGGTCAACGGCGCCGCCTACGTCATCGGTGAAACCTCCAGGAGACGACTGGGATGACCGACATGAGCATGGCAATGGGCATCCAGGAGGCATCCGCCAGCCTGACGCTTGACGCAGTGAGCTTCGAGCATCGCGGCCAAACCCTGCTCGAGGACGTGACCCTCACGCTCTCGACCACCGGCAAGACTCTGATCATGGGCCCCAACGGGGCCGGCAAGAGTCTCTTGATGCGCCTGGCCCACGGCCTGCTGCAACCCAGCCGCGGCCAGGTGCGATGGCCGGGCGGACTGCCACGCCAGGCCATGGTATTCCAGCGCCCGGTGCTGCTGCGTCGCTCGGCGCTGGCCAACCTGACCTACACCCTGAAGATCAACGCCGTGCCGCGGGCCAAGCGTCGCGCCCTCGCCCACGAGGCACTGGAGCACTTCGGTCTTGCCGCCCTCGCCAAACGCCCGGCGAGAGTGCTGTCCGGCGGCGAACAGCAGCGCCTGGCCCTGGCCCGCGCCTGGCTGATCAATCCCGAAGTGCTGTTCCTGGATGAGCCCACTGCGGCGCTGGACCCCGCCGCCATCAAGGCGGTAGAAGATGCCATCGCGGACTTCCACCGTCGCGGCACGCGCATCGTCATGACCAGCCACGACCTTCACCAGGCTCGCCGCCTGGCCGATGAGGTGATCTTTCTGTGTAACGGCCGACTGGTCGAGCACAGCAAGGCCGAGACGTTCTTCTCGGCTCCACGCAGCGCGGAGGCCCGAGCCTTCGTGAAAGGAGAACTGGTGTGGTGACTCGCGTCGCTCAAGCCACACCAACCGCCATTACTATAAGGAAAGCTCGTATGCGCTATCGGATCCTCAGCCTCGCCGCCCTCGGCCTGATCGGCAGCACCCTCTCTGCCGCTGCACTGGCCCAGGACGACGCCCCCTTCATCACCCTGGCGTCGACCACATCCACCGAGCAGTCGGGGCTGTTCGGCTCGATCCTGCCCAAGTTCAAGGAAGACAGCGGCATCGACGTGCACGTGGTCGCGGTAGGTACCGGCCAGGCCTTCGAGATCGCTCGCCGTGGCGATGCCGACAGCCTGCTGGTGCATGACACCGCCGGCGAAAAACGCTTCGTCGCCGAGGGCTATGGCAGCGAACGCCAGAACGTCATGTACAACGACTTCGTGATCCTGGGCCCGGACAGCGACCCCGCCGGCGTGCGCGGTGCTAAAGACGTCGAGGAAGCCCTGACCCGCATCGCCGACGCCGAGGCGCCCTTCGCCTCACGCGGCGATGACAGCGGCACCAACCGCGCCGAGCTTCGCCTGTGGGACGCCGCCGACATCCAGCCGAGCGGTGAATGGTACCGGGAGCTGGGCAGCGGCATGGGGCCAACCCTCAACACAGCCGCCGGCATGGACGCCTATGTGATGTCCGACCGCGCCACCTGGGTGGCCTTCAAGAACCCGCAGAACCTGGCCATCGTCTTCGAAGGCGACGACGCCCTTTTCAACCAGTACGGCAGCATCCTGATCAGCGAGGAACGCTTCCCGGACCTCAAGCACGACCTGGCCAAGCAGTGGCATGACTGGCTGCTGTCGCAAGACGGCCAGGAAGCAATCGCCGATTACCGCGTCGATGGCCAGCAGCTGTTCTTCCCCAACGCCGACGGCTCCTGATGGCCAACGCCTTTACGTGGCAACCGGGTAAAGGCTGGCTAAAGGTCCGGCTCAAGGCCTGACACGACAATATTTGAAACACCCATTATCGGGCGCCCTGCGAGGCGCCCGATGTCGTTGCAGGGTCTAGGGCTGCAACCTTGGTCTACCCGCCGCAACCTTCACTTTACGTTAACGTCAACCAGTCCTAGGCTAGTCATATCAATCGACACGCGATATCCAACCAAGCGCCGCGCGGTGGCCTTCGATCTTTGTCGCCGCCGCCTGCCAACCACCTGCCCGGGAGCCACGCCATGCATACCCCCTATCAGCCCCTCGACTTCGGCCTCGATGAGACGATGGTCATGCTGCGCGATCAGGTGAACGCCTTCGCCCGCGACGAGATCGCCCCACGCGCCGCCGAGATCGATGAGAAAAACGAATTCCCCAACGACCTGTGGCAGAAATTCGGCGACATGGGCCTGCTCGGCATCACCGTACCCGACGAAGACGGCGGCAGCGGCATGGGCTATCTGGCGCACTGCATCGCCGTGGAAGAAATCTCCCGGGCCAGCGCCTCGGTCGGGCTATCCTACGGCGCCCACTCCAACCTGTGCGTCAACCAGCTGAAGATCAACGGCAGTGCCGAGCAGAAGGCCAAGTACTTGCCCAAGCTGATCAGCGGCGAGCACGTCGGCGCGCTGGCCATGTCCGAGCCGGGAGCCGGGTCAGACGTGGTGTCGATGAAGCTGCGCGCCAAGAAGGACGGCGATCACTACGTCCTCAACGGCAACAAGATGTGGATCACCAACGGCCCCGACGCCCACGTGCTGGTGGTCTACGCCAAGACCGACCCGGCGGCCGGTTCCAAGGGCATCACCGCCTTCATCATCGAGAAGGACTTCCCCGGTTTCTCGACCGCCCAGAAGCTCGACAAGCTCGGCATGCGCGGCTCCAACACCTGCGAACTGGTGTTCCAGGACTGCCGCGTGCCGGCCGAGAACGTGCTGGGTGAGGAAGGCCGTGGCGTAAAGGTGCTGATGAGCGGGCTGGATTATGAACGCACCGTGCTCGCCGCCGGCCCCATCGGCATCATGCAGGCGGCCCTCGATGTGGTGGTGCCCTACGTGCACGAGCGCAAGCAGTTCGATCAGGCGATCGGCGAGTTCCAGCTCGTGCAGGGCAAGATCGCCGACATGTACACCACCCTCAGTGCCTGCCGGGCCTACCTGTATGCGGTGGCCGCCGGCTGCGACCGCGGCCAGACCTCACGCAAGGACTCCGCCGGGGTGATTCTTTACTGCGCCGAGAAGGCCACCCAGGTGGCGCTGGATGCCATCCAGCTGCTCGGTGGCAACGGCTACATCAACGAGTACCCCACCGGGCGGCTGCTACGCGACGCCAAGCTCTATGAGATCGGCGCCGGCACCAGCGAGATCAGGCGCATGTTGATCGGCCGCGAGATCTTCAACGAATCCAAGTAAGGGCGGCGCTCCATGAGTATCCTGCATACCCAGATAAACCCGCGCAGCGAGGTCTTCCAGGCCAACGAGGCGGCGATGCGCGACACGGTCGCCTCCCTCAAGGAGCTGACCGCGACCCTCGCCCAGGGCGGCGGCGACAAGGCCCGCGCCCGCCACGAATCCCGCGGCAAGCTCTACGTGCGCGACCGCATCGATCATCTGCTCGACGAGGGCTCGCCCTTTCTCGAGCTCTCGGCGCTGGCCGCCTATAAGGTCTACGACACCCCGCTGCCCGCCGCCGGCGTGATCACCGGCATCGGCCGGGTCAGTGGCGTCGAGTGCGTAATCGTCGCCAATGACGCCACCGTCAAGGGCGGCACCTACCACCCGCTGACCGTCAAGAAGCACCTGCGCGCCCAAGAAGTGGCCCGCAAGCATCGCCTGCCCTGCATTTATCTCGTCGACTCCGGTGGCGCCTACCTGCCCGAGCAGGACGAGGTCTTCCCCGACCGGGACGACTTCGGGCGCATCTTCTACAACCAGGCCACCCTCTCCGCCGCGGGCGTTCCGCAGATCGCGGTAGTCATGGGTTCCTGCACCGCCGGCGGCGCCTATGTGCCGGCGATGGCCGACGAGTCGATCATCGTCAAGGGGCAGGGCACCATCTTCCTCGGCGGCCCGCCGCTGGTGAAGGCGGCCACCGGCGAAACCATCAGCGCCGAGGATCTGGGCGGCGCCGACGTGCACTGCAAGGTCAGCGGCGTGGCCGATCACTATGCCGACAACGACGCCCATGCACTGCAAATTGCCCGCCGCGCCGTCTCGCGGCTGAACTGGCAGAAGCGCGGCCAGCTCGCACTCAAGGACTCACGCCCGCCGCGGCTCGACCCCGCCGAGCTCTATGGCATCGTCGGCACCGATCTCAAGAAGCCCTATGACGTGCGCGAGGTGATCGGCCGCCTGGTCGACGATTCCGACTTCGACGAGTTCAAGCGCTACTACGGCGACACCCTGGTCACCGGCTTCGCCCACCTCCACGGCCACCCGGTGGGCATCGTCGCCAACAACGGCGTGCTGTTCTCGGAGAGTGCCGTCAAGGGCGCCCACTTCATCGAACTGTGCGCCCAGCGCAAGATCCCGCTGGTGTTCCTGCAGAACATCACCGGCTTCATGGTCGGCTCCAAGTACGAGCAGGAAGGCATCGCCAAGCACGGCGCCAAGCTGGTCACCGCGGTGGCCTGCGCGAAAG
>Ga0114983_1000504_pt1 | contig 16671 bp, 18 predicted proteins | sample Shrwel_input2_RT_FD_87182 | JGI IMG/M metagenome (GOLD analysis project Ga0114983, IMG submission 87182) | Subsurface microbial communities from deep shales in Ohio, USA - Utica-3 well 1 S input2 RT | ecosystem: Environmental > Aquatic > Deep subsurface > Shale gas/oil reservoir > Produced... | reverse complement strand
GTGTTGGAATCACTGAAACAGGAGTTATTGGCTCAGGAGAGCTTAACTCTGGATGGCATAGATGGCCTTGCTCCAGAGCGGGCACCGACCTTTACATCCGGTGTTGCCATCTTGCTGGCGCTGTTTGAGCTGCTGGGTATTGAACAACTGCATTTATCCGGCGGCGCTTTGCGTGAAGGGGTGTTGCAGATGTTGGCCAAACGGCAGTCTGCAGAATAAGCACAATTAAAAAAGGACCTTAACCAGGTCCTTTTTACTATCTCATTTTTTTGTTGCTACAGCCCTAGTGCACCTTAGGTTACGCGGCATAGTGGCTTGAAAGATTACTTGAGGATCTTGGCCAGATCCTGCTCCAGAGAGACTTCCGGGCGTTCAACGATACGGCCAATCTCTTTGTCATCCTGAAGTACAATAAAGGTTGGGATCCGCTGGAAGTCATATTGGGCGGCCAAGCCTTCCGGATCCTGTTTCTGGCGATCTACCCCGATATAACGCACCTGGATATTAGGGTTGGCCACTTGCTCCATGATACGGATAAAGCGCGGTGTTTCTCTGTGGCAGTCCGGGCACCAGGTGCCTATGATGACGACAATTTCTGTGGCCTTATCGACCGCTTTTATTGGAGCCAAGGCATCTGTCTCTACCTGATAACTCTGATAGCCACTGCTGAATTCGGGTAATTCTGTCACCAGTTTCTGTGCTTCGACTGCGCCCGTTAAGATCACTTCCTGTTTCTCCTCGCTGCAGGTGGCGATAAAGCCTTCCTGTTTGTCTTCGAAACCACAACCGCCATTGGCCATAACCTGGCAACTGAAGAATAACGCGGTGGTGGCGAGTAACGCTTTTACATTCTGGTGCATCATACTACCTCGGGTGGGGTGACTCCATACCCTGATTCAAACATTGGTGAGGGATATATCAAAGAGACAAACACTATGTATGTTAGCAAGATCACTAAATAATTTTGATCTGAACAAAGAGGTTTTTCAACCAGGGAGTGGATTCTTGCCGGGAATGGTATAAATACAAAAAAGCCGCCTTGAAGGCGGCTTTGGAGTTCAATTTACTTGGCGTCTTTCAGCCATTGGGCGGCCTGCTTGGCAAAGTAAGTGAGAATGCCATCGGCGCCGGCACGTTTGAAGCACAGCAAAGATTCCATCACTATGGCTTTTTCTGCCAGCCAGCCGTTTTGAATTGCTGCCATATGCATGGCGTATTCACCGCTGACCTGATAGGCAAAAGTCGGCACACCCAGTTCGGTTTTGACTCTGCGCACTATATCCAGATAAGGCATGCCTGGCTTCACCATCACCATATCGGCGCCTTCCTGAATGTCCAGGGCGACTTCATGCAATGCTTCGTCCGAGTTGGCCGGATCCATTTGATAGCTGTGCTTGTTGCCGCCTTTGAGGTTGCCGGCAGAGCCGACCGCATCGCGGAAGGGGCCATAGTAGTTGGAAGAATACTTGGCGCTATAAGCCATAATCTGGGTGTTGACGTGGCCTGCAGCTTCGAGCGCCTGACGTATGGCACCTATGCGACCATCCATCATGTCTGAAGGGGCTACCATATCGGCACCTGCTGCGGCGTGGGACAGTGCCTGTTTCACCAAAATTTCTGTGGTGATGTCATTAATGATGTAACCCGTCTCATCTATGATGCCGTCTTGGCCATGAGTGGTGTAGGGATCCAGTGCGACATCTGTCATCACGCCCAATTGAGGGAACTCTGCCTTGAGCTCACGAACGGCTCTTTGCACCAAACCGTCAGGATTGTAGGCTTCTTCGGCCATCAGAGACTTTTTCTCCGCCGGTGTTACCGGGAAGAGGGCAATCAAAGGGATCCCCAGCTCTACCAGCTCTTCGGCTTCTTTGAGCAGTAGATCTATGCTGTAACGCTCAACGCCCGGCATGGAGGCTACAGATTCGGTACGCTTGTTACCTTCGAGCACAAACATGGGGTAGATGAGGTCATTGACCGTCAACTGGTTCTCAGCCATCAGGCGGCGACTGAACTCATGCTTGCGCATACGGCGCATACGACGCTGTGGGTAGGCACTGGTAATTATGTTCACTTTGGGCTCCTGGCTGGATCTGAAAGGGTATCTTGCTCGGGATCAAAGGCGTAGACCCGATCCCTGCCTGAATTTTTGGCGTGATACAGCGCCTTGTCGGCTTGCTCCAACAATTGGGTGATGTGCATATCCGACTCTATGATGGCGACGCTGACGCCGATACTGGCGGTCAGAGGGATTGTTTGTTTGTCCCAACTGACATCCAAGGCCGAGATGGCGTGACGTATCTGTTCTGCCACACTCAGGGCCCCGTTAGTATCAGTATTAGGCAATATAATAGCAAACTCCTCACCGCCAAAACGTGATACCAGATCACTTGGGCGCCTGAGGATATTCTTGAGGGTATTGGCAATACTCTTAAGGGTTTGATCGCCGGCCAAATGGCCATGGGTATCGTTAATGGTCTTGAATCTGTCTATGTCCAGCATCAGCAGCGCCAGCGACGTCTGTTGCCGTCGACTGATGCGCCCTTCGGCCTGCAGACGCTTGTCGAAGGTAGAGCGATTTTTGACCCCGGTAAGGCTATCTATGGTGGCTTGCTCAGTGAGTTTCTGGTTGGCTTCGTTCAGTTCTCTGAGCGCAATTTCCAGCTCCAGCGTACGTTCCTGCACCATACGTTCCAGCTTCTCGTTGCTCTCGGCTTCCATTCTCAGGGTTTCTTCCCTGGCTTCGCGGATCCGCTCCGCCTGTTTCAGGGCTTCTTGCTGAATTCTTTGCTTGGCCTTGCGTTCATCGTTGTAGCGTATTGCCAGTACTGCCGCCATAAACACCACCTCGAAGGTGAGTCCCAATAGCACCGGTGTTTGGGGCATCAAGGGCAGTTTGATAAGACCCAGATACATGAGGCAGGAGACAAAGATCCCCAGCGTCATGCCACTCCAGGAGACAGTGTAGAGTTTGGCGAGTTTATTGCCGCGTATCGCCTGCAGTATGCTGAAAAACAGTAGCATCAGGCTCACAGACATGACTGAGATGATCTCGATATAGATGGCGAGCGCATAATCGAGCACTACAGTGGCAAACATCAGCAGTATGGCGCTGGCCGCGGTATAGCGACAGGCTCTCAACATACGGATACTGTGGTACTTGAGCTGCAATACCTTCTCGGTAAAGAGTATTCCAAAGGCGATAACCAGAGGGACCAACGAAGGGATAACATATTGTTGCAGCTGCGGCACATTGGGCCAAAGATAGCGAAAGGCCGTGCCATTGATGCAAGCAACCAATAAGGTCATGGTCAATACATAGCCGGCGTAATAGCTGTAACTAAAGGAGCGGGTTGTTAGGGCGATAAACAATGCAAACAAGCCTATAGCGGCCAGGGCGCCTAACTGTATGCCATTGAGCATATTGCGGGTTTCCTGGCTTTGTAGCAGCTCGTATGGCTCCCAAAGGTGGATAGGCAGATAGCTGCTGCCGGCAGTGGTCAATTTCAGCCAGAATTGGTGCTGCTCCTGCTGCCTGATATGAAAGGCATAGAGGAAGTTGGTACTTAATATGCTTCTGTGGCCAAAGGCCTGGGTATCTCCCAGAGTTAGCTGACGTTGGAGACGACCATCGACATAGTGGTAGATCTCCAGCTTGTCCATACTGGGGTTATTGAAGGCTAGTATTCTGTTGAAATGGCCCGGCTCTTTGGCATAAAGGCTGAAGTTGAACCAGAGGCCATCGGCGCCCATTTCGATAAAGTTGTAGTCATTGGCTGGGTGCCAGGCGGTATCCGGTAAATTCTGTATCTGGCTGAGGCGACTATCAGTGCCTTGTTCTGTGACTCGGGTGCTGGGGCGTAGATCTAAATCCAGCCCTTCGGTTGCCGACAACGCGGCTCTGGGTTCGGCAGCAAGACTGAGAGATAGTAAACTCAAGAAGAGCAATAGAATGGAGTAGGCATTAGCCATGAATGCTCTCCAGTTTAAAGAAACGCAAGCTGTTGCTAAAGCATTGGCGCGCAAGACTCTCCAGCGACTGACCTCGGATGTCGGCGACAGCTTGGGCTATGTAAGGCAGATACTTGGGTTCATTGCGGCCGGATTTGGGCTTGGGCCGCATGCTGCGTGGTAGTAGATAGGGACTGTCGGTTTCCAGTAATAATCTGTTGTCCGGGATTAAGGGGAGAGCGCTGACCAGATCCTGTCCCCGACGTTCGTCACAAACCCAACCTGTTACGCCCAAATACAGATCCCTGGCAATATAGTCTTCGGCCTGTTTGGGGCCGTCGGTAAAACAGTGCAGCAGCGCCGCCGGCAGGGCTTCCAGATAGTCATCCAGAATAGCCAGAAAATCATCATGGGCATCTCGCTGATGCATCAGTACCGGGTATTGCAGTTTTACCGCCAGAGCCAACTGGGCCTCAAAGGCCTGGCGTTGCTGCTGGCGCGGCGAAAAGTCTCTGTTGTAATCCAGGCCGCATTCCCCTATGGCAACCACGCCCGGTTGTCCGGCCAGTAGCTTCAGTTCTGCGGCGCTCTCCGTTTGCCATTCGCTGGCATGATGAGGGTGGACACCTGCTGTAGTGTAGACTTTTTGGGGATATTGCCGGCAAACCTGGATGCAGTTTCGGCTTTCATCCAGATGGCTGCCAATAATGATAAGCGGCGAGACGCCTTCGCCTGCCGCTTCATTGATAACTCGATTGAGATCTTGTTCCAGGTGGCTGCCAATCAAATTGACAGCGATATCCAGGTATTGATTCACTGCAGACGTTTGACCCTGATAGTGCTGTTGCGCCCTTCAGCTCCCAACAGGAATGAGCCTAAGGCGGCTTTTTCGATATAAACCTTCTGCCCGGATTTCAGGCGGAAATTGCGGCTGTCGGTCTGTTTCCAAACCTGACCGTTATTGAAGCTGATTTTGAGGGCGCCATAGGGGTCTTTCTCGACCTCGCTGATGGTCAGGAAAATCTTCGCAACTTCATTTTTCTTGCTGGCCTGGATAGTGGATTCCAGGTTATCGGCACCGAAGTCGGCCGCAGGATCGACCTGGACACTCTTGGCTACAGGCGCAGCGGCAACCACAGTGGTTACTTCGGCAGGACTAACTTGGGGGGCTTTTACATGAGAGACTTTGGCAGCCAGCTCATCGTAGCAGATGAGCCGGTCGAGTTTATCAGTTAGGGAGGCACATTGAGCCAACTCTTGCTCGATTCCGGCCTGAGCCTGAAAACAAAGCAGTGCAGCAGTAGAGGCAGCAATCCAGGTTAAACGCATGAATATCATCCTTCTTTTATTCTTGTTATTACCCTTGCTGCCTGCTGATTATGCCTGCTTTTCCTCGGTTTCGTCCTCGTCTGATTCATCCGAAGCCTTGCTGTAAAAACGGGCAGCCAAGAGTCCACCTTCAAACAATAACAGCATTGGCACGGCCAGCATAGTCTGAGAGATGACATCTGGCGGTGTCAGCATCATGCCCACCACAAAGGCACCGACAACGATATAGGGGCGTTTGGCTCTTAGGTCTTCCGGAGTAGTGACTCCGGCCCAGCACAGCAAAATCACGGCGACCGGGATCTCGAATGCCAAACCAAAGGCAAAGAACAGCTTCAGAATAAAGCTCAGATAACTGCTGATATCGGTCGCGACCTGAACCCCTTCCGGAGCCACACTGGTAAAGAAGCCGAATACGACCGGGAACACTACATAGTAGGCAAAGGCAATTCCCAAATAAAACAGCAGAGTACTGCTGAATAAGAGCGGAACTACCAGACGTTTTTCATGTTTATATAGTCCGGGCGCGACAAAGGACCAGATCTGAAATAGCACATAGGGCACCGCAATGAAAAAAGACAGTACCAGTGTTAGTTTAAAGGGAGCAAAAAACGGCGCGGCCACATCCGTTGCAATCATACTGCCGGTATCCGGCAATGACTGCATCAATGGGATCGCCATATAGTGATAGATATCATTGGCCCAGTAAACCAGGGCAATAAACACGATAAGCACACTTGCAATGGCTTTGAGCAGTTTAGTGCGCAGTTCAAGCAAGTGGCTGATTAATGGCTGCTGTTGCGACATGCGTTACCCATTATTTAGTGTCAGTACCTGTCGGCTTGGGAGCCGTCTCGGTGGCAGGTGTTTTCTCCTCGACAGCGGCTTCTGCCTTGGGGGATTCCTGGGCTGGAGATTTGCTGTCTTCAACCTGATAGGGGCGGTTAACCGATTGGGCCGCTTCTCTCAGTTGATCGATAGATTCCTGCAGTTCCGGAGACAGATTGCTGAGGCCCTTACTCTCGGCCTTCTTCAGGTCTGCATGTAACTGCTCGATCTTGAGCTCCTGCTCAAGTTCATCTTTGACCGAATTAGCCATGCGTTTCATGGCACGGATCCAGCCGGTAATTGAACGTACCGCTACCGGGAGACGTTCGGGGCCGAGAACGACCAGCCCCAATACCCCGATGAGCAGCAGCTCCATAAAGCCGATACCATCGAACATAGGGAATTACGCCTGTTCTTTGTCCTTGGACTCAGGCTTCTTATCAGTCGCCTGTGCTTTTGGGTCTGCCTGAGTGTTCTGTGCAGAAGTGTCCTCTATGGCCTTCTTGTCGTCGTCACTGGACATGGCATTTTTAAATCCCTTAACTGCTCCGCCGAGGTCGCCGCCCAGTGAACGCAGCTTCTTGGTGCCGAACAGCAGCACTACAATTAACGCGATGATGAGAAGTTGCCAAATACTGATACCACCCATGAAGGTTTCCTCTTAGATAATCTTGGTTCAATTATGAACCTTTAATTAAAATGTACTAATTAAAATTTCTTAATTTTAGGCCTGGATCGCCATCCAACAAACCATAGGATTGCTCCGGCCCCAATACTGACATAGGACGGCCACAGTGTAGCGTCCTGACTGAGTGAAATCGTGCCACAGATCAACAAAATTGCGGATGTGATTAACAAATAATTACTTTTGTGTGCTTTTTGCTGGTGCTTAAGATACTTATCCAGCATCTGCTGCTGAGCCCCAAGGAGATTACGCCCCAGCTTCAGATTGTCATATATCAGCTCCGGAAACTCTGGAAGTTTATCAGACCAGAAGGGCAATTGTGTTTGCACTTTTTTGAACATTGCCTTGGGGCCGACCTGTTCTGCCATCCACTGCTCAAGGAAAGGTTTGGCCGTTTGCCACAGATCCAGCTGAGGGTAAAGCTGACGTCCCAAGCCCTCGATATAGAGCAAGGTCTTTTCCAGCAAGACCAACTGCGGCTGCACCACTATATGAAAGCGGCGCGCGGTGCGAAAAAGTTCCAACAATACATGGCCGAAGGAGATCTCATTCAGCGGCTTGTTGAACATAGGTTCACACACCACTTTGACTGCTTGCTCGAAGGCCTGAATATCGGTATCGGCCGAAACCCAACCGGATTCCACATACAGCTGAGCGATACGGCGGTAATCACGATTGAAGAAGGCAAGGAAGTTTTCTGCCAGATAGCGTTTATCCGTGTCGTTAAGTGTTCCCATAATGCCGCAGTCCAGACCGATATAGAAAGGATCTTCCGGGTGCTCGCGGGAAATAAAGATGTTGCCCGGGTGCATGTCGGCGTGGAAAAAATTATCGCGAAAGACCTGGGTAAAGAAGAGTTCCACCCCACGCTCGGCCAACAGCTTGAGGTTGGTGCCCTGTGCCTTGAGCGCTGCTATATCAGATACAGGGATCCCCTCGATGCGCTCCATCACCATCATCCTTGGATAGCAAAGCTCTTCATAGACATAGGGAATATAGAGGGCGTTGGAGTCGATAAAATTGTTGCGCAGCTTGACCGTATTGAGCGCTTCCAGTTTAAGGTTGAGCTCCCCCAAAATGGTAGTGCGGTAGTCTTCCACCACTTCGGCCGGGCGCAGGCGGTTATCCGGGCCGAGAATGGTTTCCAGCAGCTTGGCACTCTGGCTCATCAACTGCAAGTCGGCGAGAATGTTTTGCTCTACATTGGGGCGTAATACCTTGAGGACTACAGGCTTACCGTTGGACTTGAGCGTTGCCGTGTGCACTTGGGAAATAGACGCCGAGGCCAGCGGGGTATCGTCAAAATCGTCAAACAGGGTTTCTATGGGGGCCTTGAGCTCAGCCTCAATGGCTTGCCGCGCCAACTTGGAGTCAAATGGCGGGACTCTGTCCTGCAACATGGCCAATTCATGGGCCCATTCATCACTGAGCAGATCGCGACGGGTGGAGAGCATTTGGCCGAACTTGATATAAACCGGCCCCAACTCTTGCATCGCCAGTTTCAGCCGTTCACCGCCTGCCTTGGATTTATGTTTGTTGCGTAGCCAAAATAGACTGCGACGCCAGAGTTTGAAGTACCAAGGGGTCAACTTTTTCGGCAACAGCTCATCCAAACCATAATGCAGGGCAATGCTGATAACCTGATATCCTCTCTTGATACTGGCGAAACTCATGGGCTTTTCTTGTCCTTCAAATTGGCGAGTCGTTGTTCTAAGGCGTCCGTGGCGGTCGCAAGCTCGTCAATTTTGTCGCAATGGTGAATAAATTCAAGCCGATGAGGGGCTAATTTATACTCTTCGGTGGTTAATTGCGCCAGATGGGACTGGGTTTTGTTAAACACCCGGCTTAAATCTGCCCTGGCTCGCTCCAGACCGCTCAATAGTATATGCGTCGGGGCATCACCCAGATAACGGGACAAAGGCTCGGCAAAGTCGAATCTGACCTGTTGCAGGAAATGGCTGAATGTTTGCAACAGAGAGAGTTCACCTTCGATGACCAGCTTATCTTGCTTGATAAGCTCGGTGAGACTCTCGCCTTCGCCCAGGCGATAGAGAGTGGTGGCATCGGCCTTGACGGTTACCGCCACCTCGCCTTCATAGTTGGAAAGCACCTGAATTTTCTTGGCAAACACTAAATAAAGCGGCCAATTCAGTTGACTGAGCTGCAGACACAGGACTTTACCGTGCAGCGATTTCAGCCGGACATATTCACTCTCGGCTTGATTGGTGACTTTCTCTAGCGCCATCTCCAGAGCGGCGCAGCACAGCAGCCGCCACTGTGATGTCAGGCTCAGTTCATTCATCTCAGAACTTATAGCCTCGATGCAGAGCGACTACGCCGTCGGTCATATTGATGTAATCCACCTGCTCCAGGCCGGCGTCCAGCATCATCTGCTTCAGGGTTTCCTGATCCGGGTGCATACGGATGGACTCGGCCAGATATTCGTAGCTGTCGGCGTCTTTGGCAACCAACTGACCCATCTTGGGCAGGATCTTGAACGAATACAGATCATAGGCCTTGCGCATGATCTCATGCTGTGGCTTGGAGAACTCCAATACCAACAATTTACCGCCAGGCTTGAGCACTCGTTGCATTGAGCGCAGCGCCGCATCTTTGTCGGTCACATTACGCAGGCCAAAGGCGATGGTGATGATATCGAAGTGATTGTCCGGGAAGGGCAGCGCTTCGGCGTTGGCCTGTACATAACTGACGTTGCCCACTATGCCCTTGTCGCGCAGCTTGCTGCGGCCAACTTTGAGCATGGAATCATTGATATCCGCCAGAATAACTTGGCCTTTTTCGCCCACCAGGTGCGAGAATTTTGCGGTCAAATCACCGGTGCCACCGGCCAGATCCAATACCTTCATTCCTGGGCGGGCACCGGCGCACTCTATGGTGAAGCGTTTCCAGAATCTATGGATACCAAAGGAAGCGACATCGTTCATGATGTCGTATTTAGCGGCAACGGAATGGAAGACTCCGGCTACCAGGTCGGCCTTTTTTTCAGCTTCGACAGTTTTATACCCGAAATGTGTACTCTTTGGTGAGCCTTCAGACATCAGTGTATTCCTATGACTAACTTGTATTGCCGCGAGTGTAAGCTATTGGTGCGGCTTGCTGAATCTTTGCGCGGCCAAGCTGTGATCGCCGCAGTAAAAAACGCTGTTGGCCCCGTGGCCAGACTGCGCATTAGACCAATATCTGCCGGGGGTGAATAGCCTCAGCCGCCATAGCATTCCCTATCGCGGCTGAACTTCGCTGAGCCGTCCTGCCTATTTGAGCACGGGCAAGCTTGGCGGTGCTAAAGCGAAAAGAGTGTGGCAGTGTTCAGACCTGTTTGGCCTGTAGGTAGGCGTAAATCAGTTCGGCAAGGCACTGACCCACGGCTTTGTAGCCTGCGGCCAGGCCTGCATCGTGGCATGCCGGGGCGCCTTCGGCCAGATGCAGATAGACACTAGAGGTGTGGCGCGCCATATGGCTGACATAATGCGCCGCATCCAACAATGGAATACCGGCAACGGTTGAGGCACTGGAGGGCATCTGGGATATGGCATCCAGATCCAGTTCTATGGCGACCGGCAGCCCCGTATGGCGCAGCTGGCGGGCAATGTCATTCAGAGCCTGTTCTAAGCTCAGCTCGCGACGTACCCAAATTTGCTGCAGGCTGTGCCAACTGCCTCCAAATGCCGTAAGTTGTTCCAGATTGGCTTCACTGTTTTTCAGTTCATGCAGCCCGAGCACGTGATAATGCCCCAGAGAGCCGTTGGCCGCCGCGTAACTGAAACCATTGCCACTGTGGCGGCCTTCACGCAACCTGAAGTCTGAATGAGGGTCCAGGTTGACCGCTGCCAGCGGCTTGGATAACGCCGCCCGGGCGGCGCTAAGTATGCCAAAAGCGTTGTTGTGGCCACCGCCGATGACGATGGGCTCAAGTCCGGCGGCAAAAACCGGAGTCAGGGCTTCGATGACCTGCCGATCCAGCGACTCCACCTCTTGTCTGAGTTGCTGGCAATCATTGGCGGCATTGACAACCGGGGTGATCTCCCCCAGCAGCAGGCATTCTTCACCACTGAGAAAGCGGTTGGACTGCAGATTGAGCAGTGCCGGCAACATGGCGTCAAAGGCCTGGTTGGCGCCGCCTTGTCCCAGATTAGCTCTGGGCCCAAGATCTTCCTTGATACCTATGATGGCAAAACGGGCGCCTGCGGCTTTGGCCTGAGTCAGCGCATCCATATAGCTCGCCGCGCCTGGCAGCAGGCGCACTTTCTGACCCAGACGGGTTTCACCTTCTCTTGGGCTGAAAGATTGGGCCAGCTTGGCTTGCGTGATGGGGGAGAGCGGCAGTTCCATAGAGTATCCCTTTCTCTGACGGGGCAAGAATAGCCTCTATTCTGGCTGAGGCTGAGCAAAAGGCAACAAAAAAGCCGGCAGAAGCCGGCTTTGGTTCAACAGTGAATATCAGTCGATATCCAAGGGTTCTGGAGATAGAATTACCCCTGTGTTATCGGCGTAGATATGATCGCCTGGAAGGAAGGTAACACCACCGAAGTTCACTGGGATGTCCACTTCACCAATGGCATTGCCATCGGCACCAACAGGAATGGAGGCTAGAGCCTGGATACCTATATCCAGCTCTTCGAGGGCATCGACATCGCGCACGCTACCGTAAACGATAATGCCTTCCCAGTTGTTGTTGACTGCAAGCTCGGCAATCGAGGCATCGATCAGCGCTCGGCGCAGAGAACCACCGCCGTCTACCAGCAGAACCTTTCCTTCGCCATCGTCCTGCAATACATCGAGAATGAGGCCGTTGTCTTCGAAACACTTGATGGTGCTAATGGAGCCGCCAAATGAACTACAACCGCCGTAGTTGCTGAACATAGGCTCGACGACATCGACAACATCCAAGTACATGTCACAAAGTTCTGAGGTGTTGTATTCCATATTTACACTCCTGTTGAACCGCAAGGTCTGACAAGACCGCGGGATAACGCACTAAGTGCCAGTATATAAGGGATTCTTGAAAAGAAAAGTGTTATCAATCACGGTATTGCTGGATTTTCTTTTTGTTAACATTTGTGTGGTAATATTTCGCAGCTAGTGTATAAATGTGCACCATTTTTTGATGTGAGTCATTAAATAACGTATTTTTATTACAAATGTGCTGTGGCTTTTGTTAATATAAGTACCATCCAAACTTACTTAACTTTAACCTGCTTTAGGGGCACGGATCCCCCGTCAGGCTTATGGACGGCAGAGGGCCTGAACGAGGTGCCTTATGGAAGCTCTTAACACAATTGAAATCATTGGCTATTTTGCCTCCATCATGGTGGCCATTTCTCTGATGATGAAGGATATTATCTGGCTGCGTTGGATCAACTTTACCGGTTGTACCCTGTTCGTGATTTACGGTGCGGCCATTTCTGCCTGGCCGGTAGCGGGGATGAACGCCTTTGTGGCTTGTATCAACGTTTATCATTTGATCAAAATCTATCGTGGCCGGGCGGCAATCACTGCCTGATGTCATAAAAGCTTAGGGCAGGTGTCACCTGCCCGTCACACCCCTTGACTAGGCTCTTTACTGCTACACAGATTGGAGCCCTAGCCCCGGCTCCTTACTGTCCACAGAAGGAGCCTCAGCCATGTTTACATACCTCGCTGAACTCGATCTTCGAACCTTTCGCGCGCTGACACAATTTGGCCGCAAACATGATCTGGAAGCCTGTGCCCTCAAGTTTTCTGCATCGGGTAATGGCCCGCTTTACCTGTGTCTGGCGCTGCTCATGTTATTGGAGCAGGATGGGCCGCGTTTTTTTGCCTTGTTGCTGTTGGCGTACGCTGTGGAATTGCCTTTGTATCTGCTGCTGAAAAATGCTATTCGCCGTAAACGCCCATGTCATCAGGTTCTGGTGGGCTTCAGGGCCAGCTTTGAGCCCTCTGACAAATTCAGTCTGCCGTCCGGCCATACGGCGGGTGCCTTCGTGTTCGCCAGTGCGGTATGGCAAATTTACCCACAGCTGGCAGTGCCGGTATTTATCTGGGCTGCTCTGGTTGGGGTTTCCAGGGTGTTTCTCGGCGTTCACTACCCTCTCGACATCCTGGCGGGTGCCCTTTTGGGCAGCAGTGCCACTCTCATAGCAGTAGTTTGGATATAAGGACTATCAATGCGGATACTTTACGGTGTTCAGGGCACAGGGAATGGCCATTTGAGTCGCGCCAGGGTAGTAGCCAAAGCCTTGGCAAAGCACGATATTCAGGTTGACTATTTATTCAGTGGTCGCCAGCCGCAGCAGTTTTTTGATATGCAGGCCTTCGGTGATTACCGGGTCTGTGCCGGGCTGACTTTTATTACTCAAAAGGGACAGGTCAGCATCCCCAAGACGCTGATGAATAACTCTGCTCTAGCACTTTGGCGGGACATTCGCGAGTTGGACCTCAGTGGTTATGATCTCTTGCTCAATGATTTTGAGCCGGTTTCGGCCTGGGCTGCCAGGCGCCAGGGGGTGCCCAGCATAAGCATTAGCCATCAAGCTTCTCTCAGATACCCTGTGCCCAAGGTGGGAAACTCCTGGTTCAATAACTGGTTGCTGGAGAACTTTGCCCCTGTGGATCAGGCATTGGGGTGTCACTGGCATCATTTTGGTTACCCAATTTTGCCGCCCTTTGTCGATGTCAGTCGCTGCGCCGTGGAACATTCACACGATATTCTGGTATATCTGCCGTTTGAGAGCCCACAAGCTATTGCCGAATTGTTACTTCCTTTTAATGACTATCGTTTTATGGTGTATCACAGCCAAGCGGCGCCAGTTGCTTTACCTGAGCATATTCTGTGGCATGGTTTTGATCGTGAAGGCTTTAAGGCCGACCTCGCCAGTTGCGGTGGTGTGATAGCCAATGCCGGATTTGAACTGGCCAGTGAAGCCCTGACCCTGGGTAAAAAGCTCTTGGTTAAACCCTTGCTTGGGCAGTTTGAACAGCTGTCGAATGTGGCCGCCCTGGAGTTGCTGGCAGCGGCCGACAGCATGATGACGCTGGAGCCGCAAACGGTGAAACGTTGGCTCAAACGGGGTAGCCCTGAGCCGATTAACTACCCGGATGTGGGCGATCTGCTGGTGCCTTGGCTGTTGGCCGGCAATTGGCAGGACAGTCAATCGCTGTGCCGGGAGCTGTGGCAGCAGGTGACATTACCCGACACCTGGTTTTCCAAGCAGGATGCCAGGGCACTCAGCGGGCTGCCTTTGGGCTCGCTGATCCGCTAGCAAAGGTACGAATAGGTCATCGCATAACTTGGTCGTACTTTACTCAGTTATATTTGATATTCATGCTGATAAGGGCTTCACGGCTGCCCTTTTCGGCACGCAGCCGCGCCAGATACTGTTCCCAGAGTTCAGTTTGTTGGGTGCAGAGCTGGTGCAGTATCTGCCAGGAATAGAGGCCGGTATCATGGCCGTCATCGAACACCAGCTTAACCGCATAATTGCCGACCGGCTCAATGGCGCTGATGTTGACCTCTTTTTTGTGAGTCACCAGCTTGGGGTTGCCATGGCCGTGTACTTCGGCCGACGGAGAGTGAACCCGCAGAAATTCGCAGCTCAGCTGATACTGACTGCCATCATCGAAGCCTATCTCGAGCAGTTTGGATTTACGCTTCAGTTTCAGTGATGTGACTTGAGGATGACTCATGGGAACTCCATTGTGTCCGGGGTTTCTGTGTATCTGTTTATTCTATGTCAGAGCGCTTGGACTGTGCACCCCGGTGGATGAGAGCTGACACACATTAATAGTGGCAAAAATAGCGGCCGCATGCTGCGACCACTATTGAATAAAGATGAAGACAGTTATTTGATAAAGGCGAAGGCATCGCCGTAGAGGTGGGCTTCATCCAGTCCCATCTCGCGGAACAGCTCTCGCGCAGCGCCGACCATGTCGAAACGACCGGCGATATAGATGTCATAGCCCACCAGGCTGACAAAGTCCGAGCGTATCTGCGACAGTAGATTGGCCTGTTTCCCCTGCCAGTCGGCATCGGCCTGTTCTACTACTGGCACGAAATGCAACCAAGGGTGTGCTTGATGCCACTCTCTGGCGATGGTTTCGTAGTACATGGCTTCAGGATTGCGGCAGCCCCAATAGAGCAGGGTTTCAACCTTTTGCCCCAGGGCGATTTGCTGCTCTACCAGGCTCTTGATATAGGAGAAGCCTGTACCACCGGCAACCAGCAGTCTGGGCCTGACACTCTGGTGTCTGAGGAAGGCTTCGCCGCCCGGAGCTTCGATATCGATATGGCTGTTGTTTCTCAGCCGCTCGACCACTTGCATGGGATAGCTCTCGCTGACGGCTGCGCCTATGTGAAGTTCTATGAGTTCGCTGCCGGGAGCCGAAGCTATGGAGAAGGGACGCTTGTCTTTCTCACCCATTACCACGCACAGGTACTGACCAGCCTTGAATTCCAGCGGTTTTTCGGGGCGCAGCAATACCTGGTACACAGCGTCATTAAATGGGGCAACTTTCTCTATCTTACAGCGGATGCTATTCATTGAACTTCCTTTTTACCTCTCTGTTGAAGGCTTATTTTCATAATGGCTAACGCAGTTATTGCGAATTATAGGGTCGCTTGGTCTTCTATGCCCAACTGTTCCCAAATCTCGTCCACCCGCTGTTTAACCTCTTGGTCCATCACTATTGGGGTACCCCATTCGCGGTTGGTCTCACCTTCCCACTTATTGGTGGCATCCAGGCCCATTTTGGATCCCAGTCCCGCCACGGGCGAAGCGAAATCCAGATAGTCAATGGGGGTGTTGTCTATCATCACAGTGTCGCGGCTGGGATCCATCCGGGTGGTTATGGCCCAGATAACGTCCTGCCAGTCGCGGCAATTCACGTCTTCGTCGACTATGACAATAAACTTGGTATACATAAACTGACGCAGGAAAGACCAGGCTCCCATCATCACCCGCTTGGCATGGCCGGGATATTGTTTGCGGATGGAGATCACCGCCATCCGGTAGGAACAACCCTCCGGCGGCAGGTAAAAGTCGACGATTTCCGGATACTGCTTGCGCAGGATAGGAACGAAGACCTCATTGAGCGCTACCCCGAGCATAGCCGGTTCATCCGGTGGCCTTCCCGTGTAGGTGCTGTGGTAGATGGCGTCTTTTCTGTGACTGATATGGGTCACGGTAAACACAGGAAAACTGTCGGTTTCATTGTAATAACCTGTGTGGTCACCGTAGGGGCCTTCCACCGCCATCTCTTCGGGATCGATATAACCTTCGAGAATGATCTCACTGGTGGCCGGCACTTCCAGATCGCAACTCAAGGCCTTGACCACTTCGGTGCGCTCACCGCGCAGCAGCCCGGCAAAAGCATATTCACTCATGGCATCGGGCACTGGCGTGACGGCGCCGAGAATGGTGACTGGGTCGCTGCCCAGAGCCACTACCACAGGATATTTTTCACCTGGGTGCTGCTGCTTGAAGTCGGCAAAGTCCAACGCCCCGCCTCTGTGTGACAACCAACGCATGATCAGCTTGTTCTTGCCGAGCAGTTGCTGGCGGTAGATCCCCAGATTCTGGCGTTTCTGTCTCGGCCCTTTGGTGATGGTCAAACCCCAGGTTACCAGTGGTGCAACATCGCCGGGCCAGCAGTGCTGAATGGGCAGGGCGGTCAGGTCGACCTGATCGCCTTGCAACACCACCTCTTGGCATGGGGCGTTACGCACTGTCTTGGGTGGCATGTTCAGCGCTTGTTTGAACATGGGGATCTTGGCAATGGCATCCTTGAAGCCCCTGGGTGGCTCTGGCTCCTTGAGAAACGCCAGCAGTTCGCCCACGTCCCGCAGCGCCGTGGGATCATCCTTGCCCAGGGCCATGGCGACCCGC
>Ga0114983_1000503_pt1 | contig 16677 bp, 11 predicted proteins | sample Shrwel_input2_RT_FD_87182 | JGI IMG/M metagenome (GOLD analysis project Ga0114983, IMG submission 87182) | Subsurface microbial communities from deep shales in Ohio, USA - Utica-3 well 1 S input2 RT | ecosystem: Environmental > Aquatic > Deep subsurface > Shale gas/oil reservoir > Produced... | reverse complement strand
GCGCTTTTTAAACAAGATACATCTAAGTCAGCAAGTATGGCGAGGAAAAAGAAAATGGCAGGGCTAGACGATGATTACCGCTCAACCCTGCTAGAGTCTGGGATTAAAATGCGCTAGCCGTGTAAAAGCGCTTGATAGTGATTACTTCTTAGGGATTCGGTATTTACAAAGTCCTATAAAAGGATTGCATAATGTTAAGTTTTATAGTGTATTGAATATTGAAAAAGGATTATGATTTAAAGGATTGAATTAATGGATGACTTTTCACCTTCAGATTTAAAAACAATACTGCACTCTAAACGCGCTAACATGTATTACCTTGAATATTGCAGGGTAATGCAAAAAGATGGCCGCGTGCTTTATCTTACAGAAGCCAAAAACGAAAATCAGTATTTTAATATTCCGATTGCGAACACTACCGTTTTACTATTAGGTAACGGTACATCAATAACCCAAGCGGCGATGCGAATGTTAGCCCAAGCGGGTGTATTAGTTGGCTTTGCTGGTGGCGGAGGCACACCATTACATATGGCCTGCGAAGTAGAATGGTTTACGCCACAAAGTGAGTATCGCCCAACAGAGTACCTCCATGGCTGGTTACAGTTTTGGTTTGATGACGAAAAGCGCCTCAAAGCCGCAAAAACGTTTCAACAAGCGCGCATAACTTATTTGCAAAAGGTCTGGCAAAAAGATCGTGATTTAAAAAGTGAGGGATTCGATTTTAATAGCGAAAAAATACAGGGCGCGTTAACCACGTTTAATGCCCGCACCGATGCCGCAAAAAAACAATCTGACTTGCTGTTGACCGAAGCACAGCTCACCAAAGTACTCTATAAATATGCAGCCAATAATACCAATGCAGCAGAGTTTAAGCGTCAACACCAACCTGATAAAAATAGTATCAATAAAGCTAACGACTTCTTAAATCATGGTAACTACTTAGCATATGGCCTAGCCGCAAGCTGTTTATGGGTACTAGGTATCCCCCATGGTTTTGCCGTTATGCACGGTAAAACCAGACGCGGTGCCTTAGTGTTCGATGTAGCTGACTTAATTAAAGACGCATTAGTCCTCCCTTGGGCATTTATTTGCGCCAAAGAAAACGCCACAGAACAAGAGTTCCGTCAACAAGTGTTACAAACCTTTACCGATCACAAAGCCCTCGACTTTATGTTCGATACAGTAAAGGAAATTGCCTTACAAGATTATTCAACGCAAGACATTGAGGCAAAAAACCTATGATGGTCACGTTCGTTTCACAATGCGAAAAAAACGCCCTCGCCAAAACCCGCCGAGTACTTGATGCCTTCGCCAACCGCATTGGCGACAACACATGGCAAACAGTAATCACTGAAGACGGCTTATTAACAGTTAAAAAGATGCTTAGACAAACCGCCAGCAAAAGCACCGCCGTAAGCTGCCATTGGATCAGAAGCCGTTCACGTAGCCAGTTTTTGTGGGTGGTTGGCAATAAGAGTAAATTTAATTGTGAGGGAGTAGTGCCTGTTAATTGTACGAGAAGAAATTTGTTAAACAGTGAAATAGAAAATGACTGGAAATACTTACCCTTAATTAAGTCACTTACTGCACTTTCAGCATTGTTCCATGATTGGGGAAAAGCGTCTTGTTTATTTCAAGAGAAACTTAACCCTAATAGTAAAAATAAATTCAAAGGAGATCCATTAAGGCATGAGTGGATCTCTGTTTTATTACTCAATGCATTGGTAAACAATAAAACGGATGAAATGTGGTTAAGTGACCTGATAGACAATGGTGTAAATGAAAGTGAATTAAAGCAAAGCGTTAAAACACAAAATCAAACACCATTAGATAAGCTACCTAATGGTGCTAAATTACTAGCTTGGTTAATTGTTTCGCATCATCGCTTACCTTATATAAAAAGTGATTGGCGTGATGAAAAAGCGCCTGACCTATCATCAATGCTCAAACGCATCACTCAACAATGGGGCTATGAAAACAAGATTGATGAAGCAGAATACAACAAACGTGTTAAACATTGTTTTGAATTTCAAAATGGCTTGTTATCGGAATCGAAAGAATGGCGCAAACAAGTAAAGCGTTGGTCAACGAGCTTAGTCAATAACTTACCCTTACTTGAAGCGGCGATGCAAGATGGTAGTTATCGTTTAGTGCTACATCATGCACGTTTGTGTTTAATGTTGGGTGATCACTTTTATTCATCACAAAATGCCGCCAAAAATTGGCAAGATAACACAGGGTTATTCGCTAATACGGATCGAGATACCAGTGAGCTAAAGCAAAAACTTGATGAACACTTAGTCGGTGTCGCAAAAAATGCGCTTAATACCGCACATTTATTGCCTGCATTTGAAAAAGAACCACCGGTTGCAACTGACATTCAAGTACTAATAAAAGCAAGTCCCACAGCATTTAAGTGGCAAGATAAAGCCGTTACCAAAATTACTGAATGGAAAACCCAGCAAGACAAAAAAGTAACAGGTTTTTTTGCGGTTAACATGGCAAGTACTGGCTGTGGAAAAACCTTTGCCAACGCTAAGGTTATGCGTGCGTTATCGGCTGACGGAAAAAGCTTACGTTATATTTTAGCTCTTGGTTTAAGAACATTAACGTTGCAAACAGGCGATGAATATCGCGATAGAATCGGCTTAACTAATGCTGATCTTGCCGTGTTAATAGGTTCACGGGCGGTGGCTGAACTGCATAATCAACGAGAAATTATACAAGATGAAATTACTGATGAAGTTTTAGGCTCCGAATCACAAGAAGCCTTACTAGATGAGTTTATTGATTATGATTGTGAAATACCCGAAGAAGGGCTAAGTACAGTATTAACGTGCACTAAAGATAAACAGTTTTTATATGCACCAGTGCTGGCGTGCACCATTGATCACTTAATGGCGGCGACAGAAACTAAACGAGGTGGTCGCTATATTCTGCCAAGTTTACGGTTAATGTCATCTGACTTAGTAATTGATGAAATAGATGATTTCACCGGTGATGATTTAATCGCGATTGGCAGGCTTATTCACTTAGCAGGCATGTTAGGCAGAAAAGTGATGATTTCATCAGCCACTATTCCGCCTGATTTAGCGCTAGGTTATTTTAATGCTTATAAAAACGGCTGGAAAATTTTCACTAAAAGTCGAGACGAAGCAAAAGCTGAAATAGGCTGCGCATGGATCGATGAATTTACTACTCAAGTAGATAGTATCAGTGTTGCACAAAGTGAATCGGCCATTGAGCAATATCAACTAAAACATAGTCACTTTATAGATAAACGAGTAAACAGTTTAAGTAAACAAGTCGCCAAACGTAAAGCAGATATGGTGCCTTGTCCTTTACTCTCAATAGACGAATCAACACCAAAAAATGAAGCTGAAGAAAGCAAGCAGTCTCATTATTTTTCAACAGTAAAGCAAGCGACTTTAGCCAAACATCAACTGCATCATAGTATTGATCCTAAAACAGCAATCAAGGTTTCATTTGGTGTAATACGAGTGGCAAATATAACGCCATGTGTAGAATTAACTAAATATTTATTACAAGCCGACTACCCAGAAGATACCCAAGTAAAAGCAATGGCTTACCATAGCCAGCAAGTTTTGTTGCTACGGCATGAACAAGAAAAACACCTTGATGACGTATTAAAGCGCAAAGAAAACGCTGGCGTACCACAAAAAGCATTTTCCAACCCAGTGATCCGTAGTCATCTCGACTCATGCGCTAAAAATAATAGTCACATTAAGAATATGTTGTTTATTTTAGTGGCAACGCCGGTTGAAGAAGTAGGGCGAGATCATGACTTTGACTGGGCAATTATTGAACCCTCATCTTATCGCTCAATTGTACAACTAGCTGGACGTGTAAGGCGTCACAGAGCCGAGGCAGTTGAGTTGGCTAATATTGGCGTAATGCAATATAACCTTAAGGCATTTAAAACTAATGATAAGCCAGATGGCAAATATTTCGTTAAACCGGGTTATGAAGACGGTTGGGATAAAAGCCTACACAGCCACGACCTCAATAAATTAGTGAACGAAACATGCATTAATGAAGGTTTAAATGCCATTCCTAGAATAAAAGTTCCTACCCAAGCAGATAAACAATTATTAGCGTTTATAGAGCATAAAGTAACGGCAGCACAATTAACAAATTTTTCTGCATTTGGCGCAAACACCCTGCAAGGCTACTTAACCGAAACATGGTACTTAACGGCTTTGCCACAAGTGTTAACCCCTTTTAGAAAAAGTGAGCCTAGCATTAATTTATTCTTGTTTTATAACGAAAATACAGACGAATGCTATTTCACTGAAAAAGACGAAAAAGGTAAGCATTTAGTTGATATTAATGATCAAGTAATCAATCGAGAAACGATACAAAACATCAAGAAAATAGAATTAACAGAACGGCAGCGACAAAATTTATGGTTTGAACGTAATTATCAAAGCTTGTTAATCAAGTACCTAAGTGAGCCGTGGTTAGCGACACCTAAGCGAGTGTCATTACGTTACGGGGAAATTAATGTACGTGAAGTGAAAAATCCACAATACGAATATAACGACCAGTTTGGGTTAGTTAAGGTAAAAAAGCCTGATTAGTACTAATCAGGCTTTAGGCTGCCTATTTGGCAGTGAACAAATAAATCAATCAATATGATTTCTAAGCTGCCTTTATGGCAGTGAGCGAAGTATAAAAAAGTAGGAAGTAAAAAGCACGACATTAAAATAATTTACTTAAAATTAAATTAATCATTATGAGGTTGATCTGTTTTTGTTTTTACTTTATTGTATTTTTCAAGTTGAAATTTAAGGAGGTTAAAAATGCCAGATCCTGCGATACAGAATTATTTCTCTGAGCGAAAAGAAGCTTGGATGAAAAAGAACCTGAACACAGCAATGCAAGAGCATGAGGTAAAGGAACTAGAGCAATTATGTGAGCAGCAATTTTCATTAAATGAATGGTTGCCTAATGCTGCAAAAAGGGCTGGGCAAATATCAATGTCTACTCACCCTTGTACTTTTAGCCACCCAAGTGCGAGAAAAAACAAGAATGGTTATGTTTCTTCTGTTTTAGCAGAAATAGACAGAGTTGAGGATGGTTATTTAAAAACAGGTAACGTGTCTGTTGCTACTGATGCATTGGGTAATGCTGCCGCATTAGATGTCTATAAGTTTTTAACCTTAACTATGCAAAACGGTGAAAATTTATTAACCCATATTCTACAAGAAACAGAATTAGCTAAAGCGTTATTAACGATTAAAACTGCTAATTACCAAGAATTAAGAAGTGGTTTTTTAGCTATGGTTGAAGGTGCGGCTGAAAGCATAACCAGCTCTAAAATAAAACAAGTGTACTTTCCTGTTGATGATGATTATCACCAATTATCACTGTTAACTAATTCGGGCATGGTTTATCAATTACGTTCTCGCTTAGATAAATTACGTTTTTCAGATGAAGTAAAAGAACTTCGCGATAAAAAGCGCAAAAACGAGTTTAGTGAGCAGGGTTTTAGTGAAATTTACGGCTTAACCACAATCGGGTACGGTGGAACTAAACCGCAAAATATTAGTGTTTTGAATAATCAAAATGGCGGTAAAGCACACCTTTTATCATCGTTGCCACCGAGTATTGAAAAACGCAGTATACATTTTCCTAGAAGTGATTTTTTTACCGAGTCATTTAAAAAATATGAATATGCAGATAATTTCAAAGCGCTGCATAAACTATTTCAGACTGACTATAACAATATCAAACTTCGTGATGCGAGAGATCGTAACCTGCAACAAATCATAAATTTACTCATCGAGAAAATGTGGGCGGTTCGTGCAGTTTCACAAGCACAATACCACGCGGAAACGTCTTCACTATCAAGCGTGCAACTGACTTGGTTACATGATGATTTTGCTGATGAAAGAGAAAAATCAGCGCAATGGTTAAATTTACTCATCACTGAAATATCCACATGGTTAACGCGTAGTTATGAAAAGGTGCTAGATAAAAAAGCCATCAAATTAGGCGATGCGGAACGCTTACATTTTGCAGAAGTGATTGAACGTAATAGGGAGTTTTTAAAATGAACAACATAAAGCGATTGTTATTATTACCCCATATAAAAGTACATAACGCCAATGCACTTTCTAGCCCGTTTACTATTGGTTTTCCTGCCATGACAGGATGGCTTGGGGCGGTGCATGCATTACAGCGCAAATTAAATGTTCAAGGCTATAGCGATATTAAATTTAATAGTGTTGCAGTCATTAACCATCAATGTGATTTACAAACTCACAAAGGCGTAGATGATTTTGTGCACTCAATTATTGGTACGGGTAACCCGTTAGATAAAACGGGGGCAAGAAGTGCATTTATCGAAGAAGCGCGTTGTGATTTAACCGTGTCATTAGTCATTGAATACATGGGTATAGAAAAAGACGACGAACAAGTATTACAAGAGCAAATAACCCATTTACTTAACAGCAATATGAAAATGGCTGGCGGTGATATTTTAACGTTTAAAGCCCCACTATTTTTCAAAGTTGAAAATGGAAATACAGCCGATCTTAGCGCATTAACACGCAAACTTATGCCAGGCTATGCCTTGATTGAGCGTCGTGACTTAATGACGGAAGCAATGAGTGCAGGGCAAGATGCAATGGACGCTTTGCTAGATAACCTCGTCATTCATCATCATTGTGAAAAAGTAGCAGGTGAAATGAATGAAGAGAAAGTGATATGGACAAGTAAACGCAAAAACCAAGGTTGGCTTGTGCCTATTGCGACCGGTTTTCATGGTTTGACTGAATTAGGTGAAGCTAAAAATCAACGTGATCCAAACACCCCGCATCGTTTCGCTGAAAGTGTCGTGACTTTGGGGGAATTTAAAATGCCACACAGTATTAAATCAATTGATGAAATATTGTGGCGTTATCAAACGGATCAAACCAATAACTTATATCTTTGTGCTCAAACTCAAAAAATCATACTAACCGAACAAGATATTGAAGACTCATATTACGCATAACTTAATTTATTAAAGGAAAATTATCATGGCTAAAAATCAAGACACCGCATCAGTACTAGCATTTGAAAAGAAATTAGTACCATCAGATGGTTATATGTACGGCACACAATGGGAAGAACGAAATAGTAACGCTAGTCAAACAGCGCTACAACTCATTGAAAAATCGGTACGCGGCACTATTTCAAATCGTTTGGATAAGGCGACAAAAGGCGATCCTGTAAAATTAAATGCAAAAGTAGAAAGTCCTAACTTACAAACGGTTGACAGCTGTGCATTAGCACCAGAGCAAGACACGTTAAAGCTACACTTTACCTTGAAAGTATTAGGCGGAGTACAAACTCCTTCAGCTTGTAACAATGCGCTTTTTAAAGAAAGTTATACTAAAGCGGTAAATTCATACATTGAAAAAGAAGGTTTTAAAGAGCTAGGTAAACGTTATGCTCTTAACTTAGCGAATGCCCGTTTTTTATGGCGCAACCGTGTAGGTGCAGAAAATATAGAAGTACAAGTGAATGCGCTTAATAAAGACAATAAACAGTCTTGGGTATTTGATGCAACACAATTTAGTACGCGCCATTTTGATAATGAAGATAAGCAAGTTATCGAGTTAGGCGAGCGCATTGCTGCAGCATTATCAAGTGAAGACGATTTTTTAATGTTAGAAATTAATTGTTTTGTACAAGTTGGCAAGGCGCAAGAAGTTTATCCAAGTGAAGAATTAGTTTTTGAAAAGAACAACAATAAAGATAAACATAAAAAAAGCAAAATTCTTTATTCAGTAAATGACATTGCTGCAATGCATTCGCAAAAGTTAGGTAATGCACTGCGCAGTATTGATACTTGGTATCCAGAATTTGATGATGCTGAAAAATCCGCTGGGCCAATTGCTATTGAACCTTATGGTGCGGTTACCAATTTAGGCAAAGCGTATAGAACCCCAAAAGACAAACAAGATTTTTACACCTTTTTTGACAAATGGGCACGCGGTACAGAGTTAGAACGTATTGAAGATGAGCACTATGTTATGGCGACTTTAGTGCGTGGTGGTGTTTTTGGCGAAAGTGATAAATAGCTTTTGGGCCATATAGGAGAGAGACATGAAATATTATCTCGATATTACCTTACTGCCAGAAGCTGATATTACCCTCGGCTTTCTCTGGCAAAAGGTTTACCAACAAGTGCATATAGCCTTAGTTGAGAACAAAATTGCTGAAAACCAATCAGCGATAGCGGTGAGTTTTCCGCGCTATAGTACTGAAAAAAGTAGTAAGCATGCGTTTCCGCTTGGCAATCAATTAAGGTTACTGGCAAAGGAAGAATCGCAACTCACTAAACTTAACATTTCAAAATGGTTAAGTCGTTTAGAAGACTACGTACATATTAAGTCGATCAAGCCAGTGCCCGATAATGCCACTCACATTGCCTTTGTTCGCCAACAAGTAAAAGGTGATGCTCGTATCGAAAAGGATATGTTAAGTAAAGCACAGCGCTGGGCTGAAAAATCAGGGCAACCGCTTGATGCCTGCTTAACAGAACTTGAAAAAACTAAGCCTAAAGCAGATAACTCATTACCTTTTATTTGGCTAGAAAGCCAAGAAACTAAGCAACGGAACACTGGAGACAGCCGAAAGTTTCCATTGTTTATCAAAAGAGTAGGGCTTGAGGAACACCAAACGGGTGTATTTAATTGTTATGGTTTAAGTTCACACCATAACAAACAAGGAAGGCTGGCAAGTATTCCTCAGTTTTAACCTTTATTTTTGCTCTTTAAAAATATGATATAAAAACAGCAAGTTACAATAGGTCGTTTTTTATAAGGTAAAATTAGCATATTTACCCTAACAGCCTGTTGTAACTTATTTTTATGCTGATATTCTATAGTTCACTGCCGCACAGGCAGCTTAGAAATCACCCGCCCGCACCTTGCACAACATATCAAGGTTCACTGCCGCACAGGCAGCTTAGAAAGTAACGGTAATATCGTCTGCATTGGCTTGTATGTTCACTGCCGCACAGGCAGCTTAGAAACGCGTAATCATAATGCTGCAGCCTTGGGCGGCGTTCACTGCCGCACAGGCAGCTTAGAAACCCTCACTAGCCAATAAACACCCTAAATAACCGTTCACTGCCGCACAGGCAGCTTAGAAAGTTTTCAGTAAATTCATGCAGCGCAACGTTTTGTTCACTGCCGCACAGGCAGCTTAGAAATAATTACAACCAACGAACAGCGGTAACCGATGGTTCACTGCCGCACAGGCAGCTTGGAAAAATTGGTGGCAGAGTGCCACGCGCAATTTAGTGTTCACTGCCGCACAGGCAGCTTAGAAAGCTTTGAGTTTGACCAGGACGCGGTAAATATTGTTCACTGCCGCACAGGCAGCTTAGAAAACTCAAGCCAACGCGCCAGCAAACAACACCGAGTTCACTGCCGCACAGGCAGCTTAGAAATAATGCTGAGCCAATACATTACAACCCCATTAGTTCACTGCCGCACAGGCAGCTTAGAAAACAAAAAGACCACGTTAACCGATATGGATATAGTTCACTGCCGCACAGGCAGCTTAGAAAAGTTGGCGGCGGTTATGTCGTCAATGTCGAACGTTCACTGCCGCACAGGCAGCTTAGAAAAACTACTGCCAGTATAGCGCTTAGTTGTTTGCGTTCACTGCCGCACAGGCAGCTTAGAAAATTGCGCCTCAGCCATGTCAGGGTTGTTGTCGGTTCACTGCCGCACAGGCAGCTTAGAAACAAAGCACGAAACGCACGTTATGGGCGCAGAAGTTCACTGCCGCACAGGCAGCTTAGAAATATTGCAGAGTCTATTAAACTAAAACCACCGGGTTCACTGCCGCACAGGCAGCTTAGAAATACTAGCTGCCAACAAAGACGGCCAAAAGCTGGTTCACTGCCGCACAGGCAGCTTAGAAAGCTTAAACGAGCAAGGCATAAGCACCGGCCAAGTTCACTGCCGCACAGGCAGCTTAGAAATCAAAATCTGCCCAAATTGAGGCGGCTTTGAGGTTCACTGCCGCACAGGCAGCTTAGAAAGCAAGGCAATCGAACACGCATCAGGTGGCCGCGTTCACTGCCGCACAGGCAGCTTAGAAATTTTGGCAATCGGCCTGCCTCTACCCATGGGGGTTCACTGCCGCACAGGCAGCTTAGAAACACATAACGTAATTGCGCGACTTGCTCCAATAGTTCACTGCCGCACAGGCAGCTTAGAAAGTTAAGTACTTCGCTATCGAGCTGGGCTAATAGTTCACTGCCGCACAGGCAGCTTAGAAAGCTTATTTTCCAAGAGCGCAAAAAGCCTAACTGTTCACTGCCGCACAGGCAGCTTAGAAATGTTAAGAAATCTGCAAAGCTTCCATTCTCATGTTCACTGCCGCACAGGCAGCTTAGAAAGACTTGAATGGGATGCATCCCATAAAGATATAGTTCACTGCCGCACAGGCAGCTTAGAAAAATTATACGCATTTGTAACAGCAATGGGCTGGGTTCACTGCCGCACAGGCAGCTTAGAAATCCCACGTGATTTGCTTAAAGCTATCTGTAATGTTCACTGCCGCACAGGCAGCTTAGAAAAATTGCCGGCACCAATTTTTGAATTAATCATAGTTCACTGCCGCACAGGCAGCTTAGAAAGTGCCGGTAGGTACAGCGTTGTTTATTCAAAAGTTCACTGCCGCACAGGCAGCTTAGAAATGGTACGACTCGTTATTTGGTTACCAAAAAACGTTCACTGCCGCACAGGCAGCTTAGAAAGTGCAATGGCTTCGTCTACGTCTTCTTCGCGCGTTCACTGCCGCACAGGCAGCTTAGAAAATCACCTAGCTCCATTCGGCCTTTGAATACCTGTTCACTGCCGCACAGGCAGCTTAGAAAAAACAGCAATACTAAGTATATAGGTATTGCGGGTTCACTGCCGCACAGGCAGCTTAGAAAACCACCCTGACGCGGGTGCAATCTACGCTTTAGTTCACTGCCGCACAGGCAGCTTAGAAAGCCGCCGCTGTTTATGTCGAGTACGATTTCGAGTTCACTGCCGCACAGGCAGCTTAGAAAAGTGGCAATGGTTACTCCAGATTTAGAATTGGGTTCACTGCCGCACAGGCAGCTTAGAAAATGGCTGGCAGCTTACACGCCGCTGACAACATGTTCACTGCCGCACAGGCAGCTTAGAAAATGATGGTTGAGCAGCTACGCATGCAGCAGCTGTTCACTGCCGCACAGGCAGCTTAGAAAAGTCAAAATTTAGTTAAATCTATCAGCTACTTGTTCACTGCCGCACAGGCAGCTTAGAAAACCCCGTTTAGCCGCCATACCCGCACGGCCATGTTCACTGCCGCACAGGCAGCTTAGAAAGGTACAATGAGCGCTAACTTTAGATTTAAAGTGTTCACTGCCGCACAGGCAGCTTAGAAATTGGTAAGTGGGTTGCTAACATCATCAACAGCGTTCACTGCCGCACAGGCAGCTTAGAAAGCTAACTGACATAAGCGAACCAGCAATGTAACGTTCACTGCCGCACAGGCAGCTTAGAAATTTACCAATTACCTGAATTGAGATAATACACTGTTCACTGCCGCACAGGCAGCTTAGAAAACCTACGTACAGCAGCACCCCAAGCTATTCGCGTTCACTGCCGCACAGGCAGCTTAGAAATATTACGGAGCCGCCAATAAATACGAAGAATTGTTCACTGCCGCACAGGCAGCTTAGAAAACAAGGGTTCAACTGCTGTGCGCAAGTGGGAAGTTCACTGCCGCACAGGCAGCTTAGAAATTGGTATGTGGGTACTTGTGTATCACAAATGCGTTCACTGCCGCACAGGCAGCTTAGAAATACACCATGACATTTAGAGCATTCAATCATTCGTTCACTGCCGCACAGGCAGCTTAGAAATCTTCAGGTATTGTAGGCGGTAAACCGTATTTGTTCACTGCCGCACAGGCAGCTTAGAAATCTAAAGTTAGGGCTAACAACCTTAAAGCTAAGTTCACTGCCGCACAGGCAGCTTAGAAAGCAACAAAGTCATCATCGATGAGCAAGGCAACGTTCACTGCCGCACAGGCAGCTTAGAAAGTTCCAACCAATTTTAATAATATCGAGTGCGAGTTCACTGCCGCACAGGCAGCTTAGAAATGATATACGCCATTACCATTTTCATGTTGAGCGTTCACTGCCGCACAGGCAGCTTAGAAAAGCACGAAGAAATACTTGAGCATTTTAAGACTGTTCACTGCCGCACAGGCAGCTTAGAAATGATTAAAAAGGCTCAGCGCAAGATAGATCGAGTTCACTGCCGCACAGGCAGCTTAGAAATTGACCGATTGCATCTTGACTGTTCAAATCTCGTTCACTGCCGCACAGGCAGCTTAGAAAGCACAGATTCAAAAGCAGCATTAAAAGTACCGGTTCACTGCCGCACAGGCAGCTTAGAAAGTAACACCAACCGCAGCAAGAACGCCTGATAAGTTCACTGCCGCACAGGCAGCTTAGAAATGAAATAAAGTTTAAATATATTTGCTAAAAGTGTTCACTGCCGCACAGGCAGCTCAGAAATAATACCCGATACTCAGACGCACAAGCGTACTGTTCACTGCCGCACAGGCAGCTTAGAAAAGTTAGAGCAAAACATAGATGAATGCAACAAAGTTCACTGCCGCACAGGCAGCTTAGAAAATACTGGGATACCACGTTCAACCAGCTGTAGTGTTCACTGCCGCACAGGCAGCTTAGAAAATCTGTTTCTTTGCTACCTGTCTCTATTGCCCGGACGCTTACACTTGAGCAATCAAGTCGCGGGTTTTTTTATGGCTAAAATGATTGAATTTATTGTGCTTTGGTTTATCTTGCGAACCCCGAACCCTGAACCCTGAACCCTGAACCCCATACCACTAAAAGACTAGTCGCTTACTTACCTATTTTTTGTATTATGAGCCAATGATTAACTGCGAGCTTTGATATGGATATTTTTACAGCTGAACACATTTCCCCTTTAATTTCGCTTTTACTCATTTTACTGGCGGGGTTTACTTCGTTTGTATCGGCGGCTTTTGGTGCGGGCGGCGGGTTAATGCTGTTGGTGGTCATGGCGTCGGTTATGCCGATGGCAGTGGTGGTACCGGTACATGGTTTAGTGCAGTTAGGCTCTAATGCCAATCGGTTGTTGTTAAGTATTGCTCATCTTGATAAGCCTATGTTGTTATATTTTACTCTGGGTGGGTTAATTGGTGCCGGGTTATCAAGCCAAGTAGTGAGCGATATTAACCTTGATAGCATGAAGCTGTTTGTGGCTTTATTTGTGATTTATTTACTGTGGGGAACAATCCCTGAATTTAATAAAGACTCACGATTAGGGCGTTTAATAGCGGGTGTAATTACGGCATTTATTTCTACTTTTGTGGGAGCAAGTGGGCCTCTGGTGGCAAGTTATTTACACATTAATCATTACGATAAGCTTAAATTTACCGCGACTTTTTCAAGTATTATGACCTTGCAGCATAGCTTAAAAGCCGTTGTTTATGCGGGGCTAGGTTTTAGCTTTTGGCAATGGTTGCCGTTAACACTGGCGATGATTTTAAGCGGAGCCATTGGCACCTGGTTAGGGATTCGATTACTTAAGCGGCTCTCGGTGGCGCGTTTTAGGGTTATTTTTAAAGTGATTTTAACTCTGCTTGCCATGCAGCTTGCATGGCAAGGGGTGAGTGTAATGCTTACTTAGTAGCGGCTTTTATTGGTTTATCGCCATCAAATAACTCAAAAATACGATTGCTATTGAATGAGTTTGTAGCAACGTGAAGCAATGCGTTGGCTACATTTTCGCGGCTAATTTTAGCCTTTGACTGATCGCTAGGGCGCTCTGTTGTTACTTCCAAAGAGGCACTTTCGTTAGTTAATGTTCCTAGGCGGACAATTGTGTAATTGAGTCCACTGTGAATTAAATGCTCATCAGCCATATGTTTTGCTACAAGATAAGGCTTTAAGTCACTATCTATCGCATCAGGATCGTCTGCACCAATAGAGCTGACCATAATAAAGTGTTTTACACCGTGCTCTTTAGAATAAGTTGCTGCTTTTGTCGCTGCCCACAAATCAATAAGTACGGTTTTATCTGTGCCTGTACTTCCACCTGAACCTGCTGCAAAGATAACTTGGTCGCAGCCATTAACGGCATTTGAAAAGTCACCTTCTAAATCCTGTTCAACAATACTTAAAAATGGGCTATCTAAATCACGCAGTTTGCTTTTGTCTCTTACAAGTGCAACAACATTTTGCTCATTTTCTAAAAGTAGTTTGGTAGCCATTTTACCAATTTGACCACTTGCGCCAATAATTAAAGTCTTACTCATAATTAATTCCTTCTCAATATGGTGTAAAGATTGTTCGTACAAACAGACCTTGGGGTAGGAAATTATTTTTAAAGAGTAAATGGGATTTAAACGAGCTTATTTAAAAAAACATATTAGTGAAAAGTTATTACTTAACTGAGTATTAAAATTAGCTATTTTTTAAGGCGTTTTTTAGAACTTTTTACTCGATCATTATACTTACTTCGGTTACAAAGCTACGGTGGTATAAGCCAATACGTACACTGCGTTCTTGGTAATTACAGTAAATAGCTTTGTAGGTATTATTATCTTTAAATTTTATTGCGAATAAGGTCACGAACAATAAAGCGGCCTGGGTGAATAGCTTGGCTTACGCGTTCGCTTAGTGGGCGAGGTTCATTGTTTAAGCTACTAATTAAGTGCTCGGCAGATAGCGGTGCACTGCATAATGCTCGCGCGCCAAAGCCGGTAAAAATATGTAGGCCCTGTTGTGGTTTTTTTAATGCTTGGTATTGATAGCGCTTACCCAAACGTAAATTAGCAAATGCATGTGTATAGTCAGTTTGCTCCACCCATTCACCGGCCATAGGTAAATGGTCAATAAAACTACAGCGAACAGCGGCTTTAGCTGAGCTAATTTTGCCTAAGCTGGTGGCAAATTCAGTGTTGTTATAAAAACTCAGTAATTGTTCACGGTTAGTTTGATTATCTTGCTCGGTCACTTCACGGCTTTTACTGTTTTTTTCAAAGGTGGCACCCATACAATGGTGATCTAAGTAAGCGGGGGTGAAATACCCCTTGTGACACAACACGGTTTTTAGCTTACGTGATTGCGTGCTTGCTTGAACATGTGACACCTGTCCGCGTACGCCAACAATAGGGAGCGTTTTAGTTTGCGCAAATGCATCGCTGTGTTCACCGGCGCAAATAATCACATCGCTAAAGGGGCCAAATGTTTGTTTTTGCGTGGTTAAGTACCAGCCATCGGGTTGTTTGTTAAGTTGCTCAATGTGGCAATTAAATAGGCTCTCAAACTCATTTAATTGCTGTGCGGCATCTAACATAGCACAGACTAACTGGGGGGGATTAACCCAGCCGCCTTGTTCAAAAAACACCCCTGAGTAACCTGTTTTAACCCCAGCGATAGCATCACCCTCATCAGCAGTCACATTTCGCATAAGCTGCTCTGGCCACAGCTGTTTATCAGCGAGATTTTGATGACGCTCTGCCAATGGCTGTTTTACTGCATGTTGCAGCACACCACACCACTGGTGATCAAACAAAAAGCCATTGTTGAGTAATTGATTGTAAAGCCGCTTTGCGTATAAAAAACTATGGGCAAATAGTTCACTGTGTGGCGAATTTTTTGCTTGTAAATGTGGATATACCGCCCCTTGTATATTATGTGATGCACCCATAGCCGGTTGTTTATCTTGGCAAAATAAGTGGCTTGGTATACCGCGTTTGGCGAGGCTATAAAGAATACAACTGCTCGCTATACCACCGCCAATAACAGCCACATTAGTAAGGGGAGTGTGGTGATGTTCAAAATAGGCGGGGGCTGATTGTTTTAGATTAGCCTGAGCGAGTGTGCCAATTAGCATCTCACGTTTTCGGCCAAAGCCTTTAGCTTTTTGCATGCTAAAGCCTGCTTCAATTAAGCCACGACGAACAAAGCCCGCAGCGGTAAATGTGGCTAATGTGGCGTTGCTTCTGGAAATATCGACCATGGCATTAAATACACTTTGCTGCCACATATCAGGATTTTTACTTGGCGCAAAGCCATCTAAAAACCAGGCATCAACCAGCCCACTTTGTGGGTAGCTCATGCTATTAATACATTCCAGTACGTCGCCAAAGTAGAGGTCGAGGATTACACGGCCATTGGCAAATTCAAGTCGGTGGCAGCCATTTAAATTAATCGGGTAGTGGGTAACGAGTTGGTCGCTTAAATGGCTTAAACTAGGCCAAGCTTGCAAGGCTTGTTTTAAATCATTTACGCTAAGTGGATATTTTTCAAAAGAAATAAAATGTAATCGCTGCACTGTATTTGGCTGTTCATGTTGAACTTGTAAGCACTGTAGGTGGTCAGAAAACTGCTGCCATGCATTTAAAAAATTAAGCCCAGTACCAAAACCGGTTTCGGCGATAACAAAGTGCTCACGGTCATGATTTTGTAACCGTGACTCTATATTGTTTTGTTGATAAAACACATAATGAGACTCAGCGAGGCCGTCGTCATTAGAAAAATAAACATCATCAAAGTCATTAGCAACCGGTGTCCCTAAATCATTAAAGTGTATGTGGGCGTTTTTTATC
>Ga0114983_1000501_pt1 | contig 16703 bp, 16 predicted proteins | sample Shrwel_input2_RT_FD_87182 | JGI IMG/M metagenome (GOLD analysis project Ga0114983, IMG submission 87182) | Subsurface microbial communities from deep shales in Ohio, USA - Utica-3 well 1 S input2 RT | ecosystem: Environmental > Aquatic > Deep subsurface > Shale gas/oil reservoir > Produced... | reverse complement strand
TTTCTCGAATACCTGCTGCTGCGCCGGCGTACCGTGCTGGCCGATATCCGCGATTCCGGTGGCTCGATCGACCGGCTGTCGCGCGCCGCCTGGCGCTACCAGCGCCTGGTGACGCCGGATGCCGGCAATCCGCGCCATGCCTACTGGCAGCGCTACTTCGCCAGCCGCGCGTCCCGGGTCGACGCCTGCCTGGACGAAGCGCTGGCCACTGCAAGCCCGAGCACGCGGAAAAGCTGGGCGACCTTGCTCGAAGGCTTCCGGGCCATCGACGAGGTCGATACGGCGGTCGCCCGCAATGCCGATCTCGAAGCACCGGACGCCGCCGATGCCGCCGCGCTGGAAATCGCGCTGCGCCGGATGAATACCGCCGAAGCGATTCCGGCCATCGATGCCGAAGCCCGCGCCTGGCTGGTCAACGGCATCAGCAATGCGTCCGGACTGCTCGATCGCTGGTACCGCTCGGAAGTGCTGCGCATCACCGGCAGCGCGGCCAGCCCCGAGGCCGCCAGCCGCGAGCTGAAGCGCTTGCTGAGCCGGACCCGCTGCACCGCTTGCGTCGGCGGCATCAACACTGCACTGGCTGCGCTGCAGGCCGGGTCCAGCCTGCGTTCGACCGAAGCTGCGGTGAAGCGCGAAAGCCTGGTCGTCGATGCGCTGAAGGCCGGCAGCAAGGTCGACGCCGCGCAGGGCCTCGGCGAAACCGGTTCGGGCAGCGCCGGGGCGACGCAGGACGCAGTCAATCGCAGTGTCGCGATCGACCCGGAAACGTCAGATGCCGCGCCAAAGATCGAGCAGTTGCAGCAGCAGGTGGACCGCCAGCGTGAACGGGCGGATACCGCGATCGGTGACGCGGCCCCGTCGGCCGAACCGAAGGCCGGCACGCCCTGACCTGGTTCAACGCAGCTTGATCAGCTTCACTTGGCCGCCCAGCTTGCTGGCGCGCTTGACGAACTTTTCGTCGAAGCTGTGCAGCGGCGTGTCACCCGCCGAAGCCCAATGCATGGCATCGGCGAAATCGAGCCCCTGGCCGTAGGCGCCCAGCGCACGACGCACGGCCGCTTCGTCTTCGATCACGACGTTTTCGGTATCCGCCAGTCCAGCGAAGAACGCCAGAATGAGGCTGCGCTCCAGCTTGAAGCGGCCGCGCAGCAGCCATTCGGCCTCCAGCAGCACGGTGCGCAGCAGCAGGATGCGCTGCTGACTCGCCAGCCGTCGCACGGCCTGATACTGCGCACCGTCATCGACGATCAGCAGCCGTACCAGCGCATTGGTATCGAGGGCGATCATGGCGCGTGTGCCGGTACCGCCTTACTCGTCGTAGCCATCGACCGGAGCGAGCAGCTCGGCGTCGTCGATCGAACGACGGACCTGCAAGGCCGGCAACCAATCGCCGAGCTGCATCGATTTGCTGATGCTTGGTTCAAGCACGATGCGGCCGTCGTCCACGGTGACCGTGAAGCGAGTACCGGAACGGATATGCAGCGCGGTGCGAATCGCCTTCGGAATCACCAGTTGGCCCTTGCTGGTCAGCGTCACGGTGGTCATCTCGGCAGCCTCGGCCAGAAAGTAAGATGAAGTAAGCCTAGCAGCGCGTACCGCGACCGGCAAAGGCGGCCGATGCCGGTCACAGCGTGGCCAAATCTTTACGCGTTCTTTATTTCCAGCAGCGCGCAGCCGTCTCGAATCCCAACGCCGAACCGGCGCCCAATGCACGGGCCGGAAGCTGTCCGGCGCTGGGAAGACTTCGATGACCGCATTCCTGCTGCTGCTTGGCGCCGCCGGCTTCGCCGCGCTGATCGCCTACGTGACCTTCTGCGACCGCATCTGAACGGCCACGACATGAGCTTTGATCACGCCCTCGGCGGCCTCGCCGTCCTGATCCTGCTGGCCTACCTCGGCTATGCGCTGCTCAAGCCGGAGAAGTTCCAATGAACCTCGATGGCTGGCTGCTGATCGCGCTGTTCCTGCTGCTGTTGACGCTCGCCACCCGGCCGCTCGGTGGCTATCTGAAGCGGGTGTTCGATGGCGAGCGGACCTTGCTGTCGGCCGTGCTCGGCCCGGTCGAGCGCGGCTTCTACAAGCTGGCCGGCGTGCGTGCCGATGAAGACCAGCCGTGGACCCGCTACGCGGTGGCCATGCTGGTATTCAGCCTCGGCGGCTATCTGTTGCTGTTCGCGATCCAGCAACTGCAGGGCCTGCTGCCGCTGAATCCGCTGGGCTTTGGTGCACTGACCGGTGACCTGAGCCTGAACACGGCGGTGAGCTTCGTCACCAATACCAACTGGCAGAGCTACGGCGGCGAATCGACGATGTCGCTGTTCACGCAGATGGTCGGGCTGGCGGTGCAGAACTTCCTGTCGGCAGCCACCGGCATCGCGCTGGCCATCGCGCTGATTCGCGGCTTCTCGCGCGAGAAGGGCAAGGGCCTGGGGCCTGGAATCGGCAACTTCTGGGTCGACATGACTCGCGCCACGCTGTACTTGCTGCTGCCGCTGTCGATTCCGATGGCGCTGTTCCTGGTCTGGCAGGGCATGCCGCAGAACTTCATCGGCGCCAGCGAAGCGACGACGCTGGAAGGCGCCAAGCAGCTGATCGCCCAGGGGCCGGTAGCCTCCCAGGTGGCGATCAAGATGATTGGCACCAACGGCGGCGGCTTCTTCAACGCCAACGCCGCGCATCCGTTCGAGAACCCGACCGCACTCAGCAACTTCGTGCAGATGCTGGCGATCTTCCTGATCAGTGCGGCACTGACCAATACCTTCGGCCGTGCGGTCAAGAACGAGCTGCAAGGCTGGGCGATCTACAGCGCGATGGCGGTGCTGTTTCTGGCCGGTGCCGGCGCCAGCTACTGGGCGGAAAGCAGCGGCAATCCGGCACTGACGGCGATGGGGATTGATCAGACCGCAAGCCTTGTGCAGTCTGGCGGCAACATGGAAGGCAAGGAAGCACGCTTCGGCATTGCCGCGTCGACCTTGTTCGCGACCGTCACCACCGATGCCTCGTGTGGTGCGGTCAATTCGATGCACGACAGCTACACCCCGCTTGGTGGTGCTGTGCCGCTGGTCAACATCCTGCTCGGCGAAGTGGTGTTCGGCGGCGTCGGTGCCGGCCTGTATGGGATGCTCTTGTTCGCGATCGTCGCGCTGTTCATCGCCGGCTTGATGGTCGGCCGCACGCCGGAGTACCTTGGCAAGAAGATCGAAGCCCGCGAAATCAAGCTGACGGTGTTGGCGATCCTGTGCATGCCGCTGGCGCTGCTCGGCTTCCTGGCGGTGGCCAGCGTGTCACCGGTGGCCTTGAAAGGTCTGGCCAATGCTGGCCCGCATGGCTTCAGCGAAATGCTTTATGCCTATGCCTCGGCGGTCGGCAACAACGGCAGCGCCTTCGCTGGCCTGACCGCCAACACGCCGTTCTGGAACCTGAGCTTGGCCGCCGCGATGCTGATCGGCCGCTTCGCGGTGATCGTGCCGATGCTCGCGGTGGCCGGTTCGCTGGCTGGCAAGCCGCGTTCGCCAGCCACTTCCGGCAGCTTCCCGACCGACGGCCCGCTGTTCATCGGCCTGCTGGTGGCAATCGTAGTGATCGTCGGCGGCCTGACCTATTTCCCGGCGCTGGCGCTAGGGCCGCTGGTCGAGCATCTGGCGATGCTGGCTGGCTCCACGTTCTGAATCATCCATATCGTCATGCCGGCGAAAGCCGGCATCCAGAGTCGCAGCGGACGCGCTTCGCTGGCACTGGATACCGGCTTTCGCCGGGATGACCGTTCGAGATCAATCGCAATGAACACCCAAGCCGCTCCGCTGTTCACCCGGGCCCTGCTGGCCCCGGCGCTGCGCGACACCTTCGCCAAGCTGCATCCGGCGAGCCTCGCGAAGAACCCCGTGATCTTCATCACCGCACTGGTATCGCTGCTGGCCAGCGTGCTGTTCGTCCGTGACGCGGCAATTGGCGCGCCATTGCTGTTCTCCGGCCAGGTGATCGTCTGGCTGTGGTTCACCGTGCTGTTCGCGAACTTCGCCGAAGCGCTGGCCGAAGGCCGCGGCAAGGCGCAGGCGGCCAGCCTGCGGGAAACGCGCAGCCACACCATTGCCCGTAGGCTGAACAGCACCCGGGCCGACGAGTTGAAAGTGCCGGCCACGGCACTGAAGGCCGGCGATCTGGTGGTTGCCGAGACCGGCGATCTGGTGCCGGCCGATGGCGAGGTCATCGAAGGCATCGCCACCATCGACGAATCGGCCATCACCGGCGAATCGGCTCCGGTGATCCGCGAAGCCGGCGGCGACCGCTCGGCGGTCACCGGCGGCACCCGCGTGCTGTCCGATCGCATCGTCGTGCGCATCACCGCCGCGCCCGGCTCGGGCTTTCTCGACCGGATGATCGCGCTGGTCGAAGGCGCGGCTCGTCAGAAGACGCCTAACGAACTGGCGCTGAACATCCTGCTGGCCGGCCTGAGCCTGATCTTCGTGCTGGCGGTCGCGTCGATCCCGAGCTTCGCTGCCTACGCCGGCGGCGACGTGCCGGTGATCGTGCTGGTCGCGCTGTTCGTGACCTTGATCCCGACCACGATCGGTGCCCTGCTGTCGGCGATCGGCATTGCCGGCATGAACCGGCTGGTGCGCTTCAACGTGCTGGCGCTGTCCGGCCGCGCCGTGGAAGCCGCCGGCGATGTCGACACGCTGCTGCTCGACAAGACCGGCACCATCACGCTCGGCAATCGTCAGGCCTGCGAGTTCATCCCGGTGCCCGGCGTCACCGAACGCGAACTGGCCGAAGCCGCACAGCTCGCAAGCTTGTCCGACGAAACACCGGAAGGCCGTAGTGTGGTGGTGCTGGCCAAGGAAAAGTTCGGCCTGCGTGGCCGTGACCTGGCTGGCGCCAATGCCAGCTTCATCCAGTTCACCGCGCAAACCCGGATGTCCGGTGTCGACCTCGGCATTTCGAAGATCCGTAAGGGCGCGGTCGATTCGGTGATCGAGTACATGACCCGCATTGCCGGCAGTCATTCAGTGCCGCCAGAGCTGAAGCTCATTGCCGAACGGGTCTCGAAGGTCGGCGGCACGCCGCTGGCAGTGGTTCGCGACGAGCGGGTGCTCGGCATCATCCACCTGAAGGACATCGTCAAGGGCGGCATCCGCGAGCGCTTCGCAGAGCTGCGCCGCATGGGTATCCGCACGGTGATGATCACTGGCGACAACCCGCTGACCGCCGCTGCCATTGCCGCCGAAGCCGGCGTCGATGACTTCCTTGCCCAGGCCACACCGGAAGACAAGCTGGCACTGATCCGCAAGGAACAGGCGGGTGGCCGGCTGGTGGCGATGTGCGGCGACGGCACCAATGACGCGCCGGCACTGGCCCAGGCCGATGTCGGTGTCGCCATGCAGACCGGCACCGTGGCGGCGCGCGAGGCCGGCAACATGGTCGATCTCGATTCCGATCCGACCAAGCTGATCGAGATCGTCGGCATCGGCAAGCAGCTGCTGATGACCCGCGGCGCCTTGACCACGTTCTCGATCGCCAACGATGTCGCCAAGTACTTCGCGATCGTGCCGGCGCTGTTCGCCTCGTTCTATCCGCAGCTCGATGCGCTGAACGTGATGGGACTGCACAGCCCGCAGAGCGCGATCCTGTCGGCAATCATCTTCAATGCGCTGATCATCATCGTGCTGATTCCGCTGGCGCTGCGCGGGGTCACTTACCGTGCCGTCGGGGCCGGGCAGCTGCTGGCCCGCAACCTTGCGATCTACGGCGGTGGCGGGCTGATCGCGCCATTCATCGGCATCAAGCTGATTGATCTGGCCATCACCGCACTCGGACTTGCATAGCAACCGTCATTCCGGCGAAAGCCGCAATCCACATCCATCGAGCGCCGTTCTCCGCCGCACGGCATGCGAGAAGGCACGCGCCACACCACGTGCGGTGACGCGGCCTGCCGAACACTGATTCAAGGAGCCACACCATGCTTCAACACCTACGCCCCACCGTCGTCCTGCTGACGCTGTTGACGCTGCTGACCGGCCTCGCCTACCCGATGGCGATCACCGGCCTCGCGCAGGCGCTGTTTCCGCATCAGGCCAACGGCAGCCTGATTGAGCGCGACGGCAAGCTGATCGGCTCGGAACTGATCGGTCAGCAGTTCGCCAGCGCCGCCTACTTCCACGGCCGGCCATCCGCCACCGGCCCGGATCCTTACAACGCGTCCGCCAGCAGCGGCTCCAACCTGGGGCCGACTTCAAAGGCGCTGCTCGATCGCGTGAAGGCCGATGCCGACAAGCTCCGTGCCGAAAATCCCGGCGCGGCCGTTCCCGTTGATCTGGTCACGGCATCCGGCAGCGGCCTCGATCCGCAGATCTCGCTCGCCGCCGTCGAGTTCCAGCTGCCGAGAGTCGCAAAGGCCCGCAAGGCCGACCCGCAGCAACTGCGTGAGCTGATCGCCGCTCACGCCGAGCACGACGTGCTCGGCATCCTCGGCGAGCCGGTGATCAACGTGCTGAAGCTGAATCTGGCGCTCGATGCCGCGTTTCCCGTGGCTGGCTGAGTGCAGGTTCCACGCAAAAAGGCGGTCCTCACGCGGAGTGCGCCAAGACGCACAGCAAGGAAAACGGGCAATGCATCGTCTGGACAGGCTTTTCTCGCTTCTGCGGTTCTTTGCGTTCTCAGCGTTCTCTGCGTGAGCTCAGGCCTTTTGCCGTGCGCATGAACGCGAAACGCGGACGCGCGAGCGCCCCGGAGTCGGGCGATATACTCGCCTCGGCCTCGGTCCCGGGGCATGCCTTGCGGTCCCATGTCACCTCTGAACAATGCGCTGCTGGTCGCTCTGGCGTGCGCGCTGGTGGTCTTGAACGGCTTTTTCGTCGCCGCCGAGTTTTCGCTGGTCAAGCTGCGCACGACGCGTGCGCAGGAACTGAGCAGCCAGCGCGGCTGGCGTGGCCGCATCCTCGGCAAGGTCCATGGCCGGCTCGATACCTATCTGTCGGCCTGCCAGCTCGGCATCACGCTGTCGTCCCTGGGTCTCGGTTGGGTCGGCGAACCGGCGTTTGCCGGCCTGCTGGAACCGCTGCTGGCGATGGTCGGCATCGAATCGGAACGGACCATCCACACGATCTCGTTCATCGTCGCGTTCACGGTGATCTCGTTCCTGCACATCGTGATCGGCGAACTGGCGCCGAAGTCGATGGCGATCCGGCAGCCGGAAGGCGTGTCGCTGTGGACGGCGGCACCGCTGTACGCGTTCTACTGGCTGATGTACCCGGCGATCGAGTTGCTGAACCGCAGCGCCAATATTGCGCTGAAGGCCGCCGGCCTCGAAGGCACCGGCGGCGGCCACGGCGACAACAGCTACACGCATGACGAGCTGAAGATGATCCTGCATCTGAGCCATGCGGCCAGCGACAAGCCGGAATCCAACCTCAACGCGATGCTGGCGCACACGCTGGAGTTGCAGGATCTGGTCGCCAGCGACCTGATGCGGCCGCGCCGTGACCTGATCGCGCTGTCCGTCGAGAACAGCCATGCCGAAGTCCGGCGCACGGTGCAGAAGTACGGCTACAGCCGCTACCCGCTGCTCGACGAACACGAGGCGGTGGTCGGCGTGGTCCACGTCAAGGATCTGCTGCTCGAACCGCCGGGCGACGACTTCAGCGCGCGGCTGCGTCGCCTGGCCCGCGAAGTCCATCGTTTCCGCGGGGAAACCCCGGCGCTCGAAGTGCTGCGCCGCTTCCGCCAGGGTGCGCCGCATCTGGCGCTGGTCGACGACTTCGAAGGCACGATGGATGGCTTCGTCACGCTTGAAGACGTGCTTGAAGCGATGCTAGGCGAGATTGCCGACGAGTACGAACCGCGCCGCGCCGGCCAGGTCGACCGGCGCATCGTGCATCTCGCCGATGGCAGTCTGCTGCTCCGAGGCGACACGCCGATCTACCGGCTGGAGCGAGTGCTCGGCGGCGATATCCGCGGCAGCGATGAAGTCGACACCGTTGCCGGCCTGATCATGCAGCGCCTCGACCGCATCGCCGTTCGCGGCGATGTCATCGTCCTCGGCGATCGCGAGCTGACCGTGCAGCGGGTCACCGGCCCGCGCATCGAGCGCATCAAGCTGTCGAAACGCATCGTGGTCGACGACTGACGATGGCCGCCGACGAGCCGACCCGCCCGTCGCCCGAGGCGCTGCTGGAAGCGTCGCACAATGCCGCGCGCGGCAAGCTGCGGATCTTCCTGGGCGCCGCCCCCGGTGTCGGCAAGACCTGCGCGATGCTGAAGGCCGCGCATCGCAAGCGTGCGGAAGGCGTCGATGTGGTGGTCGCGATTGTCGAGACCCACGGCCGCCGCGACACCGAAGCGCTGATCGAAGGCCTCGAAGTGCTGCCGCGCAAGGCGCTGCCATCGAAAGGCAACGCCTACCCCGAAATGGATCTCGATGCTCTGCTCACCCGCCGGCCACAGCTGGCATTGGTCGATGAGCTGGCGCACAGCAATGTCGAGGGCTCGCGGCATCCGAAGCGCCATCAGGATGTCGCCGAGCTGCTAGCGGCCGGCATCGATGTCTGGTCGACGCTGAACATCCAGCATCTGGAAAGCCTCAACGATGTGGTCGCCCGCATCACGCGGGTGCGCGTCCGGGAAACGGTGCCGGACCGGGTATTCGACACCGCCGATGAAGTCGAGATCGTCGACCTGACGCCGCAGGAGCTGATCGAGCGTCTGGAAGACGGCAAGGTCTACGCCGGTGCGCAGGCACAGGCGGCGCTGAAGAACTGGTTCAAGCCCGGCAACCTCACCGCGCTGCGCGAACTGGCCTTGCGCCGTACGGCCGAGCGGGTCGACGACCAGATGCGCGCCTACATGCGCAGCCATGCGATCCGCGGGCCCTGGGCGGCTGGCGAACGCTTGCTGGTCTGCGTCAACGAATCACCGGGTGCTGCGGAAGTGGTGCGCCGTGCCAAGCGCGTTGCCGATCGCCTGAACGCGCCATGGTTCGCGATCCATGTCGAGACCGCACGCAGCCGCGCACTGGGCGAAAAGGCCCAGACCCGGATTGCCGACACCATCCGGCTTGCGGAATCGCTCGGTGCCGAAACGCTGACCTTGCCCGGCAGCCGCAACATCGCTGCCGATCTGCTCGGCTGGTCGCGCGACAACAACATCACCCAGATCCTGCTTGGCAAATCGCGCCGCAGCCGCTGGTTCGAGTTCCGGCATGGCTCGGTGGTGCAGGACCTGATGCGCGAAGCCGCCGGCATCGACATCCATGTGCTCGCCGAGGACCGGCAAGCCATCTCCAGCGCAGCGCCCGAACCGGGTAGTGACGAGCAGCCACGCCGCACGCCGACCGAAAGCATCGGCATCTATGTCGCCACCGCGTTGATGGTCGCCGTTGCCACGCTGCTCGGCCGCGCGCTGGTGGCCTTCGTCAGCGTGCCGAACATTTCGCTGATCTATCTGGCGGCCGTGCTGTGGAGCGCCACGCGCTACGGCCTGGGTGCGTCCATCTTCGCGTCGATCGCCAGCACGCTGGCCTACAACTTTTTCTTCACCGAGCCGCGCTACACCTTCACCGTTGCCGATCCCAGCCAGGTGCTGGCGCTGATCTTCTTCTGCATGGCAGCGGTGCTGACCAGCACGCTGACGGCGCGCGAGCGCGTGCACGCCCAGACCGCGCACGATCAGGCCCGCACCACCGCCGAACTGCTGGCCTTCAGCCGCAAGCTGGCCGGCATCCGCAAGCTCGATACGCTGATGGCGGCCAGTGCTGCGCAGATCGCCAACATGCTGAAGGTCGATGCGCTGATGCTGTTGCCGGATGCCAAGACCGGCGCGCTGGTGGCGATGGCCAGCGCCCCGGCCGGGGCTGCGCTTGACGAAGCCGACCTTGCTGCGGCGACCTGGTGCTGGGACAAGAATCAGCCGACCGGCAGCGGTACCGACACCTTGCCCGGCGGCCGGCGCCTGTTCCTGCCGCTGCGCACCGGGCAAGGCCGGCTCGGCGTGATCGGCGTCAGCCGCAGCCAAGGCGATGCACGGCTCAGCCCCGACGAGCGCCGGCTGCTCGACGCGCTGGCCGATCTGGCAGCGATTGCCACCGAGCGGATTCGGCTGGCCAAGGACATCGATCAAGCGCGGATGCTGGCCGAAACCGAAAAGCTCAGAGGCTCGCTGCTGACCTCGATCTCGCACGATCTGCGCACGCCGCTGGCCTCGATCATCGGCACCTTCGCGACCTTGCGCAGCCACGGTGGTCGCTTCGATGCCGAGGCCAGCGAAGAACTGCTGGCCAGCGCCCAGGAAGAAGCCGAACGGCTCAACCGCTATGTCGCGAACCTGCTCGACATGACCCGGCTCGATGCCGGCGCGCTGGAGCCGAAACGCGAGCCCTGCGATCTGGGTGATCTGATCGCCGCAGCCGTGCGCCGCAGCACGAAGCAGCTTGCCGGCCACAAGATCAAGCTCAATGTGTCGGCCAACCTGCCGCTGCTGCTGCTCGACGAAACGCTGATGGATCAGGTGCTGGTCAACCTGCTCGACAACGCGGCCAAGTACACGCCGGCCGGCAGCACCATCGAGATCGGTGTCGTGCGTCACCGCTTCTCGATTGCCCTCCACGTCCGCGACGACGGCCCCGGCATTCCGCCGGGCGATCTGGACCGCATCTTCGACAAGTTCTACCGGGTCCGCGAGGACGCCGACCGCTCGCGTGCCGGCACCGGCCTGGGCCTGGCGATCTGCCGCGGCTTCGTGATCGCGATGGGCGGCCGCATCCACGCCCGCAACCGTTCGGAAACCAGCGATGGCGGCCCGGCCCACGGTGCGGAATTCCTGATCGAGTTCTCCCCCGATCTGATTGCAGAGGCTCAGCCCGAGGCATCGGCATGAGCCTGGAACTCGGCAAGGTGCTGGTCGTCGACGACGAAGCGGCGATCCGCCGGCTGTTGCGCAACACGCTGCAGGTCAACGATTACCGGGTGTTCGAAGCGGGCACCGTCGTCGACGCGCTGGCGATGGCGGCATCGCACCTGCCCGACGTGATCCTGCTGGACCTCGGTTTGCCCGACGGCGATGGCCTGCGCGTGATCGACACGGTGCGCGCCACGTCCGCGGTGCCGATCATCGTGCTGTCCAGCCGTACCGATGACAGCGGCAAGGTCCGCGCGCTCGATGCCGGGGCCGACGACTACGTGACCAAGCCGTTCAGCGTCGACGAACTGCTGGCGCGGATCCGCGCTGCCCTGCGGCACCGCGTGCAAAGCCAGGGCGCGCAGCCGCTGTTCGTTCGCGGCGGGCTGACCGTCGATCTGGTGCGCCGTCTGGTGACCCGCGACGGTGCGGAGGTGCGCTTGTCGCCGAAGGAGTACGGAATCCTTCAGCAGCTGGTGCTGCACGCCGGAAAGGTGCTGACGCACCGTCACCTGCTGCGCGAAGTCTGGCAGCAGGACTCGGAGGGCGATGTCGCCTATCTGCGCGTCTACATCCGCCAACTGCGCGGCAAGCTCGAAGCCAATCCCGAGCAGCCAAGCCTGATCGTCACCGAGCCGGGTGTCGGCTACCGGTTGCGAGGCGAGGCCTGACAACCGTCATTCCGGCGAAAGCCGGAATCCAGAGCCATTGAGCGCTGCACTCTCCCGACTCTGGATCCCGGCTTTCGCCGGGATGACTACACATCGGAGCAGTCACTTGATCTTCAGCGCTTCCGGCAGGCAAAGCTGACCACGCCGGGGCGCTCGATGCAGCGCAGGAATTCATCGGCCTCGCGCGACTTGCTGGCTTCGTCCAGATATTCGCCAATGCGTCGCGAGCAGCCTTGCCGAACTACGACGACGCGCCGTCGAAGTCGCTCGCAAAGCGCAAACGGTTGCCGTCGGGATCGACCACGATCATTTCGCGCGTCTCCCACGGCGTGTCTTCGGGCGGCTGGACGATGGCAATGCCGTTGGCGAGGAACGCACGGTGGCAGGCATCGACATCGGGGACGCAGAGGTAGACCGCCCCACCCGGCTGGCAGTCGCCCGCGTGTTCGGTCAGAAACAGCGTCTGCCCCTCGCGCGTGATCTGGCAGAACAGCGGAAAGCCCGGCTCGAACTGGTGCTGCCAGTCGATCTCGAAACCGAGCCCGTCGACATAGAACGGCAGCGAGATGGCGGCGCTGAGCATCCGCAGCTGCGGAATGACCGTCTGGGTCATCGGCTGCTCACTTGATCTTCAGCGCTTCCGGCGAGGTCTGGTCGCAGCTCGGTCCGCGTCGCACCTCGATGCCGGACACCTTGTCGTCGCGCAGTACCACGGTCACCTGGTCGCGGTTCTGGCAAGCGAAGCTGACCACGCCGGGGCGCTCGACGCAGTACAGGAACTGATCGGCCTCGCGCGACTTGCCGGCTTCGTCCAGATATTCGCCGCTGCGTCGCGAGCAGCCGAAACCGAGCCCTGACAGTCGGGAATCGGCCTGTACCGCGTTCAGGCCGTATTCGACGCGCTCACGGATCGCGCTGCGCCGCGCCGGGTCCGGCGTCTGGCTCAAGGCGCTGCAGCCGGCCACCAGCACCGCGGCCGCCAGAACCAGCACATTGCGGCGCGCCTCGGAAAAGGAATTCATGGCGATCATCCGTTGAGGTTGTGGGTCGCAAGCTCATAGCCGCGGTCACGGTAGAACTTGTAGCGCTCGCGCGAGCCGGTGCGGGCGGCTGGATTGGCATCGACGATTTCCAGCACCCGTTCGAAACGGCTGAAGAACGGCGGAATGTCGAGACCCAGGTTGATCATCACGCCGTCGTACGTCACCGGCGGCTCGTCGGCACCGATCAGCACCGCCGGCAGCGGGGCATCGGGTGCCGTCGCGCTCAGCTTTTCGTGGCTAATGAAGCTGCCCTGGCGGAACGTCCACAGCGCCGTGTCGAGTTCGTCGGCCACCGATGGGTCCGGCACGTAGACGAACACGCGCTTGCCGCTGGCGGTGGCCTTGTCGCACAGCTTGCAGGCAGTCAGCACGTGGCTGGTGACCGCCGCGAACGCGTCGCTGAGGATGTAGAAATCGATACGGGTCACGGATCAGCAGGTGCAAGGCGGGAAACAGGTGCCGAGGATAGCGGCAACGAAACAAGCTTTTCAGCGCAGCGGCCAGAGGCAACTGCAAGGACGCGGAAAAGCATGAACCCGACGAGGATTCATGCGCCGTCTCGAATCAATGGAATTCGCCTTTGCCGTTCTTTCTGTTCCCTTTCTGTTCCTTTGCGCCTCGCGCGCAGCGACCGGCTTTTGATGTTCCTCGATAGCCTGCCGCGCCAACAAAAAAGGGCGACCCGCAAAGCGGATCACCCAATCGCTGCCTGCCTCGTGCCGACGCCGTGCGGGTCTGTCGCCCGCACGGCGTCGAGAGAGCTTTCTCGTTTTCTTAGTTGACGATGCGCATCTCGACGCGGCGGTTGTCCGCGCGGCCGGTCTCGTCATCGTTCGAGGCCACCGGGTTGGCTTCGCCGTAGCCCTTCGCGCTCAGCACGTTCGCTGCCACGCCCTTGCTGATCAGGTAGCTGCGCACCGAGCTGGCACGGGCTTCCGACAGCTTCTGGTTCGCGGCATCGGAGCCGATCGCGTCGGTATAGCCGCCGATCTCGATGGTGAATCCCGGCGAGTCGATGATGGTCTTGGCCACGGCATCGAGCACGGTCTTCGAGTCGTTGGTCAGCACGGCCTTGTTGAACGCGAAGTGCACGTTCTTCAGCACCAGCGACTGGTTGACCGCGCAGCCATTGGCGGTGACCTTCGAGCCCGGCGGCGTGTTCGGGCACTGGTCGATGCCGTCGGCGACACCATCACCATCGGTATCGGCGATTGCTGGCTTCGGCGCTTCGATCGTGCAGCCCTTGGCATCGACGTTGGTGCCCGGCGGCGTGTTCGGGCACTGGTCGGCGTAATCCGACACACGGTCGCCATCGCTGTCGATCGGGCAGCCCTTGGCGTCGACCGTGGCACCGGCTGGCGTGTTCGGGCAGGCGTCGAGCTTGTCGTTGATACCGTCCTTGTCGGCATCGACCGGGCAGCCGCTGCTGTCGACCGGCGTGCCGGCGGCCGTGTTCGGGCAGCTGTCGCGCTTGTCGGGCACGCCGTCACCGTCGAAATCGGCCGGCTGGGATTCGGCCAGCACGTAGCGCACCGACAGCATCGCCGACTGGCCGTTGTAGCCGGATTCGACGACATCGCCCGAACCGCGCGGGCTGGCGTCGAACTGGCCCTTTTCGGTGCCCATGTAGCGGTAGTCGACCGAGGCGGTCAGACGGCGGGTCAGGTCGACACCGATACCGGCGCCGCCCTGGTAGGCGAACACGGTGTCGTGATCGTTGACCAGTTCGTTGCCGTTCGAGCCGACATTCTCCAGCCACAGCTGCGAAACACCGCCGCCGACACCGATGTACGGGTGGACGGTCTTGAACAGGCCGCTGTCGGTCTTGATGTCGTACCACAGGTTGGCAAAGGCGCTGCGCGCGTCCTTGCGGCCGTCGCCTTCATTGCTGAAGCCCGGTCCGAAAATCGTTTTGTAGCGGTCCTGGCGATAGACCAGTTCCAGTTCCGGGCGCAGGCCATTGGCAAACGAGTAGCCGCTGGTGACACCGCCGAGGAAGCCGGTGTTGTACTTCGACTGGAACTCGGACTGGGTGCCGAGCAGGCCGCCGCCGATGGTCTTGTCGTTCGACTGGCGCTGCTTGTTGGCGCCGCCCTCGAGGCCGAGGTACCAGCCGTCTCCGGCCAATGCGGTGCCGGCACAGCCAGCGAGGAATACAGCGGTGACGGAAGCGCACAGGCGGCGTGAATGAGTGTGCATGACAGCTCCTTGCCTTGTTTCAGGCGTTGGGTTTTTGGTGGTCTTGACGCGGAATGCCGGGGATTGCGCACCCGGAAAAGCAGCAACGCGGAATCGGGGGTTTCCGCGTTGCTGCCGTACTGCCGGCCTGCCCGTTCGATGCGGGCGCAGCCTTACTGCTCGCTACGGGACAGCCTGAAGCCGATGGTTCAGGCGGCGTCCTCGAGTTCCTTGATCTGCTGCTCGGCCTTTTCCTTGCTCAGGCCGTACTTCTCCTGCAGCTTGCCGACCAGCACGTCGCGCTTGCCTTCAAGCAGCTTCAGATCGTCATCGGTCAACTCGCCCCACTTGGCCTTGATGCGGCCGGTGAGCTGCTTGAGCTTGCCCTTGATGATGTCTTCGTTCATTGCGGTGTCTCCTGGTGTGCGTCTGGGGGGGGGTACAACCCGGGGAAGGCTTACGAGCGGCTGGCGACCTTCAGGTCACCCGCCTCGACCTTCTTCACGCCATCGGTGCGGGAAGCGATCGAGATCGCCTTTTCGCGTTCGGCACCGCTGGCGACCTGGCCGCTCAAGGTGACGCGGCCATCGGTGGTGGTGACGTTGATCGCCGTGCCCTTGGTCATTTCGTCGGCGATCAGCGCGGCCTTGAGCTTGGTGGTGATCACCGTGTCGGTGATCGCATCGCCGGTGTTTTCAGCGACCGTGTCGGCGTCCTTGACGAAGGTGTCGAGCGCAGTCGGCGCAGCGATGCGGTTGTCGACACCCTTCACGCCGTCAACGGTGCGTGCCAGTTCCTCGGCCGCTTCCTTGACGGCGCTCGCCTTGGCAGTACCCGACAACGTGACGACGCCGTTGTTGGTCTCCACCGACAGGTCGGCGCCTTCAATGCGGGTGTCGCTGGCGAGTCGGCTCTTGAGCTTCGCGGTGATGCCGGTGTCGTCGAGCGCGGTGCCGAGCGTGGCGCTGTCCTTCGGCGCTTCGGCGGCCGCGCTGTCGGACATCTGGCCGTCCGGTGCCTTCTTCTTGCAGGCTGCAAGGCCGAAACTGGCGATCAGGGCGGTGGCGATCAGGGTGCGGCTGAGCGTGATGGTTTTCATGATGTGTCCTCTTTCAGGGATATCGATTCGGTGCAGCAGCAGACAGTGGCTAGGGAATCGGGGGATGGATCAGGTCTTGACCCGGCGGCCGAAGATCAGCGACAGCACGGCCAGCACCAGGAACACGAGGAACAGCAGCTTCGCGATGCCGACTGCGGTGCCGGCGATGCCGGAAAATCCGAGCACGGCGGCGATCAGGGCGATGACGAAAAACACGATGGCGTAATGAAGCATTGGGGATTCCTCCTTCTAGTCTTGTGGCGATGCAGGCTTGCGTCAGGTGAAACGGCGGCAAGCGTTGGCAGCTCGCCGAACACACCGCGAATCGATGTGCCGTACCTTCCCTTTCCACGGGCCGTGCCAACTATTTTTCTTATTACTTTCAAAATCTTACGAAATAGCTTCGGTACATTCGACCGGCAAGTTGCACGATCGGCTCGTGCGCGTCGGGCAAAATGCAATGCGATTGGCGCGTGCGGAATGAAGCGCGGAATCCGCTGTCCGAACGGCGGACAGACACGCATGGAGCACGGCCACCTTGGCTGCTGAAAAAACGGGCGGCCGGGTTCTGGTCGTCGATGACGAAGCGCCGCTGCTGAAGACCTTCCGCTACTGCCTGGAAGACGAAGGCCATACGGTGGCCACGGCCGCCAGCGGCGAACAGGCGATGGCGCTGATCCGCAGCCGGGTATTCGATGTCTGCCTGCTTGATCTGAACCTTGGCGACACCACGGCGCTGGAACTGCTGCCGCTGATCCGTACGGCCGCGCCATGGCTGCGCGTGGTGATCGTCACCGCGCATTCATCGGTCGATACCGCCGTGCA
>Ga0114983_1000499_pt1 | contig 16848 bp, 16 predicted proteins | sample Shrwel_input2_RT_FD_87182 | JGI IMG/M metagenome (GOLD analysis project Ga0114983, IMG submission 87182) | Subsurface microbial communities from deep shales in Ohio, USA - Utica-3 well 1 S input2 RT | ecosystem: Environmental > Aquatic > Deep subsurface > Shale gas/oil reservoir > Produced... | reverse complement strand
GTCTACATCGCCAATGTCATCAAGTGCCGACCGCCCGGCAACCGCGATCCGGAAGCCGATGAAGTAGCGGCCTGCCGGCCATTCCTCGATCGCCAGATCGAGCTGCTGAAGCCTTCGCTGATCCTGGCGCTGGGACGGATTGCGGCGCAGCGCCTGCTCGGCAGCAATGCGCCGCTGTCGAAGCTGCGCGATGCGCTGCATGTCTACGGGCCGGCCAGCACGCCGGTGCGGGTCAGCTACCACCCGGCCTACCTGCTGCGCACGCCAGCCGACAAGCGCAAGAGCTGGGAAGACCTGAAGCAGGTCCATCGGGCGCTCGATCGGCGCTGAGCAGCGCCTGCAGCCACCGCGAGAGATGACTTTCGCCGAGGCTGCATCGTGGTCGGGGCGATGACCGTGGCCGGACGGTACAATCCGCGCCACTCAACCTCCTGCACCGTGCCATGCGCCTGTCCCGCTTCCCGCTGTCGACCTCCAAGGAAACGCCGGCCGATGCCGCAGTGGTCAGCCATCAGCTGATGCTTCGTGGCGGCTTCATTCGCCAGCTGGGTTCCGGCCTGTACTCGTGGATGCCGATCGGCGTGCGCGTGCTGCGCAAGATCGAAGCGATCGTCCGCGCCGAAATGAATGCCGCCGGTGCGATGGAAATCGTCACGCCGACCGTGCAGCCGGCCGAGCTGTGGCAGGAATCCGGACGCTGGGCGCAGATGGGCGACGAGATGCTGCGCATCAAGGACCGCCACAAGAACGAGTTCTGCTACGGGCCGACCGCCGAAGAAGTGGTGACCTTCCATGTCCGCCAGGACATCCGCAGCTACCGCCAGCTGCCGGTCAACTACTACCAGATCCAGACCAAGTTCCGCGACGAGCGCCGGCCGCGCTTCGGCGTGATGCGCTCGCGCGAATTCGTCATGAAGGATGCCTACAGCTTCCACATGACCGAAGCTTCGCTGGCTGCCGAGTACGACAACATGCGGGCGGCCTACGCCCGGATCTTCACGCGCATCGGTGTGGACTTCCGCATCGTCAAGGCTGATAGCGGCAACATCGGCGGTTCGCGCTCCGAGGAATTCCACATCCTGGCGCAGTCCGGCGAGGACCTGCTGGCGGTATCCGATGCCGGTGACTACGCCGCCAATGTCGAAGCCGCCGAAACGCGCCCGAGCGCCGTGCCGCGCGCAGCCGCCACGGCCACGCTCGAAAAGGTGTCGACGCCGGGCCAGAAGACCTGCGAGCAGGTCTCCAAATTCATGAAGGTGGCGCTCGACCACAAGGTCAAGCTGCTGGTCGTCAAGGCGGCCGAAGGTGGCCTGATCGGCATCGCGCTGCGCGGCGATCATCAGCTCAACGAGATCAAGGCCGCGAAGCATCCGAAGATCGCCGATCCGTTCCAGATGGCGACCCCGGAAGAGGTCAAGACCGCATTTGGCTGTGAAGTCGGCTACCTCGGTCCGGTCGGCTGCCCGATTCCGGTGATTGCCGACTTCGCCGCCAGCGAAGTCGCCGACTTCGTCTGCGGCGCCAACGAGGACAACCATCACCTGAAGGGTGCGAATTGGGGCCGTGACGCCAGCGAGCCGGAAACCGCCGATCTGCGGATGATCGTCGAAGGTGATCCGAGCCCGGACGGGCAGGGCACGATCAAGCTGTTCCGCGGCATCGAAGGCGGCCACGTATTCCAGCTTGGCAAGAAGTACACGAAGGCGATGAACCTGAGCGTACTCGACGAGAACCAGCAGCCGGTGACGCCGGAAATGGGCTGCTACGGCATCGGTGTGACCCGCATGGCCGCCGCGGTGATCGAACAGCGCAACGATGCCAACGGCATCCTGTGGCCAGACGCGATCGCGCCGTTCCGCGCCATCGTCTGCCCAATTGGCCTCGACAAGGCCGACACCGCAGCTGCGGTGAAAGCGGCAGCCGAAGCGTTGTACGCGGAGCTGCTCGCCGCCGGGGTCGATGCCGCGATCGATGACCGCGGCCTGCGGCCGGGTGAAATGTTCAAGGACGCCGACCTGATCGGCATCCCGCACCGAATCATCGTCGGCGCCAAGGGCCTGGCGACGCAGCAGTTCGAATACAAGCGCCGCGATGCCGCTGCTGCCGAAATGATTCCGGCAACGACCAGCGCGGTGCTGGAGAAGCTGAGCGGCTGATCGAAGCGCGCGATCGCGTGCTGGAATACGGGCTTGCCATGCCCAAGCCAATCGCTCGCCGTCCGCTGTTGCAACCCGCAAAGCCGCTGCGCAGCCTCGTCTGCGCGGCGGCTTTTCTGTTTGCGACGACCGCCGGTGCCGCGCCGACTCGCGAACCGGAACCCGAGCTGCGCCTGCTGATGAAGCAGGCCATCGAATCGGCGACCAGTTTCGATGATCCGCGGCTGGCCGAGGTCTGGCTGACCGACATGTCCGGGCGGATCGCGAAGCACGCGCCGAAGGCAATGCCGGATGCCGCCACGCGGCTGCGCTTCCTGCGCCTGCTGCACGCCGAAGCGACGAAGGCCGGCGTGTCGCCGGAACTGGTGCTGGCCACCATCGATGTCGAATCGCGCTTCGAGCGCTTCGCCGTGTCCAGCGTCGGCGCACTGGGCTACATGCAGATCATGCCGTTCTGGATCGAGCAGATCGGCAAGCCGGGCGACAACCTGTTCCACACGCCGACCAACCTGCGCATGGGCTGCACGATCCTCAAGTTCTATCTGGACAAGGAGAAAGGCAGCTACGTGAAAGCGCTGGCGCGCTACAACGGCTCGATCGGCAAGCCCGACTATCCGTATCTGGTGCTCGATCGCCTGATCCGGCGCTGGACGCGTTGACCGTCGGCGCTGCCCCGCAGGTCGGTCAGCGCGACTTCGGGCGCTCCACGTCCTGTGGATGCTCCTGCGCGTAGCGCAGCGCAGCGGTGACATCGTCCAGCGATGGGAAGCTCGGCATCACCAGTTTCTGGTCGCGCTGCACCGCCCAGGGCTCCGGCAAGGCCTCGCGATTGGCGCGCCAGATCAGCGGCCACAGCGCTGCATTGCCGTAGGTGTCCTCGCGCGCGGCGATGGACCGTAGGTTTTCGCCGGCGGCCACCGTCCGGACCTTCACCGATTGATCGAGATCGGCATTCAGAATCGCCAATGCTTCGATCGCGGTCTGATAGTCGCCATTGGCGATCTTCTTGCCAGCCGATGCGATGCGGGCCAATTCGACATCGCCCAGCCCGCCGCGGTCGCTGGCGCGGGTCAGCAGCAGCCGGGCGTCGCGCGCCAGCGCGTCTTCGGCCACGTCAGTCACGCTCACGGGCGGCGCCGGCGCCGGGGGCGGCGTCGCAGTGGTCGCCGCAGCCGCAGCTGCAGCAGCAGTGGCAGCAGCCGCCTCGCGTGACGGCAGGGCCGGCAGCTTCGGCAGCGGCATGGCCGCCAAGGTGTTGCGCTCGGCTTCGGTCAGCGCTGCGCCGCCGGCGTTATCGCTGTCTGCCTGTGGCCTGGGGGGAAGTGTTGCGGGCGGCTTCTGCGGCGAAGAGGCGGCTGGACGCGGTATCGGCTTCGGCACGGTCGCGGATGCTGTCGGTACTGGCGTCGTCGCGGTGGGCGCGGCTGCCGAAGCAACAGTCGACCGCCCGTCCTGCGTTGCTTCGGCGCTGATTTCGAGCTTTTCTCCAGGGGGCGCCCTGGTGTCCGCCGTGGCTCCGGGTTCGGTCCGGTTCTTCAGCCACGGCAGCGCGTCGATCGACGGCGGCGCATCCGCAGGCGGCGGAACCGCTGCCGCAGCAGCAGGAGGACGCGCGGTCGCGGCGGCGGCGACCGGTGCCGAGCTGCGTGGCGCGGCGGTGGGCTTGCCGTTGAGCGGCGCTGTCGTCTTGTTGGGCGTCTTCGACACGCCGCGAGCGCTTGCCGCAGCAGCTCCAGGCGACGTGGCGGGCTTGGCCGAGCTGCCGCTGGTCGCTGCTGGCTTGGTGGCCGGCTTCGCTGTCGGCACCGGAGACGATGCGGCGGGGCCGTTGGCTTTTGTCGCGATCTCGGCGGGTGGCGACGCCGGGCGCGAAGGTGCGGACTGGCAGGCGGCAGCAGTGACGGCGACGAGCAGCATCGACACCGGCAGCCGCAGGCTGCGAACAGGGTTCAAGGGCATGGCCGCAGACTAGCCAGCGCTTGCCGAGGGGTCAAACGGCAGCGGCAGCAAGGTCGCCATGGCACCGACAGCCGGCCCCCGTACAATCCGACGATCAAATATCGAGGTGCGGATGATCGACGTTCTGGTGCTGTATTACTCGCGTCACGGCTCCACCGCCGCGTTGGCGCGTCAGGTGGCGCGCGGGATCGAATCGGTGGCGGGCGTGCAGGCGCGCGTGCGTTCGGTGCCGCCAGTGTCCACCGATACCGAGGCCACCGCGCCGGCCGTGCCGGAGTCCGGTGCGCCTTATGCCACCTCGAAGGATCTGCGCGAATGCGCAGGCCTGGTGCTCGGCAGCCCGACCCGTTTCGGCAACATGGCCGCGCCGCTGAAGTATTTCCTCGACGGTACCTCGGACCTGTGGTTGTCCGGCGCGCTGATCGGCAAGCCGGCGGCGGTATTCACGTCGACCGGCAGCCAGCACGGCGGCAACGAGTCGACCTTGCTGACGATGATGCTGCCGCTGCTGCACCACGGCATGGTGCTGGTCGGCCTGCCGTACAGCGAGCCGGCGCTGTCCGGCACCGACAGCGGCGGTACGCCGTACGGCGCCAGTCACATCGCAGGCACGGCCGGCAAGCCAAGGCCGCTGACGCGCGACGAAAGCACGCTGGCGCAGGCGCTTGGCCAGCGGGTTGCCGAACTCGCACGGAAGCTCTCGACACCATGACCATGAACCGCCCGATGAGTGTCTACGCCTGGGCCGTCGCGCTCGGCTGCCATTTCCTGCTCGGCAACGGCCTGTGGATCTGGGCCGGGCTGCTGCCAGGGCTGCTGGTGGTGCTGCCGCTGGCGCTCGGTCTGCCGGGCCTGCTGCGCCGGCAGCGCTACACGGCCGGTTGGCTGACCTTGCTGCTGTCCGGCTATATCGCTGCGCTGATGTCGGAAGCGGCGTCGGTCCCGTCGCGCTATGGCATTGCGCTCGGCTTCAGCACCCTGGCGGCCGTCGAGTTCGTGGCGCTGGTGCTGTTCGTGCGCTGGTCGGCGCGCGAGAACGGCGTCGCCCGGATCTGAAGGCGGCGGGCAGCGCCCGCCGTCATCAGCCGCGATGAGCGCTGGCCAGGTATTCCTCGGACTGCATTTCCTGCAGTCGTGACTGGGTGCGGGCGAACTCGAAGCGCAGCTTGCTGCCGCTGTACAGGTCGAGCGGTCCAGTGGCGGCGCCAATCAGCAGCTTGACGCCGCGGTCGTAGAACTCGTCGACCAGGGTCATGAAGCGGCGCGTGGCGTCGTCGCGGCTACCGTCGAGCTTCGGCACGCCGGTCAGCACCACGGTGTGATGCTGGCGGCCCAGCTCGATGTAATCGGCTGCCGAGCGCGGGCCTTCGCAGAGCGTTTCGAAATCGAACCAGATCGCGCCTTCGGCAATCCGCTCGGCATGCAGCCGCCGGTCGTTGAGCACGAAGTCGCCAGGTGCATGATCGCCGTGCGGGGCCAGCGCATCGAAGTGCCGCGCCAGTTCGGCATGGGCGGCAGCGTCGCAGGGATGCAGGTAGAGGCGGGCGTCCTTCAGCTGGCGCAACCGGTAATCGGTGCCGCCGTCGACATTCAGCACGGTCACGTGCCGCTTCAGCGTCTCGATCGCCGGCAGAAAGTTCTGCCGCTGCAGGCCGTCCTTGTAGAGGCCATCGGGCGGCACGTTGCTGGTGGCAACCAGCGTGATGTTGCGCTTGAACAGCGCGTCGAACAGCCGACCGAGGATCATCGCATCGGCAATGTCGGCCACGAAGAATTCGTCGAAGCACAGCACACGGGTCGATTCGGCGATTTCGTCGGCGACCTTCTGCAGCGGGTCGGCGGCATCGGGATAGCGGTTGCGCCGCGCGTGGACGTCGAGCAGAAAGCGATGGAAGTGGGTGCGCGTCTTGCGGCTGAACGGCAGCGCGTCATAGAAGGCATCCATCAGCCAGGTCTTGCCGCGCCCGACGCCGCCCCAGAGATACAGCCCGTCGACCCGGCTCCAGGTCATTCGGCTTGAACCGAAGCGCCGCCGCGGCGGGTTCTCGATCAGCTGGTCATAGACCGCCTGCAGGGCATCGACCGCCGCCGCCTGCGCGGCATCGGCGACAAAACCATCGCGCTGCAGCTCGGCTTCATAGCGCTGCTTCGGGGGCGGTGCCAGCTCGGCGCCAACGCTCGCCGCCTTGTCGTCACGGCTGGAAGAGAACAGGGCCACGGCGTCAGCTCGCGACCCTGACCGCTGGCGCCGCCTGGCTGCCATCGGCCTCGCCGCAGTGCGCCAGCATCACCGCGCGAGCGGTGACCGACAGCGTGTCGGCGGCTTCGCGGCTGTCACCGCTGGCGTGCAGGGCCGCGAAGCACTGGATGTCGATGGCCGACCAGGTAAACAGCTTGCGGCCTTCGCCGAGCAGCGTTCGCGAGCCGCGAATGACCGCCGGCACCACCGGCACGCCGGCCCGGGCGGCGATCAGGAAGGCGCCGGACTGGAACGGCAGCAGCACCGGTGCTGCGCGGAACGTGCCTTCCGGAAAGATCGCAAACGATTCGCCGGCGCGAGCGCGATCGATCAGTGTCTTGGTGGCTTTCGCCGCTTCGCGCGGCGATGTGCGATTGACGAACTGGCAGCCCATGCGGCGCAGCACCAGGCCGATGTACGGCCATTCGGCGGCACCGTGCTGCACGAAGAACGTGAAGTGGGACGGCAGCGCGGCCGTCAGCAGGATGCCGTCAACGTAGCTGGCGTGATTGCAGATGACGATGCACGGCCCATCCGGCAGATGCTGCCGGCCACTGACGCGGAACGGCATCAGGCTGATCAGCATCCAGGCCCGCACCGCCAGCCGGCCGATGGCGCGCCGCATGCGCAGCGTCGGCATCACGATCAGCAGCGGGCAGAACAGCATCAGCACGACGATGACGAACACGGCGACCGCGTAGATGCCGTGCAGCTTGCGCAGGAAGGTCGGGAGCATGCGGGAAGGGCCGGGGAACACCGACATTATAGGTCGGTGGTTCCGACACTCAGGCTCAAGCCGCTCCCGCTCGCCTCAGGGGCGCCAGACCTTTTCGTCCTGCGGGTCGTAGACCGCCAGTCCCAGCGCGTTCGCGGTAGCGCGCACCAGCGGCAGCACTGTGGCGACGCGCGATGGCACCAGCGTCAGCACCGCCACGTCGTGCATCAGCCCGTCGCGCAGCGGGCCGTCGGCCCAGACAGCGCTTTCCAGCTGGTCTTCGCGCAGTTCGCTGATGCACGGATGGCGCTCGGTCAGCCGTTCCAGCAGCTCCAGCAGCGCCGGCAGCGGTGGCCGGCCGTGCTGCTCGAAAGCTTCCGATCGGGCATCGAAATCGCCCCAGACCTCGGCGTCGTCGACCGGGATCGGCAGCGCGCTGATCATCAGCAGATGGCTCATGCCGACGCGCCGTTGCCGCTCACAGGTGCAGGCCGCACTCGGTCTTCGGCTTGCCCAGCCAGCGCCCGCTGCGGCCATCGCCGGCAACGGTGCAGTGGGTGCAGCCGATCGATGAATAGCCGCGCGCCACCATCGGATGGAACGGCAGCTGGTGCTCGCGAATGTAGGCGTCGCGCTCCTCGCGGGTGACGTCGATCATCGGGTTGAACTTCAGCACGCCGCGGCGGAGCTCGAACACCGGCAGCCCAGCGCGGTGATCGGTCTGCCAGCGCATCAGGCTGGACATCCAGACCTTGTAGTTCGGCTTGATCAGTTCCAGCGGCTCGACCTTGTTGACCGAGCAGCAGAAATCCGGATCGCGCTCATACGTCTTGTCATCGACGGTGAACTGGTGCTTCCAGTCTTCGGCGCGGACGTCTTCGACCTTCAGCTTGAACAGATCGATCAGGTACTGCCGGTACTGGACGGTTTCCGGGAAGTGGAAGCCGGTGTCGATGAAGTGGATCGTCTGCGCCGGATTGATCGTCGAGATGATGTGCAGGAAGTACGCCGAGGTCGCCGCGAACGACGAGGTCACCAGCACCTTGTCAAGCGGGTATTCCTCGTACAGCAGCTTCAGACGTGCTTCGAAGCCGAGCGGCGCGTAACGCTCGTTGAGCAGGGCAACATCAGCCTCGCTGGGCCCGGGCTGCGGCGCCTGCTGGGCTGGCGCTTCGGTTCCAGACTGCGGTCCGTCGTACATGCGGTTCATCCTTCCACTGCGCCGGAGGGCGCCAAGGACGCGGAGTTTATGGACGCGTCCCTGGCGCTACAACGCTTCCGCTGCTGCAGCCCGGAAATGAGCTAACGATATGACGGGTGGTTGTACCGCTCAGCGACGCGCCAGGTCGTCGACTTTCGCTGCAGCGGCGACCGGCGCTGGCTTCGCCAGTTCGGCCTTGATCGCGTCGAGCAGCTTCGGGTCTTCCGGGGTCACGCGGCTGCTGTAGTGGGCCAGCACCTTGCCGTCGCGGCCGATCAGGTACTTGTTGAAGTTCCAGTCCGGCGCGTGCTTCGTTTCTGCCTTCAGGACCTTGTAGAACGGGTTGGCATCGTCGCCGTCGACGCGGGTCTTGGTGTACATCGGGAAGGTGACGCCGTAGTTCGTCGAGCAGAACTTGGCGATGTTCTCGTCGCTCGACTCTTCCTGGCGGAACTGGTCCGACGGGAAGCCGAGCACCATCAGACCGGCCGCCTTGTAGCTCTTGTAGAGCTTTTCGATGCCTTCGAACTGCGGCGTGTAGCCGCAGCGGCTGGCGGTGTTGACCACCAGGATCACCTTGCCGCCGTAGGTCTTGCAGAGGTTTTCGGTGCCGCCGAGCAGGCGCTTCTCGTCGTGATTCAGCACGCTGCTGGCGCAGTCGATGGCCTTGGCGGCGGTGAACGGGACAACCGTCAGCAGGGCGAAACTCGATGCCGCGATGAAATGACGCATGGGAAGACTCCGGAAGTATGAAAAGGGGGGAATACAATGCCGCGCCTGGTCGGCTGCTGGCGGAAGATTCATGCGGGACATACCGCTTTGCCACGTCGATCCTATCTGCCTTCGCATAATGCCGTCATGTCTGAACTGATCCTGCCTGCGCCGCTGTGGCGCCGTCTCGCTGCTTCCATCTACGACGGCCTGCTGCTGATTGCCCTGTGGATGGTCACGCTGCTGCTGATCTGCCTGCCGCTGAACGGCGTGCTGGGCCTGCCGCCGGGCAATGCCATCAACCGGGGGCTGCTGCTGATCGTGGCGCTCGGCTTTTTCGTGTGGTTCTGGACTCGCGGCGGCCAGACCCTGGGCATGCGCGCCTGGCGACTGCAGGTGCGGCGCGGCGAGGGCGCACTGCTGCGTCTGCCAGTGGCAGTGGTGCGGGCAATGGCCGTGCTGATCTACTGGGGGCTGGTGCTGACCCCGGCTGCCGCCTCGATGATCCATCGCGCGCCCAGCCTCGAAAGCCTGCTGCCGCATGTCCAGAACGCGTCGATCGGCGCGGCGCTGATCGTGCTGCTGTCTGTTGTCTCGGCGCGGCTCGACGCCCGGCGCCGCCTTCCGCAGGACTGGATCGCCGGCAGCGAAGTGGTGCTGCTGCCGCTGAATCCGTTTCCCGCCGCGCCGAAGAACAAGCGCGCGCCGAAGTCGGCGAAATCTGTATCTGACCCCAATTAAGCGGGCAGCTAGCGGGCGAGGCGCAGGCGCCAGAGCGCCAGCACCGTGAGCAGGGCGGTCGGCAAGCCGGCGGCCATCGGCGCGGGCCACTGGTACAGGTCACCGACACTGACCGACACCTTGTTCAGCACGTAGAACACGATGCCGACCAGCACGCCAGCCAGCAGCCGCTGCCCGGCACCGGCGTCGCGCAGCGTGCCGACCACGAACGGCACGGCGAACAGCATCATCACCATCACCGTCACCGGTTCGACCAGCTTGCGCCACAGCCAGATCCGGTACTTGGTGGCATCGAGCTTGTTGTCCTCCATGTACGCGACCAGGTTGTACAAGCCTCTGACCGACAGCACATCGCCTTCGAGGATGAACAGCTTCAGCACGTTCGGCGTGATCGAGCCGGTGATCTCGATCTGATCGAGCGTCACCACCTGGGTGCCGCTGCGGCTGCCATCCGCCGGCAGTTCGGTGCGCTTGACGCCGGTCATCAGCCAGCGGCCGTCGACATAGCGGGCGTCATCGACCGTCGACACCTGCGACAGGCCGCCGCTGGCGTCGGCGCGGAACACGGTCACATCGCGGGCGTGGTCCTCGGCGATCAGGCGGCGGATGCGCAGGATGTTGTCGGCGTCCCTGAGCCACAGCGCCCGGTCGAGGCTGCCATGCTCGCCACGGGCTTCATCACGCAGCCGGGTCGCCAGGTTTTCGCCAGCCGGGCCGAGCCAGTCACCGAGCACATAGCCGAAGGCGCCGAGCAAGGCACCGGCAGCGAGTGTCGCCGCGCCGATCCGCAGCATCGACACACCCGATGCCCGCATCGCCGTCAATTCGCTGGAACGCGCCAGTGCGCCGATGCCGAGCAAAGCCCCGAGCAGCGCCACGATCGGCAGCAGGATGTACAGGCTCGACGGCATCATCAGCAGGCTGTACTCCAGCACCTGCAGCACGCCATAGCGGCCCTTGCCGGTCTCGCCGATATCGGAAATGAACACCACCAGCGTGTAGATCGTCACCAGCCCGAGTGCGACCAGCGCCGTCAGCGCCAGCACGCTGCGGATGATGTAGCGGTCGAGCCGGTTCATGCGACCACCTGCTGGCGGCGCCGGATCATCCACAGCGCGGCACCGAGCACCAGCGCATGCGCCCACCACAGCCCGACGCCGGGGGGAATCTGCCCCTTGCCGATCCAAGCCTGGCCGACGCCCAGCAGGTTCGTGTAGATCAGGTAGACGAGGATGCCGAAGACGATCTTCGAATAGCGGCCCTGGCGCGGCCGCAAGTGCGCCAGCGGCACGGCCAGCAGCGCCAGGATCAGCACTGATACCGGAGCCGCGATGCGGAAGTGCAGTTCGGCCTGATCCTGCGCGTCGGCGCTGCCCCAGAGCGCGCCGGTCTGCTTAAGCTTGCGCTGGTTGTTGATGTAGCTGAACGGCGGCGGCGACAGCCGCAAGGTCAGCGCGTCGAAGCGCACCACGTCGTAGTTCGCGGTGCCCGGTGTGCCGAAATAGCGATGGCCGGTGCTCAACTGCACCACGCGCTCGCCGCTGGCGGCGTCGATCACCTGGGTGCCGTGATCGGCCACCACGACACTGGCGCCGTCGGCTTCCTCGAGTTCCGCGAAGATCTTGCCGAGCTCCCGGCCATCGGGGCTGATCGAGTCGGTATAGAACACCGCACGCCCGCCAGCCACGGTCTTGAACTGGCCGGCTTCGAACGGCGTGAACTGCACCAGCCGCTTGGCATCCTTGACCAGGAAATCGGCCTGCCGGCCAGCCCAGGGGCCGATCGAGAAGCTCAGCGCGGCGGTCACTGCGGTCAGCGCTGCGGCAAGGCCGAGAAACGGCCGGTACAGCCGCCCGAGCCCCGATCCGCAGGCGGTCATCGCCGCGATCTCGTTGTCGCTGTAGAGGCGGCCTAACGACAGCATGATCGCCAGCAGCAGCGACACCGGGATCAGGATCACCAGATAGCGCAGGCTCGACAGCAGCGCGACATTGAGCAGCAGTTCACGCGGCAGTTCGCCCTTGGCGGCAACGCCCAGCACGCTGGCGAAGCGGGTGGCGATCATGATCGCCAGCAGGATGAAGGTGACTGCCGCCCACGCGGTCAGCACCTCGCGCAACAGGTAGCGGTCGAGAATCCGTCGGTTCATGCCGCAAGGGTAACCGACCGGCCCCCGCTGTCCGTGGCCGATGCGTGTCGGACACGCGCGGCTGGCGCCGTCTGCTGTGCTGGCCCGGTTGAGCGAAAAGCAAAGTCAAGGACGTGGTTCACAGTTTGCAAGGCAATGAAAAACTGGAACCAGAGCCGGAAATCGTTAGAATCAGCCGTCTGCTTGGCTATTTCCAAAAACAACCCGATTTAATCGAAGTTCGATGCGGCTCAAACGCGAACGGCCGCACAGAAAAACCGGAATTTAGTTATTCGCAACACTTGCTGCAGCCTGCATAGGCGCGAGTCTTGCGATGCCCTTTCACGTAACTTTGTTAAAAATATCCATGGAATACTTTGTAAAGAGCGGCAACCCGGAAAAGCAGCGCGTTGCCTGCGTGATCGTCGGCATTTTCGACCGGCGCAATCCGACCGAGTCGGCCGAAACGATCGACAAGGCCAGCGATGGCCTGCTCGGCAGCATCATGCGGCGCGGCGACATGGACGGAAAACTCGGCCGCAGCCTGATCCTGCACAACGTGGCCGGCGTGTTCTGTGACCGCGTGCTGCTGATCGGCCTCGGCAAGGAGCGGGACTTCGACGAAGCAGCCTTCCGCAAGGCTCATCAGGCGGCGGCACGTGCGCTGCGCAATACCGGCGCCATCGATGCCGTTAGCTACCTCACGCATCTGCCGGTGAAGGGTCGCGACTTCCAGTGGAACGTGCTGCAGGCTGCGCTCGTCACCGAAGCCGAGTTCTACCGCTTCGACGAGATGCGCGGCGAAAAGGCGCGCGAGGACATCGTCGCGCCGAAGCTGGAACGGCTGACCTTCGATGTGCCGCGGCGCAGCGACCTGCCGGCGGGTGAAAAGGGCCTGCAGGAAGCGCAGGCGATTGCCCATGGCGTCAGCCTGACCAAGCGGCTCGCCAACCTGCCGGGCAACATCTGCACGCCGACGTTCCTCGCCCAGAGCGCCATCGACCTCGGCAAGAAGCACGGCTTCACCGTCAAGGTGCTCGAGGAAGCCGACATGGCGGCCCTCGGCATGGGCTCGCTGCTGTCGGTGTCACGCGGCAGCCGCGAGCCGGCCAAGCTGATCGTCATGGAATATCTGAAGGGCACGCCGGGCGAAGCGCCGATCGCGCTGGTCGGCAAGGGCCTGACCTTCGACGCCGGCGGCATCTCGATCAAGCCGGCGGCGAAGATGGACGAAATGAAGTTCGACATGTGCGGCGGCGCCAGCGTCGTCGGCACGTTCGCAGCGCTTGCCGAGCTGCAGCTGCCGATCAATGTCGTTGGCGTGATTGCCGCCAGCGAAAACCTGCCGGACGGCGCTGCCAGCAAGCCGGGCGACATCGTCACCAGCATGGCCGGCATCACCATCGAAGTGCTCAATACCGATGCCGAAGGCCGGTTGATCCTTTGCGACGCGCTGACCTACACCGAGCGCACCTACGACCCGCGCGTCTGCATCGACATGGCGACGTTGACCGGCGCCTGTGTCGTCGCCCTCGGCTCGCAGGCCTCGGGCCTGTTCTCGAACCAGTCCGGTCTGGCTCGCCAGCTGCTGACCGCCGGCGAACAGATTGGCGACCGCGCCTGGGAACTGCCGCTGTGGAGCGAGTACGACCACCAGATCAAGAGCGAATTCGCCGACATCGCCAACATCGCGACGGTCGGTGCGGGTGAAGCCGGGGCGATCATCGGCGCGGTGTTCCTGCATCGCTTCACCAAGAAGATGAAGTGGGCCCACCTCGACATCGCCGGCACTGCCTGGCACGGCAAGGCCGCGACCGGTCGCCCGGTGCCGCTGCTGGCGCAGTACCTGATCAACGTTGCGGCGAAGCGCGGCGACGAGTAAGCCGATAGCGAGGGTCCGGCTGCCGAGGTTGTCGGGCGGAAATCAACCCGCCCTGCGACCTTCAGCCAGCGCAGCCATTTCCACTTTCGGAACTGTATCGCGCGGCTCAACTGTTGGTTGTTAGGGAAAGCAGCGGTGGAATCGGGCGAACGTCTTACCGCGAACTCACACCCTCTGACTGGACGGCGAGAGTGAACCTATGAACTGGCAAAACGTCTTCAGTCTGCAATCGGTCGTCGTCGGGCTGCTTTCCAGCGCTGCGGTCATCGTCCCGGGGTACCTGACACTGCTTCTTCACAAGCCTCAACTGATCATCGACCTCGACGCGCCGATGATCGTCATGATTTGCTGCGGCGCCACACTGCCAATGCTGTTGACCCAGCTAAGGCTTGCGGCTCGTGCGGCCAACTTGCAGGGCTTGCCGGTCGGGCAGCGCGTGTTGTGGATCGCCGTCGGACGTACGTGGTTCGTACTGATGGCGGCGCTTTTAATTTCATTTTTTGCGGATGCCAGCTTCGAGAAGCACGTGGTGATTACCGCCGTTCTGCATGCCCTGATGTGGCGCATCTGCCTCGGGTCCCGCAGCGGGCCGTCTGACTACTGAAAGCTCGCTCGCCGGTCTCGACAGGCTCATCGTGGTGGTGGATCCACGAGCACCGAGCAACCGGCATGGCCCGACAGAACGCAGCGAAACCCGTGCGATGAGATGCGGCGTCACGGCCGGACTCGTTACTTACCGAGCCACCACCTCACTCGGCCACGGCAGGCTCACGGTGAACCGCGCGCCCTGACCGCGCTGTGAGGCCACGTCGATCTTGCCGCCGTGGCGTTCGACGATCTCGCGGGACAGGGTCAGTCCCAGGCCGGCACCGCCGGTGTTGCGGCCGAACTGCACGAACGGGTCGAAGATCCGGGCCAGCTGCCGGCGGGTCAGGCCTTCGCCACTGTCGCGGACTTCGATGCGGATGGCATCGGAACCGGCGACGACGGTGATGCCGACATCGCCGCCGGGCGGCGTGTGGCGGATGGCGTTGCCGATCAGATTGTCGAGCACGCGCGAGAACTGGCCCGGATCAAGTTGCAGATCCGGCAGGCCGTCGGCAACGGCGCTGCTGATCCGCAGCCGCCGCTCCATCGCCATCGGCTCGAAGCGTGCGTGGGCTTCCTCGGCCAGCCGTGACAGCTGCACGGTCTCCAGCTTCAGCGGCGTGTCGGCATGGCTCAGCCGCGAGACATCGAGCAGGTCGGTGACCAAGTCACCGAGCCGCTTGGTTTCCGTGTGCACGGTCTCGAACAGGTCGGCCTCGCGGGTGTTTGGCGCGAACGGCGTGCGTTCGGCCAGCAGGTCCATTGCCATGCGCAGCCCGGACACCGGCGTGCGCAGTTCGTGCGAGGCGCGCAGCACGAAATCGGTCTTGAGCTTTTCCTGCTCGCGTTCTTCGGTGACGTCGCGCAGCAGCAGCACCAGGCCGGGCCGGCTTTCGTCGGTGAACGGGGTCAGCGCCAGCGCCAGCCGGCGTTCCATGACGCCTTCGCCGATCACCAGATCCGGCTCGTCGTCCTGCGACAGGCTCTGCGAGGCGATGTCGTCGATGATCCGCTGGTTGAAGCGTTCGCCACCGAGCAGTTCATCCAGCGTGCGACCGATCGCCAGTTCCTGCGTGGTGCCGAGCTGTCGGGCAGCGATCGGGTTCAGACGTTCGATGCGGGCTTGTTCATCAACGATGATCAGACCATCGTCGATCGAGCCAAGCACCACGTCGTTGCGGCGCTGCTCGGCCAGCAGGCGATCGATCGACGTCGACTTGTAGGTCTTCAGCGCCGCCGCCATCGCGTTGAAATTGGACGCCATGATGTTGGCCTCGACCAGTTTCGAGGCTTCCACCCGGACATCGAACTCGCCTTCGGCGATGGTCTTGGCCGCCAGTGCGATGCGCTGCAGCGGCTCGCTCATCGCCTGTGCCTGGGCCACTGCAAAGCGCAGCCCGAAGGCGCCGACCGCCGAGCCGGCAAGGCCCAGCAGGCCGATCTGGTACCACGGGGCACGTTCGAAGCGATCCCAGGCCAAGGCCAGTAAGGCACCGGCGATGAACGCCAGGATGATCAGCGCGCCGTAGGTCAGCAGCAGCCGGTAGAGGATCTTCATCGAAAGCGGTTCCTGGAATCGGTGATTGCAGCGGATGCGAAGGCTGCGCGCCGTTCGTTGACGGCGGATGGTGCGCTCAGATGCCGTATTGCTTGCGCTTGCGGTAGAGCGTCGAGGCATCGATGCCGAGCTGCTTGGCGGCGATTTCCAGCGTCTCGGCTTCGCCGAGCACGGCCAGGATGTGCTCCCGCTCCAGCGCGGCCAGGCTCAGCGCACCGGTTGGACGTGCAGCGGACGGCGCCGCTGCACCGGCTTCGCCAAGTGCCAAGTCGCGCGGCTCGATCAGCTCGCTGCGGCACAGGATGCTGGCGCGCTCGATGACATTGCGCAGTTCGCGGATGTTGCCCGGCCAGCGGTGCCGGCACAGCGCATCAAGCGCCGCATCGCTGAAGCCGCGGGCACGGCCGCGATGGGTGCGGATGAATTCGTCGAGAAAGCCGTGGGCAAAGGCTGGCAGATCGTCGATGCGCTCGCGCAGTGCCGGCAGGTGCAGGCGGATCACGTCGAGTCGGTACAGCAGATCTTCGCGGAACGTGCCGGCCTTGACCATGCCGTTGAGGTCGCGATTGGTCGCCGCCACCAGCCGGACATCGGCCTGCCGGGTCACCGGATCGCCCAGGCTTTCGAACTGCTTGTCCTGCAGGAAGCGCAGCAGCTTGGCCTGCAAGCCGATCGGCACTTCGCCGATCTCGTCCAGAAACAGCGTGCCGCCATCGGCCTGCGCGACGCGGCCCGGTGAATTGGCCACTGCGCCGGTGAACGCGCCTTTCCGGTGGCCGAACAGCTCGCTTTCGAACAGCTCGCCGGACAGGCCCGGGCTGTTGATGGTGATGAACGGAGCCGCGTGGCGCGGGCTCCAGCGGTGGATCGCCCGGGCGATCACGCCTTTGCCGGTGCCGCTTTCGCCGAGCACCAGGATGTTGGCGTCGCTGGCGGCGACCTGGCGGGCGGTATCGAGCAGATCGGCCAT
>Ga0114983_1000494_pt1 | contig 16953 bp, 15 predicted proteins | sample Shrwel_input2_RT_FD_87182 | JGI IMG/M metagenome (GOLD analysis project Ga0114983, IMG submission 87182) | Subsurface microbial communities from deep shales in Ohio, USA - Utica-3 well 1 S input2 RT | ecosystem: Environmental > Aquatic > Deep subsurface > Shale gas/oil reservoir > Produced... | reverse complement strand
GCCGCGCGCGCGGCCCGGCCAAGGCGATGGCGCGTACCGTCGGCGCCTACGCGGCCATGGGTGCGAGCTTCATCGCCGGGCTGGGTCTGGAGCGGCTGACCGGCGACAGCCGGAGTGCCGCCGATTTCATCACCACCACCGCCAGCGACGCGGCAATGGCAGTGCTCGGCGTCAAGATCGAGGTGATCGGCGAGGAGCACCTGCAGGCCCACCGGCCCTGCGTGTTCATCATCAATCACCAGTCGAAGTTCGACATGTTCGTGATGATGAACATCGTCCGTCGCAGCTTCAGCGGCGTGGCCAAGGCCGAAGCGGCGAACGTGCCTGGTTTCGGCCGCTACATGAAGATGGCTGGCGTGGCGTTCCTCGACCGCGCCGATTCGCAGAAATCGATCGATGCGCTGAAGCCGGCCGTCGATCGCCTGAAGGCGGGCTTGAGCATCTGCATCGCGCCGGAAGGCACGCGCTCGTGGACGCCGAAGGTCGGCCGGTTCAAGAAGGGCGCGTTTCACATGGCGATGCAGGCCGGCGTGCCGATCGTGCCGGTGGTGATCCGCAATGCCGGCGAGATCATGGGCCGCAACGACCAGACGATGCGCGCCGGCACCGTGCAGGTTGCCGTGCTGCCGGGCATCGATGTCTCGACGTGGACGCATGACCAGCTTGATGCCCGCATCGCCGAGGTCCGGCAGCGCTACATCGATACCCTCGACCACTGGCCGGAGGTCGTGGCATGAGCCGCCGGATACGCGTTGCCGTGCTCGGCGCCGGTTCCTGGGGCACCACGGTGGCTTCGCTGGCGTCGCGCAACACGCAGACCAAGCTGTGGGCGCGCGACAGTGCGACCGCCGACGAGATCAACCGCGAACATCGCAACACGCGCTACCTGCAGGATCTGCCGCTGTGCACGCGCCTGATCGCGACCGCCTCGCTGGCTGACGCGGTGCGCGACTGCGACGTGCTGGTAGTCGGCGTGCCGTCGCACAGCTTCCGCGACACGCTGCGCGCGGTGTCGCCGCTGCTGCGGCCGTGGGTGCCGGTGATCAGCCTTGCCAAGGGTCTGGAGCAGGGCAGCCACAACCGGATGACCGAGATCATCCAGCAGGAATTGCCGGGCCATCCGGCCGGCCTGTTGGCCGGCCCGAACATCGCTCGCGAAGTGCTGCAGGGCTATGCCGCCGCGGCGGTGCTGGCGATGAGCGACGACAACGTCGCCAAGGCGCTGCAGCCGCTGTTCAGCAGCGCGGTGTTCCGCGTCTACACCAACCGCGACGTGATCGGCTGCGAGCTCGGCGGACCGCTGAAGAACGTGATCGCCATTTCCGCCGGCATGGCCGAAGGCCTGTCGGTCGGCGAGAACACGCGAGCGATGGTGATCACGCGCGGGCTGTCGGAAATCACTCGGCTCGGCGTGGCGCTTGGCGGCTGCGCGGAAACCTTTTCCGGCCTGACCGGGCTCGGCGATCTGCTGACCACCTGCATGAGTCCGCTGTCGCGCAACCGTCAGGTCGGCGTGCAGTTTGCGCAGGGCCGGACCACCGCCGAGATCGTCGCGTCGATGAACATGGTCGCCGAAGGCATCAAGACCTCCAGCGTGGTCATGGAACTCGCTGCCCAGCACGGCGTGGTGATGCCGATTGCTGCCGAAGTCGCGGCCGTGGTCAACGGCAAGCACGGCGCAGTGGAAGCGTTCCGCGGCCTGCGCAAGCTGGCCGCCGGAGCCGAGGGCAGTGCCGGTTGAATTGAGAAGCTGCTGAGCCGGACAGCAAAAGTTCAACGCAAAGGCGCAAAGGGAACAGAAAGGACGCAAAGAAAAACGGAAGCAAGAAAACAACAGAAGGGATCAGAAAGCTTTTGGCGGTATGCGAACCGAATCGTGGCTGACACGTTTGTTTTCCCCCAAAAGGCTTTTGCTTCCCTTTCTTCTGCCTTTCTCCTCTTTGCCGTTCTTTGCGCCTTTGCGTTGAACTTCTGATGTTGCTTTTGACTTGATGTTCAAACCGAATCACGAAGGACAGAACCGACATGAGCAAGGCGGAACCGAAGGACAGCGCGCTGCTCGACGAGCTGCGCCACTGGGGCGGCCCGGACGAGATGAGCGCCTTCGAATCGGTGATGTGGCTGGCCGAGGTCGACCCACGGCTGCGCTCGACGATCGTCTCGATCATGGTCTTCGACACGGCCCCGGAATGGGGCCGGCTGCAGGCGGAGTTCCGCTGGCTGGTCGCCGCGGTGCGGCGCTTCCGGCAGAAGGTCGTGGTGCCGAAAGGTGCCGGCAATCCGACCTGGGTCGAAGACCCGGCGTTCGACTTCGACTACCACGTCCGGCGCCAGCAGTTGCCGGTACCGGGCAGCGAGCGGCAGATGTTCGATGCCGCCGGCATCATCGCGATGCAGCCGTTCGACCGGGCGCGTCCGCCGTGGGAAGCGACCTTGCTTGAAGGCCTTGATGGTGGCCGTGCCGCGCTGGTGCTGAAGATGCACCACGCGGCGACCGATGGCCTCGGCATCGTCCAGCTGCTGCAACGCATCTTCCATCGCGACCGGGACGGCCAGCCAAGGCCGGTGCCGGCGCTGCCACGCAGCCGCAAGGCCGCGAGCGCGCGCAGCCTTGGCCTGAAGACGCTGCGGAGCCGGCTGATCGCGCTGCCGGCGGCCGCGCGTGACCTGGCAGGGGCGCTGGGCAGCACGGCATCTTCGTTGCTGAAGTATCCGGAGGACACGCGACAGGCGCTGGATTACCTGGCGTCTGCCAAGCGCATGCTCGGCATCAAGCCGGTGCCCGGTTCCGGCCTGTTCCGGCGGCGCAGCCTGTCGTGGCGGCTCGATGGCATCGAACTGCCGCTGGCGGCCTTCAAGGCCGCATCGAAGGCGGCGGATGCGTCGATCAACGACCTGTTCCTGGCCGGGTTGATCGGCGGCTTCCGCCTGTATCACGAGCGCCTCGGCGTCTCGATCAAGCAGATGCCGATCGGCTTTCCGATCAGCCTGCGCACCGCAGACGACGCGATGGGCGGCAACAAGTTCGCCGGCTCGCAGTACGCGGCACCAGTCGCCGAGCGTGACCCGATCGCCCGCATCCGCCACATCCAGCAGTTTGTTCGCGAGACGCGAGCGGAGCCGGCGCTGGACGTGATGATCCGCATGATGCCGGTGGTCACGCGGCTGCCGATCGGCGTGGTCACCAAGCTCACGGCCGATTTCACCACCGCGCAGGACGCGCAGATCAGCAACGTGCCGGGCATTCCGTATCCGGTCTATTTCGCCGGTGCCGAGGTGCAGCAGTACTGGCCGTATGCGCCGGTGCCGGGCTGCGGAATGATGATCGCGATGCTGTCGCACAACGGTCGTTGCTGCGTCGGCATCAACAGCGACCGCGCGGCCGTCACCGAGCCCGAACTGCTGCTGGAAGCGTTTCGCGAAGGGCTCGATGAAGTGCTGGCGCTGGGCCGGACGCCGGCCGCCGCCACGCAGGCATCATCGGCGCGCGGCAAGATTCCAGCGATGACCCAAGACCCGTGACAGCAGACGAGAGCCGAGTTCCGATGAAGCACAGCGATGGCAGTTTCGACGGCATCAGCAAGACCCGCATCTACTTCCAGACCTGGGCGCCGAATGGTGCGCCGAAGGCCACCGTGGTGATCGCTCATGGCCTTGGCGAGCACGGCGGACGCTACGCCGAGGTGGCGGCACAGCTGGTCGGGCTGGGCTGCGTGGTGCATGCCATCGATCACCGTGGCCACGGCCGCTCTGGGGGTGCGCGAGTCCTGGTCGACAAGTTCGCCAATGCCGTCGCCGACATGGACACGCTGATCGATCGCGCGAAGCGCCAGCAGCCGACGCGGCCGCTGTTCCTGCTCGGCCACAGCATGGGCGGCGCGCTGTCGCTGAGCTATGCGATCAAGCACGGCAAGAAGCTCGACGGCCTGATCCTGTCAGGCCCGGCCGTGGCGCTCGATGGCGCGCCGCCGCTGCTCGCCTTGATCGCCAAGCTGCTGGCGTCGTTCGTGCCGAAGCTCGGCATGTTCCAGGTCGATCCGAGCCTGGTCAGCCGCGATCCTGCCGAGGTCGCCAAGTACGCCGACGACCCGCTCAATGCCCACGGCAAGATTCCGGTGCGGACGCTGGCCGAGATCATCCGCTTCGTCGAGATCGTGCCGGCGCTGCTGCCTGCGATCCGCGTGCCGACCTTGGTGCTGCACGGCAGCGACGACAAGCTGGCCGGCGTCGCCGGCAGCCGGATGATTCACGAGCGCATCTCGTCGAGCGACAAGACGCTGAAGGTCTATGACGGGCTGTACCACGAGATCTTCAACGAGCTGCCGGCCGATCGGGCGCGGGTGTTCAAGGATCTGACCGACTGGTTGCAGCCGCGTCTGGCGGCCTGAGCAGACGCTGCCTCACGCAAGGACGCGAAGACGCTAAAGCGCTGAAGACGCCGGCGACGGCACGGCCGCACTGAAAGGTCCGATTGACCGCGGCGGGGCGTCTCGCGTTTTCGGACAGGCCTCTGGCGTCTTTGCGTGCGGCCGACGATCGCGGCTGCTGTTCAGCGCAGCGCCCGATACCGCGCCGGCGTGCAGCCGACGACCTTGCGGAAGCTGGCCGTGAAGTGCGACTGGCTGCACCAGCCGGTTTCCTGCGCCACGAAGGCGAGATCGAGATCGGTCTCGGCGAGCAGCTTTCTGGCCACTTCGATCCGGCGCAGGTTGATGGCCTGATGCGCCGACATGCCGGTGGCCTGCCGGAAGCTGCGCGTGAACGTGGCGCGGCCGAGGCCAGTGCAGCGCGCCAGCTCGTCTAGATTCAGGGCGCGGCCGAGCTGCGCGTCGATCAGCGCGAACAGCTCGCGCAGGCTGACCCGACCGATGCGCGCTTCCGGCGTCGCCATCGACAGCACGCCGCCGCCGCCGTCATCGGGCGACTGCCGCCACTGCGCGAGATGGCAAAGCATCGCGTCGACCACTTTCACGACATAGTCCGAGCGCACCCGCTGGCCGGAGCGGGCGGTGCGCAGCAGCGCTTCCATGCTGGCGCTGACGTACGGATCGCGGAATGCGAAGCGCGGCAGCCACGGCGCGTTCGCTGACGCGTGCAGCGGCATCGACAGCTGCGCCGCCAGCGCAAGCGGCACATGCAACGACACCAGGCTGATGCTGCCTTCGGTGCGGAAAGCAGCGCTGCGGCCGGGTGGCAGCACGGTGACCAGACCCGGCATCGAGCAGCTGCGGCTCAGGCCCTGATCGGTGACGGCACGCACGCGGCGCGAGCCGCCGAGATGCAGCGCGATGATCAGCTCATCGGATTCGGGCAGTTCGAAGCCGTCCAGGCGCGGCGTCTTCCAGCCATAGAGGCCGACATTGCCGGCCGCGTGCTCGGTGGCCGGTGCGGTTTCCTCGACGATTTCCGGCGGCACGCGAAACGCCGACGAGAACGCCGCTGCCGATCGCAATCTGAATTCGTCTGTCATCGGCCCGCGCTCCATCCGCCTGACACCAGCCGATTCTGACATGCGGCGCAGCCGATTCTGGTAGATCGCCACCGGCATACGGGAACAATCACGGGACGAAAACCGCTGCCATCGTGAGCAGCCGACCTGTGGAGGAGCGAGGCAATGTCAACGAGTCCCAACCCGACCGATTACGGCACCTGGAAACTGCTGGCCTGGACCGGCCCGGTGTTCTTCATCGGCTTCTTCGTGATGTGGGGTCTGATGGCCGACAACTTCCCGCCGATGGCGGCATCGACCACCGCGCAGGACATGTGGCAGCACTACAAGGATCTGCAGACCGAAATCATGGTCGGCATGTCGGTGTGCATGGTGCTTGGCTCCTGCTACATGACCTTCGGTGCTGCCGTGTCGCGCGTGATGCGCCGCATCGAAGGCCAGGAAGGGATGCTGGCCAACGTCGAGATGATGGGCGCGACGATCACCTATTGCCCGATCGTCGTCGCCTGCGGCATCTGGCTGACTTGCGCGATGCAGATCGACCGACTGTCGCCAGACATGGTGCAGACCATGTACTACCTGGCGTGGATGATCATCGACCTCGCGTACATGGTCACCAGCTGGCAGATCATCGCGGCGGCGCTGGTGTTCCTGCGCGACAAGCGCGAGAAGAAGCTGGTGCCGGCCTGGGTCAGCTGGTGGGGTTTCGTCACCGTGGCCTCGTTCTTCCCGGTCAGCCTGATTCCGTTCTTCAAGACCGGCCCGTTCGCGTTCCACGGCATGTTCAACTTCTGGATCGCGTTCCCGACCTGGTACGTCTGGATTGTTTCGATGTCGATCTTCATCATCAAGGCCGTCAGCCGGATCGAGATCGAAGATGGCGCTGCTCAGCCGAAGGAAGTCGCCGTGCGCGGCCCGCGACCGGTCGCTACGCACTGATCTGCTGAGCGCTCGATGATGGCTGCCGTTCGCGGCGGCAACGATGCAGCCCGACGCCTTCCCGGAGTGGAAGGCGTCTGGGTGTTCGTTGCGGCCGACATGGTCTTTTTCGCGCTGCTGTTCGTGTCGTTCATGCTCGGACGGCAGGATGCCGCTGCCGTGTTCGAGGCATCGCGCCAGACGCTGGACGTCAACTTCGGCGGCATCAACACGCTGATCCTGCTGACCAGTTCGTGGTGCGTGGTGCTGGCGGTGGAAGCGGTCAAGCGCAACGCGCTGGACCGCGTGCCGCAGTTCATTGCCGGTGCGTTCGTGCTTGGCGTCGCGTTCATGGTGTCGAAGGCGCTGGAGTACGGCGCCAAGATCAAGGCCGGCATCACGATGCTGAGCAATGATTTCTACATGTACTACTTCACGCTGACCGGCATCCACCTGCTGCACGTGTTCGCCGGCAACATCCTGCTGATCGTGCTGTGGAACAAGGCGCGGGCGCGGCAGTTCAGCAAGGACCACTGCGTGGTGCTGGAATGCGGTGCGACCTACTGGCACATGGTCGATCTGCTGTGGATCCTGCTGTTCCCGCTGCTGTACCTGCTGCGCTGAGCGCCGACATGCTGCGTCACGCCACGACGATGGTCTGGATGTTCCTGATGCTCGCGACGATCGCCACCACCTGGTGGCTGTCGAAGGACGGCTTCGCGCCGCAGGTCGGCACCGTGGCGATCTTCGCGATTGCCGCACTCAAGGTGCGGCTGGTGCTGCTGCACTTCATGGAACTGAAGTCCGCGCCGCTGCCGTGGCGGCTGGTCTTCGAAGCCTGGGTGCTGCTGGCGACGGCGGCGATCGTCGGCATCTATCTGTCGACACCACCGGTGACCGCCGCCTGAAGTGCAGTCTGAGCCGTAAGCCTCAGCTCGCCGCCGCCAGTGCCACGCTGCGCCGGGTCACGCGGACCCGCAGGCCATTGAGCACGGCGTTGCCGGACGGCACGTCGATCTCGGCTGCGGTATTGGCGGTCAGATCGTTGTAGCGGCCACCGCCGATCGCCACCGCTCGGCGCCAGCCGCCGCCATGACCCCAGTTGTGCGGCAGTGCCACGGTGCCGCGCATCACTTCGTCGCTGATGGTGACCGGCACCGTGATCTCGCCCCACGGCGAAGTGATCGCGGCCTCGTCGCCATCGTGCAGCGCCAGCGGCCGGGCATCGTCCGGATGAATGCGCAGATGCGGCCGGCGATCACCAGTGGTCAGCTTCGGCACGTTGTGCAGCCAGCTGTTCTGCGAGCGCAGTTCGCGCATCGAGATCAACCGCAATGGCCAGAGTTTTGCCTGGGCCGGGTCGTCGGCCGATGGTCGGGCGATCAGCCGCGCCATCTCGCTGGCCATCAGCGGCTGCGTCAGTGGAATCAGGCCGCCCGGGTGATGCACGCGCTTGCGGCTGACGCCGACCGGCGGCTCGGTGGACAAGGTGACGCCACTGGTCTGCTGGAACAGCTTCCGGCGACTGATGCCGGGCTTCAGCCCGAACCAGTCGCCGGCCGGGCCGAGGCGCATGAACAGGTCGACTGCCGTTGCCGGTGACAGGCGGATGCCGAGCTTGCCGAGCCACTGCGCAGCCTTCGACGGTGACGGCACCAGGCCGATCCGCTTGCAGATCGCGTCGATGATCCACCAGTCGTCGCGCGCGTCGCCGCGCGCTGCCACGCTGGCCGGCGTCCACTGCGCATACGGCACGCTGGCGTGCATCTGGCTGAATACCGGCATGCCGTCGCGCTCCAGCCACAGCGTTGGCGGCAGGATGTAGTGCGCGTGCTGGCTGGTTTCGGTGATGTACGGATCAAGCGAGATCAGCAGTTCCAGTTCGTCCAGCGCGGCACCGACCTCGCCGGACGCGCAGGACGTCGTCGCGATGTTGCCGGAGGCGATCAGCAGTGCCCGCAGCTGGCCCTTGCCCGGCGTGCGGATTTCGCGCGGCAGCGTTGCGAGTGGCGAGGTGCCCATCACTTCGGGGATGCCGTCGACGCGCGTGCGCCAGCGGTCGTAGCCGTTGATCTTGAACAGCCGCGTGAAGCCTTCGGTATCGAGCATCGGCTGGCCGAAGACCATGCCGCCACGCCGGTCGAGATTGCCGGTTGCGATGTTCAGGACGTTGATCAGGTAGTTGGTCAAGGTCGAGAACGGCCCCAGCGACGCGCCGCAGCGGCCATACAGCGCGGCGGCCGGCGACTGCGCGAACGCGCGCGCCAGCGCCTGCACGTCGGCCCAGGCGATCCCGGTTTCGGCGGCCACCCGCTCGCCGGTCACGGCCGCCAGCAGCGCCGGCAGGCCTTCCGCGCCGCGCGTCTGCCGGGCCAGCGCATCGCCATCGGTCAGGCCTTCGTCGACGATGGTTTTCAGCATGCCGGCCAGCAGCCAGGGGTCGCCGTCCGGGCGCATCGGCTGCCACTTGAACTGGGCCGCCGTCTCGGAGCGGCGCGGGTCGATCACCACGACGCGCCCGCCGCGCTCGACGATCGCCGCCATCTGCTCCTTGACCCGGCCGGCGGTCATCATGCTGCCGTGGGTTACCACCGGGTTGGCGCCGAGCACGATCAGGAACTGCGTGTGGGCGATGTCCGGAAACGGCGTCACCAGGTTGTGGCCGTACAGCAGTTCGCCGACCACCCAGTAGTTGTTGATGTCGACCGACGATGCCGTGTACAGGTGCCGGGTCTTCAGCGCCGCGGCCATGCCGAGCAGCCACATGAAGGCGCCGTAGTTCCAGCCGTTCGGGTTGCCAAGGTGGACGCCGATCGACTCCCGGCCATGGCGCCGGATCAGATCGCGCAGGCGCGCGCCGATGTCGTCGAGCGCGCTGTCCCAGCTGACGGGCTCGAAGCGGCCATCGGGCTGGCGCTGCAGCGGCTGCAGCACGCGGTCGGGATCGTCGCGCACCGCGCCGAAGGCCGCGCCCTTCGGGCACAGGAAGCCTTTCGAGTTCGGATGGTCGACATCGCCACGGATCTTCAGCACCTCGTCACCTTGCACGGTGACCACGACTCCGCAGGCCGCTTCGCAGATGCCGCAGAAGGTTTTCCGTTCGACCGTGCCGGCCGTGCCGCTGCCGTGTTCGTTCATGCGCGCTCTCCTCGATGATGGTGCCCGCCCGTTATCGTCGTTGCTGCCTCGGGTCGTGGCGATTCGCGGCTGTTGCCGCAATCAGGACTCTACAAGCGAAAAAGCCGCCCGGCACGTGGGTGCGAGGCGGCTTCGGATGTTGCGTGCGTCAGCGATCAGACCGTCCGCTGCGCCTTGCTGGCATTGGTCGCGGCCACACCGGCTTCCTTGATCCGTGCCCAGGCGGCATCGTCGAGCTTGTTGAGGCCGGCGAAGGTCGATGGGGCGGCGAGGTGATGGCCACCGTCGATGCAGATGGTTTCGCCGGTGATGTAGTCGGCGCCGTCGCTCATCAGCAAGGTCATCAGGTTGCCGAGTTCCTCGATCTTGCCGTAGCGGCCGGCCGGCACTTCGTCGGCCTGTGTCGCGCCGACGGCGGCGTCGCCGGTCGGGCTGAGCATCTGCCAGGCGTATTCGGTTGGGAACGGGCCCGGTGCCACGGCGTTCAGGCGAATGCCGTACTTGGCCCATTCGACCGCCAGCGACATGGTCATGGCATTGATCGCCGCCTTGGCCATCGCGCTCGGCACGACATACGCCGAGCCGGTCCAGATCCAGGTCACCAGCGTCGACACCACCGAGCCCGGCAGACCAAGCGCGATCCAGCGCTTGCAGACGGCATGGGTGGTGAAGAAGCCGCCGTTCATCACGGTGGAGGTGATCGCCTCGAAGCCGCGCGGCGACAGATCCTTGGTCGGCGCGATGAAGTTGGCGGCTGCGTTGTTGACGAGGCCGGTCAGCGGGCGGAACTTGTCGAAGATCTCGCCGACGGCGGCATCGACCAGGTCGGCCTTGCGGATGTCGACGGTCTGCACGAACACGCGGGGGGCTGCGAAGTCGGCATTGATCTCGGCGGCAGCGGCTTCCAGCACGTCGATGCGGCGACCCCAGATGTGAACGTGGGCGCCAAGACCTGCGAAATGCTTGGCCATGCCCTTGCCGAGGCCGGTGCCGCCGCCGGTGACGAGGATGCGTTTGCCAGCCAGTGCGTCCGATGAGTAAAGCGCCATGTTCAATCCCTGGGGGTGGAAATTTAATATGGGACCATACGATATCTGTGGCGATGCTTCAATCCATCGGCGGGCTGTCGCGCTGCGCGCCACAGGCACGGGCGATGCCGCATGATCACGCCGCCATGACTGCCTCACCGCCGCCCACTGCCGCCAACGCCAACGCCAACGCTATTGCGAAGCCGCCGCGCCGCGCCCGCGGCCGGCCGACCCGCGAGGAAGGCGAAGCACTGCGCAAGAGCATTCTCGATGCGGCACTGGCCGTGTTCATCGCTCGCGGCTTCGAAGCGGCCAGCATGGAAGGCATCGCCCGGGCTGCGAAGGTCGCCAAGATCACGCTGTACCGCCATTACGAGACCAAGGACCAGCTGTTCGTCGAGGTGGCGCGGCGCGCCCAGCTCAGCGTGCGCGAGCGGCTCGGCACGGTCGCCGAGCCGGGCATGCCGCTGGAAGCCGCGCTGCATCAGATCATCACCAAGCTTTACGACGGCTATACGCATCCGGATTATCTGGCGGTGATGCGCATGGTGATTGCGGAGGCGGGCCGCTTCCCGAAGCTGGGCCGAGCGATGCTCGATGATTCCGCGCACATTTCCGCGCCGCTGGTCGACTACCTGCAGGCGCTGAAGGATGCCGGCCAGATCGACATCGACTCGCCGTACGACGCGGCCTTGCAGATTTCCGGGCTGGCCAGCGGCGCCGGCCGCTACGTGCTGCTGACACCCGGCCGCCACCCGGTCAGTCGCCGGCGCTCGGTGGAATCGCTGGTCACGCTGTTCACCCGGGCCTGGCGCCCGCAGGCCTGAGGCAAGCGGCGGACGCTACACTCGCTGCACCTGTTCGCCTGATCGACGAAACCCGAATGCTGCCGATTGCTCCTCGTCCGACCCGCCGCACCCGCGTCAAGCACGGTGGCAAGAAGCTGACCATCGAGGAACGCCTGCTGGCGGCGATGCAGCGGATGCTCGAGCAGGGCCAGCGCTACGTGTCGCTGTCGGTCGAGGAACTGGCTGCGGAAGCCGGCATGTCGCGCGGCACCTTCTATTCGCACTTCCGCGACAAGAACGAGCTGATCGCCCGCTTGATGGCGCTGATCACCGACGAGATCGTCGACAGCGCCGGCAACTGGCTCGGTCCTGATCCGGGGGGCCAGCGGCCGCGGCGCGAGGAAATGCAGGCGACGATGGTCGGCGTCAGCGGCACGTTCCGGAAGCACCGGGCCATCCTGTCGGCGTTTGCCGACAGCGCCCGTCAGGACGACGCGCTCAGCCTGCAGTTCCAGAAGATGATGGACACCATCTGCGGCCGTTGCCGCGCCGCGATCGCGGCGGTCAACCGCAGCGGCGGCTGCCGGCCGGGCACCGGCGATGATGTCGCCGATGCCTTGTCATGGTTCGTCGTGACCTACCTCGGCCGCTTCAGCCCGCTGCGCGAGGGCGAGGAACTGGAGCGGCTGATCAAGGCCGTGGCCGACATCTGCGCCAGCGCGATCTTTGCCGACGAGAAGTCCTGAGCGGCCAGCGGCATAGGCCAGCGTGCCAATACCGGCTCGCGGCTCAGGCAGTGATCTCCAGTCTCGCGATCGCCGCGCCGTACAGGACAAAGCTGTAGCGCAAGTCGATCGGGCTGCCCGGGAAGTTGCCGGTCAGTCGGCCGGTGACGACATGACGATCGCCCGCCGACTCCAGACGCAGCGGCACGCACTGGTAGCGATAGCGCGCAGAAGCGTCGGCCTTCCAGGCGGCAATCGAGGCACGGCCAACATGGCGACGCGCTTCGTCGACGACCACGCCGTCGGGTACGAAGCAGTTCGCCACGGCTGAGCTGTCGTTCTGTTGGTCGGCCGCGAAGTAGGCGGCCAGTTCAGCGGGCAAGGCGAGCGGGGTCATCGGCGTTTCTCGATTGGCGAAGCCGCCATGGTGAAGCGCACGCATTACGTAGGGAATCCGCTATGGTCTGAATGGGTTCATTAGCCAGACCACCTAATGCGCGGCGCTGAATTTTCCGAACTGAAAGCCTTCGCCGCCGTGGTCGAGCGGGCGAGCTTCGCGCGGGCTGCCGACCAGCTGGGGCTGACGCCATCGGCGCTCAGTCAGACCATTCGCCAGCTCGAAACGCGACTCGGGGTGCGGCTGCTGAACCGCAACACCCGCAGCGTGGCGCCGACTGAAGCCGGTGTGCGTCTGCACGAGCGGATCGCGCCGCTGTTCGAGGAAATGCACGCTGCGGTCGCCGAAGCGGTATCCAGCAACCGCCGCACGGCCGGCACCCTGCGCATCAATACCCCGGGACTCGCAGCGCGCACGCTCATCGCACCACGGCTTGGCCACTTTCACCGCATGCATCCCGAGGTGGTGCTCGACATCGTCATCGACGACAGCCTGAGCGACATCGTCGCCGGCCGCTTCGACGCCGGTATCCGCTTCGGCGCGCGTCTGGAGCAGGACATGATCGCGGTGCGGCTGACGCCGGACCTGCGGCTTTCGGCCGTGGCGGCGCCGGCTTACCTCAGCCGTTGCGGCGAGCCGACCACGCCGGCCGAGCTGCATCACCACGCCTGCATCAACTGGCGCTTTCCCGGCAGCGGCCGGCTGTACCGCTGGCAGATGCAGTCCGCCGACGAGCAGCTGGAGCTGGCGGTTTCCGGCCCGCTGATCGCGAATCACCCGGATCTGATGATGGCGGCGGCGCTGCAGGGGCTGGGCATCCTCTACACCTTCGACGACGGCGATGTTGAAGCGGCAGTCGCCGCCGGCCAGCTGCGGCGTGTGCTGCCGGCCTGGTCGGTGACGCAGCCGGGCCTGCATCTGTACTACGCCAACCGGCGCCATCCGCGCCCTGCGCTGCGAGCATTCATCGATTGCCTGCTGGATCGGGACGTGATCCCTGGCTGATCCGGGCCGGCGGCGACGCCAACAAAAAAGGCGGCGTCCTCGCGGACGCCGCCTTTTTGTTTCAGGTGTGGATCAGACGCCGACCGTTGCTGCCCGGCCGACTTCCGCACCCGGCTCGTTCTGCCAGTCCGGCCAGCCGGCCTTGCGGTTCTGCTCGGCGGCCAGTGCGCGCTCTTCACGCGTCGCGAATTCCAGATCCCAGCGCTTCAGCGCCGGCTTGATGATCATCTCGTGCCACAGCGGCGGAACCAGCGCCGACAGGAAGCAGATGAACACGCTCGGCATGGTGATCGCTTCCTTGTGCGGCACCAGCTTGTAGTAGACCTGGTACGAGTTCAGGTGGTGATCAGCGTGGTTGGTGATCTCGAACGCCATCGTCCGCGAGAACCAGCCGAGGTGATTCCACAAGTGGCGGCGGCCGATCGGTGCGCCCGGCAGGCGAACCACACCATAGTGCTGGAAGTAGTTGAACGACTCGACCCAGAAGCGGGCGACGATCTGCCCGGTCAGCGCAATGCCGTTGGCCAGCGGGCCGCCGATCAGGAAGATGATCGCGTGGAACGCCAGCAGCGCCAGCAGCGCGCGGTAGACGCGGTGGCTGATGTGGAATGGCGACTTGCCCTTCTTCTTCAGCGCATTCGCTTCCATCTTCATCGCGTAGGCGGTGCTTTCGAGGAAGGCGTTCCAGGTGAACGAATACAGATTGGTGCCACGGGCCGCGGTGTCGCCGTCATCCGGGGTCGCCACATCGATGTGATGGCCGACGACGTGGCCGATGTCGCGCGTGCAATCGAGGATGCACAGGTGCGAGTAGCGGCCGACGGTGCGCGGCAGTGCGCCACGCATGTGATAAAGCTCGTGCGCCGCCGGCACCAGCGGGATGACGCCCATCCACGCGAGGCTGAGGACCGAGCCGACGAGCTGGGCCGTGCTGAGGCCGCCCTGGCCAACGCGCCAGGCCATCATGAAGTACAGGCAGACCGGCCCGACGGCACAGAGCCAGATCGGAATATTGGCCAGCGTCGCGTTGCTCATCTTGCGCACGCTGTAGTCGCGGCCAACGACCGTGTCGAGCACAGCGAGCACCGGGAACGAGATGATGCCGATCCAGACCAGATCGCCACCGGCGTAGAAGCCGAAATAGGCCAGCGCGACTACCAGCACCGGAATCCAGTATTTCAAGTAATCCATCGTGATCGCCTCCTCAGGCTGCTGCTGTATGTGATGGTGAAACTCGCCGATCGGAACATCGCCTGGTCGGTCAAGCCACTGTTTTCAAACCCGGTGCGTAATAAAATTGCACACCGTGTTCATTTTCCGATACTAGCAGAGCGTCCAGCGACGCTGTCAACGCCGATCGTATGGTGGGCGACGAACGGCGCAGGTCGTTTCGACGCTTGCTGCGGGCCTCGCGTCGGTCGCGGGCCGCAGCGGCCTTTAGTTACGGTGGCGACCTTTTCGATCGACACGTCGGCGACTTACCGTGCAACTCCCGTACGGCCTACCGACCCCACCATTCCCGATGACCCACGTGACTCCGAGTATCGCGACACGCCTGCGCCAGGATCTGAAACTGCCGGTGATCGTTGCGCCGATGTTTCTGGTTTCGACGCCGAAGCTGCTGCTGGAATCCTGCAAGGCGGGCCTGATCGGTTCGCTGCCGACGCAGAACGCGCGGACCACCGCCCAGCTGCGCGACTGGTTCAACGAGATTCGCGACGAACTGGCCGCGTTTCGAGCAGCCGGCCACACACCCGGTGGCTGGGCAGCGAGCGTGCTGGTGCACAACAGCTACGACCGCTTTCCCGAAGAGCTGGAGATGCTGCAGGAGTACCGGCCGGACATCGTCGTCACGGCACTGGGCAGCCCGAAGCGGGTGCTGAACGAAGTCCATGGCTACGGCGGCGCGGTGTTCGCCGATGTCATGTCGCTGGAACACGCGCGCAAGGCGGCCGATGCCGGCGCCGACGGTCTGGTGCTGGTCTGCCACGGTGCCGGCGGCCATACCGGCGCCAACAGCCCGTTCGCATTCATTGCCGAAGTGCGCCGCTTCTTCAAAGGCACGATCGTCGTCGGCGGGGCGATTTCAGATGGCCGCGGCGTGCTGGCAGCGGAAATGCTCGGTGCCGATCTGGTCTACATGGGCACACGCTTCATCGCCTGCCCGGAGACGATGATCAACGACGACTACCGACGGATGATGATCGACGCCGGCATGGACGGTGTGGTCGCCACCAAGTCGGTGACCGGCGTGCAATGCAGCTGGCTCAAGGAAAGTCTGGTGGCGGCCGGTTTCGACGACACCAAGATCGCGTCCACGGCCAAGATCGATTTCAGCGATGTGCACGGCGAGCTGAAACCCTGGAAGAACATCTATGGCGCCGGACAAGGTGTCGGCCAGGTCGACCGCGCGGCGACCACGGCGGATGTGGCTGCGCAGCTGATCGGCGAATACCAGGCGGTCGCCGCCGAGTTCGCCGCCCGCTTCCGCGCCTGACGCTGTCACCGATTTCCCTTCCCGCCTTGCCCATTCCCGGAGAGTCCAATGCTGCCTGCCCGCGCTGTCTACAGCGAAGAACACGAGATGTTTCGCGATGCCGTTCGCGGCTTCATCAAGACCGAGCTGCTGCCGCATTTCGCGCGCTGGGAGGAACAGGGGATCGTCGACCGCTCGATGTGGGACAAGGCCGGCGAAGCCGGGCTGCTCTGTCCGCAAGTCGATGAAACCTACGGCGGTGTCGGCGGCACGTTCCGTCACAACGCCATCGTTGTCGAAGAGCTGGCCTATGCCGGCATGGCCGGGCCGCAGACGGACCTGTCGGTGCACAACGATGTCTGCGCCGGTTATCTGATCAGCCTCGGCACCGAGGAACAGAAGCAGAAATGGTTGACCGGCATGGTCAGCGGCAAGACCGTCTGTGCCATTGCGATGACTGAACCGGGTACTGGCAGCGACCTGCAGGGCATCAAGACCCGTGCAGTGCGCGACGGCGACCACTACCGGATCAGCGGCTCGAAGACCTTCATTTCCAACGGTCAGCATTCGGACATCGTCATCGTCGTGGCCCGCACTTCCGATGCGCCGGGCTCGAAAGGCATGAGCCTGATCGTCGTCGAAGCCGACCGCCCTGGTTTCCGCCGCGGCCGCAATCTCGACAAGCTTGGTCATCTGTCCTCGGACACGTCAGAGCTGTTCTTCGACGATGTCGTGGTGCCGGTCGGCAACCTGCTGGGTGCGGAAGGCACTGGCTTCGCGAGCCTGATGAGCGAACTGCCGCAAGAGCGCCTGACCTTGGCGGTGTCGTCGATTGCTGCCGCGCAGAAGGCGTTCGACATCACTCGCGACTACGTCAGCAACCGCAAGGCTTTCGGCAAGACGGTGATGGATTTCCAGAACACCCGCTACAAGCTGGCCGATCTGAAGGCCGAACTGGCGGTCGGCTGGGCATTCGTCGATCAGTGCCTGGAAAAGCACGACCGCCATGCACTGACATCGGCTGACGCG
>Ga0114983_1000491_pt1 | contig 17008 bp, 16 predicted proteins | sample Shrwel_input2_RT_FD_87182 | JGI IMG/M metagenome (GOLD analysis project Ga0114983, IMG submission 87182) | Subsurface microbial communities from deep shales in Ohio, USA - Utica-3 well 1 S input2 RT | ecosystem: Environmental > Aquatic > Deep subsurface > Shale gas/oil reservoir > Produced... | reverse complement strand
GACATGGAGATTCGCACCTGGTGGCGAGCGCTACCGTTCGGCGAGCGCATGAAGATGAGTGACCGGTTCGACAATTCCGAGAAGTCCAAGCGCATCATGATCCCGCTGCTGCGCTCGCCGATCGCCTTGCTCGACAGCGAGATGAAGATCATCGGTGACAAGTGGAAGGAATACCGACGCGCGGAGAATCCGACTGAGTCCGGTTTCATCGATGTTGCCAACGCTTCGATCGAATGGGCCCGGCGCGGCGTGGCGCAGATCGCCGCCATGGCCCGCGTCTTCATGCGGCTGAACGATCAGGACATCCTGAAGATCATCGTCAGCAGCCCTGCAGAAGGGCGCCGGCTTGGCTACAAGGTCTTCGGCTTCTCCGATCGACAGGTCGCCGAGATGTACCGCTATCTCGAAATCATCGCGTCATCGAAGAAAGCGGCCTGATCGACACGCTGAACGGTGATCGATGCCGCGGCCCGGCATCGACATCGGCCCCCAACCCCAATGACTGCGGTGGCCGCCCGGGCTGCTGACCATCGGATACCAACACCGATGCCAACAGCACGGGCGCCTGCCCCGGCCAGGAGCAGCACATGACGACAGTGGGATACGACATCGAGGTCGACGGCCGGAAAGCCGAGACCGAAATCCGCAAGGTCGACAACGCCCTCGGAAAGCTGAAGACGAGCGGCGACGCCTCGTCCAACTCCATCGACAAGCTGAACAAGGAGCTGGCGCGCACCGGCAGCGGCGTACAGGGCGCCGACCAGCGCATCCGGCTACTGACCTCGGGCATGGCCGCGATGCAGGCTAGTTTTGCCGGCTTCACTGTTGCCGCAGCGGCACGCGAGCTCCTGAGGGTCGGCACCGCAGCGGACACAGTGAATCGCCAGTTCGACGCGGTTTTCAAGTCGGCGACGGAAGCAGCGCGGCAACTTGGGTTCGTCCGCACCGAGGCCGGCCGTCTCGGGCTCGATATCCGATCAGCAGCCAACGACTTCGCGCTGCTGAGCGCTTCGACGCTCGGGACCAACCTGGAGGGCGCGAAGACGCGGGCGATCTTCAGCGCGGTCTCGGAAGCCTCCGCAAAGCTCGGGCTGAGCGCAGCCACGACATCGGGCACGCTGGTCGCCTTCCGGCAGATCGCATCTGGCGCGACGCTGCAGACCGAAGAGCTGAACCAGATCAGCGAGCGCATCCCGGGCACCTTCACCCTCGCAGGGCGCGCCCTTGGGGTGACCACCGGCGAGGTGAAAAAGCTGATCGCCGAAGGCAAGGTCGCAACCTCCGACTTCCTGCCGAAGTTCGCCGCCGAGCTACGGCGCAGCTTCGGCACCGATGAACTGACGCGGATCGACACGGCCGCCGCGAACTTCGCCCGCCTGCGCAGCGAGATTCAGCAGACGACGCAGGAAGCGGCCAAGCTGCCGACCGCGCTGGCCAGCCAAAGCGCGAGCCTCGCGGCGAACCTGATCGCGCGCGGCCGCTCGGTGCAAGGCCAGTTCGCCAGCACGGAAGAACAGTTCCGGCAAAAGTTCGGTTCGGGAACCAATCTCGCGGCTCGCCTCGAAGCGCAGCAGATTCAGGAGAGTGTCATTCGACGGCGCGTGGCCGCTGCGACCACCGGTCTGGATACCGACGCCCTGGTTCGGCCTCGCCAGCCGCTTGGCGAAGATCCCCGCCTTCCGAAGCTCAGCGCGGTGGCACTACCCGACGGGCCGACCGGCTTCGACCTGCTGTCGTCGGGTGTGCGGCAGAAGACGGTGGACGAAATCGCACGCGATGCCAAAGCGCGCGAACTGATGATGGAGAAAGCCCGCCGCGACGCGCAGGCCGCCGCCGATAGCGCCATGCGGAACGCTGAGCAGCTCGCGCGATCGGAGATCGACCGCACCAACACGGTCTATGCCCGGATCCGTGCCGTACAGGACGAGGCGGGCGAACTACGCCTGCAGCTGGAGACCGGCGAAAAGATCACGAGCTCCGCGCGCGAGCTGGCGCAGCTTCGCAATGGCGACCTGGACTTCCTGTTCAGGGGGCGCGAGGCAGCAAAGGCGCTGCTGGCCACGGAGCTTGAACGCGCCGTCGCGCTCGAACGGAGCGCAGCAGCGAGCGAGCTGGCGAACGATGCCGCGCGCCGGGCTGCTGACCAGCTCCGGAGCGGCCCGGGCGCTGCAGGCGCTGCGCAGAGGCTCGCACGGGCATCGCGGCGCGGTGTTCCGCTGTCCCTCGACGACATCGGCGCACAGATGGCCGATGCGCGCGTCTTCGAGACCGACCGATTTCAGAAGCAAGTGGCCGACCTACGGGGCGGTGATGAGGCCACGTTTCGCCGGGAAGGCCGCCTGAAGGAAAACCAGACGATCAACGACCTGATCGAACAGGCCGCCCAGGAGCACCAGGAAGAGCTGACGCAGATCGAAGCCAATGGCCAGCTCGCACGCCAGACGCTCATGCGCGCGCAGCTCGACGTGGCAGCCGAGATCTTCGGCGGTCTGGCCAACCTCGCTCAGGTCTTCGGCAAGCGGGGCTTCGCGATCTACAAAGCGGCAGCGATTGCCGAGGCGACCATCTCGACGATCAAGGGCGCGAAAGGCGCATTCGAGCGGGCCAATGAGGCTTATCCGGCCCCGTTCGGCGCCATTGCTGGCGCTGCCAGTGCGGCGATCGTCACGGCATCCGGATTCGCTCAGATCGCGAGGATTCGCGCACAGCAATATGGCGGCGGCCGTGAATTCGGCGGCCCGGTGTCGGACTCGCAGTTCTACGAGATCGGCGAGCGCGGCAAGCCCGAGATCATCAATTCGGACGGCCGGTATTACCTCTTCGGCGCGCAAGGGAATGTCATCCCGGCCAGCAACAGCGGTGCATTGCAAGGCGAGGCCGTGCCGACCCCACCGGCCATCATCAACGTCTACAACAACGGCGCGGCGACCGTGCGCACCGAGACGCGACGGATGGGCCGACAGGACCTGATCGACATCTTCGTCGACGAGATCGCCGACAACGCCAGCCAGATCGGCCGCTCGATCGCGAGCAAGACCGGCGTCCGCGGGCGGGGGCAGATCGGATGATCAGCATCCTTCACGACACAGCACCAGGAGGGCCGCGCCATGGGCTGGAACATTGATCCTCGGGCGATCACGAACGAGGTCAGGCGGCGCCACCTGATCATCTGCAAGCGGGCCGCCTTGGAGATCGGGAATCGACTGGTGCTGGCAACGCCGGTGAAGTCAGGCCGAGCCCGGTCGAATTGGCTGCTGAACTACACGGTTCCTCTCCGCTACGTAGTGGAGCCGACGACGGCGGAGCAGGCGATCGCCGAGATGGTCAAGGCGATCGACCGAGCCGAGGCCGTGCCGTTGTTCTACATCGTCAACAACCTGCCCTACATCGAAAGGCTCAACGAGGGCACCAGCAAGCAGGCGCCGGCCGGCTTTGTCGACACGGCAATCGATGGCGCAACGATGCGGCTCGTCGCCGCCGGCCTTCTGAAGAGACGCTGAGGAGCGATCACCGATGACTTCCAAGAAAATTGCCGTCAAAGCGCCCAAGAAGACCCCCAAGGATCCGGGCGTCATCAAGCTGCCGACTGAGAAAGACGAAGCGCCTGAGTCGTTCAGCGCCAAGGCAGCGCTTTCGCTCAATACCCAAGCGGCGATTGCGATCAAAAATGTCTTGAGCCCCAGCTTCGGGCCGATGGACATCAACGTGCTGCGCAGTGAGCTGGTCTCGAGGTCGAAGCAAGTCATCGACGGCAACCTGTCGATCGTCGAACTGATGCTGATCAACCAGGCGCAGATCCTTCAGAGCCTCTTCACCGATATGGTGGCTCGCGGCACCGTGGCGGTGAATTCGAAATACGGCTCCAGGGAGAGCATGGAAAGTTACTTGCGGCTGGCCTTCAAAGCTCAGGCGCAGTGCCGGGCAACGCTGGAGACGCTGGCGAACATCAAGAACCCGCAGCCGACCGCATTCATCCGGCAGCAGAACATCGCAGCCAATCAGCAGGTGAACAACGGCGTGGCTGTGTCAGATGCCGGACCTCGCGCGCGCGCGGGAGAGTTGTGCGATTCGGCAAACGAACTAAAGGCGGTGCCACATGAGCAAGCACAGCAGTTGGACCCAGGAACGCCGTCAGCGGCAGGCGGAAGCGATCCGACGATGGCAACCATGGGCGCAAGCCACCGGGCCTAGATCGGCGGCAGGGAGGGCCCGAGCGGCACAGAACGCGCTCAAGCATGGGGCGCGATCGGCAGAGGCCATAGCCGAGCGACAGGCGGTCGCCCACTTGCTGAAACTGCTGGAGGACGAGCGGTCGCAAATCGCACCGAAGGCAACCCGATGAGGCCATGGTCCCTGCCGACCGATATGTGATTTCCCATGTCGGCAAGACCGAGCATCGCGAAGGGGGCAGGGGGTAGAGGTGTTGGTATCCGTGTTGGTATCGCGCCGATCGCGATCCGTGAAAAGTCCGTCATTGCTGCGATGCAGCGCGCAAATCGATGCCGACAGCCGCACCATCCAAGCAGTGACGTGCAGATGAGCAGTGCCAAGCCGCGAGCGGCGGCGATGTCTGCCGATCCGTCAAGGCTGGTTAGCAGGTGCTTGCAAGCCCGGATCCTGGCAGGTCGTCGATCGGCGTCGCATGCCGTCGGTGTGGCCGTCGACTTTCCGGCGTGGTTCGTCGCGTCGCGTCACGGATTGCCGCAGCACTGAAGTCGGCGCGCGCTGCCGTAAGCTCGTGTTCAACCGAACAAACCGTCTGCGGCGTCCACTGGCATGCCGCAACGCCGTCGGAATTCAGTCGCGGTGGGCGTGGCCGCAGTCTTGCAGGCCGCCGTGCTGCAAGCCCCGGAAATCCCGGTTGGCGTTGGTTGCACGCGCATCAGTGATGGAGTTCGAAATGAGCATTCGTGAAGCTTTGGCGAGGTTGTCCCGTGCGCCGGCCCTTAGGCTGGCCCGGCGCTGGCCGGTCTCCGGGCTGTGTTCGGTTGCCGCAGTGAGTGCCGCGGTCGTTTGCCTTGCCAGCCCATTGGCAGCCGGCGCGTACAGCGCAGCCGAGGCAGCAGACTCGGCTGCCGAACATCAGCGCGCCGCCGCCGCGATGACCCCGTACGAGATCTTCGACAAGGTCCTGATCGCGACAACGGCCGCCGAATCGGCCCGAGCGCAACGTGGCGCTGATCTATGGACCTATTCGCCATCGCCGCTGGTTACTGGCTACACGGCGGCACTGGAAGCCCTGTACGCCGCCGGCAGTGCCGAAGCCGCGATGTACGCCGCGATCATCCACAAGCGCAGATGTCGCGCGTTCAAGGCCGACACCGACGCCGAAGCGCCGGCCGAAGCGCCAGCCAACGAAAGCAACTGCTTCATTTCCGCGTTCGAGAAGCTGCGCTTCGCCGCCAACGCCGGCGATCCGGTGGCCATGCGCCAGCTTTCCGAGTCCTACGAGAGCGGCTACGGCCTGCCGTCATCGACGCCTGAAGCGCTGCCCTTGACGGTCGGCAGTGCCGACGCAGAGCCGGATCGCGACATGACGGAACAGGCGCCCACCCAACTTCCGCTGCTCAAGGTGCGTCTGCGGATCAGCAGCGAGCTTTCCGGCCGCTTCCGTTGATGGCTGCTTGATCGGCGTACGGGCGAGACATTCCACGCCGCCAGCCACGCAGCGGCGATGCCGCCGCCGCATCGGCCCGCATGGGGCCGTGTCGTCCGATCGTCAGTTGCGCCGGAAGCTCGTGTACAGCGCAACCTGCAGGACATGGTTGACGATGTCGCCGTTCCGGCCGTTGATCCACTGGTTGAGATAGCCGATCTCGAGATCGACGCTTGGACTTCTGCGCCAGCCGATCGCGACATAGGCGCGGTTCTGGTCGAAGACGCGCCCGTTCAATTCATCGCGACCGGACAGGTTGACGAAAACCTCGTTCTGCAACGCAACGAAGCTGCCATGCGTGAACGGCAGTCCGGACTCCAGCGGAATCACGGCACGGCCAAACCAGCGCAGACGGTCGGAATAGACATCGGGGCCACCCGGCCGGCCGATGAAACGCTGTTCCAGCCGTAGCCGCTGGCTGATCGTCGCGGCAGGCATCGCCCGGCTCGCCACGTACTGTTGCCAGCTGCGGTGTTCGGTGGCGTCCGGGGCATCGGGGCGGAAGGTACCGATGTAGGCGTATCCGGCGGTGATCGAATGCCCGGGCGCCACCGTCCACGACAGACCCGGCCGGATCAGCAGGTTGCGGGGGCCGGACCACTCGTCCTGCGAGCGCAACTGAACGTCGGAGATCACGCCGAAGTGCGGGCTCAGAGCCGTGTTGTTGAACCAGGCCAGCCAGCCGGACTGCTCGTTGATGTCGGCGCGGGCAGGCGCCAGGCAGGCGGACAGCACCGTTGCCGTCAGGCACAGGGATTTCACGAATCGCATGTCGATGGTCCGGTTGATCGGAAGGGGCGGTGCCGTCAGCGCGCTCAGCTGCCGCTCTGGAACGGTACCGATGACTGGTGAACCGCGATCTTGAGATCGTTGTTGCGATCCTTGACGTAGGCGAAGGTGTACTCGACCTTCACGTCGCCGCTGTTGTCCGCCGGAGTGAAGTAGTAGTTGCCCATGGCCACCGCCATCTTGCAGCTGTTGTTGATGATGCCGGTGTTCTCCCAGCGCACTTTGGTCCAGCCCTTCAGCGCGAAGCCCTTGTCTTCCGGATAGCTTTCGTTGCCACCGACGAAGTACGAAAGCGCGGAATCGAAGGTGTTGCGGAACTGCTTCTGCGCCGCGAGTGTCGGCTTGAACAGCACCGAGCCGAGGTCGTAGCCGTAGAAGGTCTGGATGTGTTCCTTCGCCTTCTGCACGTAGTCGCCCTTTTCGTTGTAGATGCGGCCGATACGCACGATGCCGTTGCCCCAGGCGGTCTGGGCATCGACGACTTCCGATTCGGTGATGCAGTCGTCGGAATACAGCAGGGCATTGTTCTGCAGGGCGTCATTGGACACGGCGGCGGTTCGTGCCGCTGACGATGCGTTGGCATCGGCGGCCGGCTTGCAGCCGGTCAGCAGGGTGCCGGCCGTGACCAGCAGCGCGGCAGCGGTGACGGGAATTCGCTTGATCATCATTGGAAGCTCCATGGCGTGAACGGTAAATGCCCTTTCGGGTGCCAGATGATTGTGGTCGGCCAGCCGCCTTCCGTAATATGCTGGATGGCAGACCATGAAATATGCTGATCAGCAGACCATGACCGACGCATCGCTGCCGTCCACCGCGCGTGAACTGCGGGCCAGTGCGCGAGCCAGCGAAGCGCAGCTCGGCCGCCTGCAGCAGCTGCAGGGCGTGGCCGAGATCGTTGCCAGCCAGCGGGCCACACGCGATGCGCTGACTGCCGTCTTGGTGAAGATCACCCGTCACCTCGGAATCGATTGCGCTGTGGTGTTGCAGGTCGCCGGCGGTGCATTGACCGTGCTTGCCGGCATTGGCGAGGTCCTGCCGGTCGGTGCGAGCGTTCCATGCGGTGGCGTGCTCGCCGAGGTGACTCGGCCGCCGATGCAGCCGGTGCTGCGCGAGCACACAGCGAGCCGGCTGCTGATCAGCCGCGATGCCTCGCCGGGTCACGAATGGCTGTTGCCACTGCGGGTCGGTGGACGCTGCCACGGCGTGCTGGCGCTGCTCGGCGCTCGCGGGGCGCAGCTTCCCGATCGCGACGAGCAATTGTCGATGGCTGCGGTCAGCACCTTGCTGGCCGGCCTCGTCACTCCCCAGCAGCCGCCGAAAAGTCGACGATCCAGCGTCCATGCCGTGGCGACATTGGCAAGGCTCACCGGCCGCGAGCAGCAGGTGCTTGGCCTGCTGCCAAGCGGGGCGAGCAATGCCGAGATCGCCGAGCGGCTCGGCATGGCGCCGGGAACCGCCAAGATCCATGTCGAGCGCATCCTTCACAAGCTCGGCGTGCGCGATCGCACGGCCGCAGCCGTGCTCGCGGCCGAATCCGGACTTCGTGCATGAAAACCCTTTCGTCAAGGCGCCGCTGGCGCGATGCGCCGCTCTGGCTGAAGAGCCTCGCGCTCGGCATCGTGCCGGCGGTGATCCTGCTGATCTCGACGGTCATCGGCTACCGGCTGCATCTGCGGGTCGATCAGGCCGATGCCGAGCTCAGCCGGGCCAGCAGCGTGCAGAACGACATCCAGACGATCCACATCCTGCTTGCCGAAATGTCGCTCGGCGTGCGTGGCTATGCGTTGACCGAGCGGCGCGACTTTCTGGCGCCGTACCAGCGCGCACGCGGCGCGATCGCGATGCGTCTTGCGCAGATGCGCGGCCGCATTCGCGATCCGGAAGTGCTGAAGCTGCACGGCACGATCAGCGAGCTGTTCGAGCAGAAGTTCCGCGATCTGGAGCGATTGCTGAAAGCCGTGGATGCCGGAACCCGTGGCGCGGACCTGCTGCCCTTGCTGATCGAATCGAAGGACGTGCTCGATCAGCTGCGCAGCCGTCTCGGCGACATGCATGCCCGCGAGCTGAGCCTGGTGACGTCGTTCTCGCGCGATGTGCGCGCGGCAACTCAGCGCAGCTACCAGTTCAACCTGCTGGCGAGCCTGCTGATCCTCGGCAGCTCGGCGGCGACCGTGATCCTGCTGCTGACCGACATCCTGCGCCGCATCGGCAGGCTGGCGGTCAATGCCGAACAGCTGGTGCGGGATGCGCCTCTGGCCGTGATCGATACCGCTCGGGACGAGCTTGGGGTGCTTGGCGAACGGCTGCAGAACGCCAGTCTTCTGCTGGCTGCGCGGGCTGCCGAAGCGCGCAGTGCCAACGAGGCCAAGAGCCGCTTCCTGTCGCGAACCAGCCACGAGTTCCGCACGCCGCTGAACGCGATCATCGGTCATGCCCAATTGCTGGAACGACAGGTCGACGATCCTGCCGTGGCGCAGGCCACCGAACAGATCGACCGCGCAGCCCGGCATCTGCTGCAGCTGATCGACGACATTCTCGACCTGTCGATTGCCGAATCGGGCGAACTGCGACTGGTCCGCGAAGCGGTCGATGTTGCGCGCGTGGTCGACGAGGCGAGGGCGCTGCTGGCCCCGACGGTGGATCCGATGGGCATTGCCGTCAGCGTTGCGCCGGACTGTCCGCCGCTCTCCGTGCTGGCCGACCCGATGCGCCTGCGTCAGGTGCTGCTGAACCTGCTGTCGAACGCGATCAAGTTCAATCGGCCGGGCGGAACGGTGCGCATCGTCTGGCGCGCCAGCGAAGCCGACGCCTGCATCGACATCGAGGACAGCGGGCTCGGCATCAGCGACGAGGATCTTGCGCGCCTGTTCGTGCCGCTGGAACGGCTCGATGCCGACCGACGCGGCATCAGTGGCAGCGGATTGGGCCTGTCGCTGTCGCGACAGCTGCTGGCGACGATGGGCGGCACGATCACGGCAAGCAGCCGTCCGGAGCAGGGATCGGTGTTCTCGATCACGCTGCCGCGCAGCCTGCTGCCGGTGGCCTCGTCGACCGCCATTACGGCGGCAGCGCCGGCAATCGCTGCACGCGCAGCGCCGCAGCCGGCAACGCGACGCCTGCTGCTCGTTGGCGCCGGGCCTGACGATCGCGCGCTGCTGGCAGCGCTGCTGGTCCGCCGGCCGCAATGGTCGCTGCACGCAGTGAACGACGCCCAGGCGGCGGTCGACGCCATGGCATCGGCGCGACCGGACCGTATCGTCATCGCCTGCAGCGATGCGAATGGCCCGCCGCTGGTGCGCTGCATCGCCGAGTCGATCGATGCGGCGCTGCCGATCGCCGTGCTGGGCGTGCCGGAAAGCGTTGCGTCGGACAATCGCATCGCCGTCACCACGCTGACCCGGCCGTTGCAGCTCCGCCCCTTTTTCGACTGGCTCGACAGCTGACCGCGCATGAACCGCCCTGAAGAGATCACCACGGCCCGGATCCTGATCGTCGACGATCAGGAAGCCAACCTTCGCCTGATGGAAGCCCTGCTCGAACGAGAAGGCTTCAGCAACATCCTCAGCACCACCGATCCGGAGCGGGCGATCGAGCTGTTCCGGATCTTCGATCCCGATCTGCTGCTGCTGGATCTGATGATGCCCGGCCTGTCCGGCTACACGGTGCTGGAACAGCTCGAGAAGCAGCGCGATCCGAACGACTACCGGCCAGTGCTGGTGCTGACCGCCGATGCGACGTTGCAAGCGAAGCGCAGGGCGCTGGCGCTCGGTGCCAAGGATTTCCTGACCAAGCCGTTCGATGCGCTGGAGGCGATGCTCAGGGTCTGGAACCTGCTGGAGACGCGCTTCCTGTACAAGCGCGTCGTCGAACTGGAGCGAAGCCGCCGCGGCTGACGCCCGCTGCCACGTCCTGTCGGTCGTGGCGCGTCGTTGCCGGCTGCGTCGCCGGGATTCTCCGCTCCTGCGTGCAAGCAGCGCTATGCCGGCGGCAGCCGCACCACCATGCCTTCGGTGGCCGCCGATACTCGTACCTGGCAGCTCAAGCGGCTGTTCGGCCGCGGGTGCTCGGAGTAGCTGATCAGCGCCAGTTCGTCTTCGCTCGGTGTGCCGGTCGCGGCAAGCCACGCGTCGTCGATGTAGCAATGGCAGGTGCCGCAGACCTGCGAACCGCCGCATTCGGCGACCAGCCCGCGCACGCCGTGATCGAGAGCGGCCTGCATCACCGTCGTGCCGGCTTCGGCGTCGATGTCGAGACGGCGGCCATCGCTTTCGATGAAGCTGATTCGAACCATGTTTCGGCCCGCCTCAGCGTGCGTCGGCCGCGTCGCCGACGCGCACGACCAGCTTGCCGAAGTTGCGGCCTTCAAGCAGGCCGATGAACGCAGCCGGTGCTGCGGCGAGACCGTCGACGATGTCCTCGCGCAAGCTCATCTTGCCGTCGGCCAGCCAGCCCTGCATGTCGCGCTGGAACGCCGCGTGATGCGTGGCGTAGTGGTCGATGATCACGAAGCCCTGCATCTGCACGCGCTTGACCAGCAGGATCGGCAGCACTTCGGCCGCCAGCAGCGGGCGTAGCGAGCGGTCGCCGTTGTACCAGGCGATCAGCCCGCACAGCGGCAGGCGCGCGAAGTCGTTCAGCAGCGGCAGCACGGCGCGCAGCACATCGCCGCCAACGTTCTCGAAATAGACGTCGATGCCGTCCGGACAGGCGGCAGCCAGTTCATCCGCGAAGCCTGGGCTGCGATGGTCAAGGCAGGCATCGAAGCCGAGGCTGTCGACCGCGTACGCGCACTTGTCGGCACCGCCGGCAATGCCGACCACGCGGCAGCCCTTGAGCTTCGCGATCTGGCCAACGACCGAACCGACGGCACCGGTCGCGGCGGCAACCACCACGGTATCGCCCGCCTTGGGCCGGCCCAGCTGCAGCAGCCCGTAATGCGCCGTGAAGCCGGGCATGCCGAGCAGGCTCAGTGCCAGCGAAGGCTGGGCCATGTCGCGTGGCAGCCGGGCCAGCAGCGGATCGCTGCTGATGGCGTGGCTTTGCCAGCCGGTGTAGCCGGCCACCCAATCGCCTTCGGCAAAGCCCTTGCGGCGCGAGGCCAGCACCTGGCCCACCGCGCCGCCGTACATCACGTCGCCGATCTTGACCGGCTCGGCATAGGAATCGGCATCGCTCATGCGCATGCGCATGTACGGGTCGAGCGACAGATAGCGCGTGCCGATCAGCACTTCGCCATCGGCCAGCTCCGGTACCGGCAGGCTTTCGAGCCGGAAGTCGTCAAGGCGCGGCGCGCCTTTCGGGCGGCTGGCCAGTACCACGCGTTGGTTGATCATCAAGACAGTCCTTCGGGGTTCAGGCGGTGATGTCGAATTCGGCCAGATCCGGCTCGCGCAGCTCGCGCCGGAAGCGCGCGCCGCTGAACGGCCAGGCCGATGGCACGCCGTTCTTGCTCATGTACCAGTTGCGGCAGCCGGTCACCCAGATGGTGTCCGGCATCGCGGCGCGCACGAAGGCATTGAAGCGGTCGGTGGCGGCGGCTGTCGGGCTCAGTGTCTGGCAGCGTCCGCTGCGTACCAGCTGGATGCAGCGCAGGATGTAGTGGATCTGCGTCTCGGCAATGCTGATTGCCGAGAAATTGCCGATCGGGCTTTGCGGGCCCAGCGTGAAGAAGAAGTTCGGAAAGCCCGGCACCGCAACTGTGCGCAAGGCGTACGGTCCGTCCTGCCAGGCTTCGCTGAGCCGCTGGCCTTGCGCGTTGCGAAGATCCAGCGGGCGGAAATAGGCATGGGCGTCGAAGCCGGTGGCCAGCGCCAGCACGTCGACTTCATGCAGCACGCCATCGCGGGTCACCACACCGCGAGCCTCGATGTGGTCGATGTCGTCGTTGATCAGCGCCACGTTGCTGCGCTGGATCGCCGGATAGAACTCGGTGCTCATCACCAGACGCTTGCACAGCGGCTCGAAGTCCGGCGTCAGCTTCTGGCGCAGCACCGGGTCCTTGACCTTGGCCAGATTCCACCGGCACAGCCAGCCCATCAGCCGCCGCTGCCAGCACGGCTTGATCACTGCAGCCGCGAACAGGTTCTCGAACGCCACGCGATAGACGTGATGAATGATCCGCGCCACCCAAGGGAAGACGCGCAGCAGCGATTTCTCGATCGACGAATAGCGCCGATCCGGCAGTGGAAAGATCCATTGCGGCGTGCGCTGGAACACCTTCAGCTGCAGCGGCCGCTGCGACAGGCGGGAGATGATCTGCGCGCCGGTCGAGCCCGTGCCAATGATGCCGACGCGTCGGCCATCGAGCGGCACCGAATGATCCCAGCGGGCCGAGTGGAACATCGCGCCCTTGAAATCCCTAAGTCCCGGAATGTCCGGGTAGCGCGGGTGATGCAGCAGGCCGCAGCAGGCGACGACGAAATCGACGACGGCGACCTCGCCATCGCGGTAGCGCACGGTCCAGCGCTGGCCATCGTGGTCGGCGCTGGCGACATCCTTGTTGAACGTGATGCGGCGGCGCAGGTCGTGCTGCTCGACGATGCGCAGCAGGTACTGCTGGATTTCCGCGCCCTGCGGCAGCCGCGTGCTCCAGTCCGGGTTCGGCACATCCTGATAGGTGTAGTAGTGCGCGGCGACATCGCAGCCGATGCCGGGGTAGGTGTTCTCACGCCAGGTTCCGCCGATCTCGCTGGCCTTGTCGACAATCTGGAAGTTGTCGATGCCGGCTTCGATCAGCTTCATCGCCATCAACATGCCGGACATGCCGGCACCGATGATCAGCACCCGCGGCTCGCGCGTCATGGTCACAGCACTTCGAAGACGTCGTAGACCACCTTGCCGCCGCCGAAGCTGCGCATCTTGCCGATCGCCAGGATGCCGTTCAGCCAGGCGTACTTGGCCGATGGCGTCTGGAAGTACGGCGCGCTGCGGAAGTACAGCTGATCACCGGGAATCTCCTCGCCGGCGGCGATGCGTGCGCCCAGCGCGGCATCCATCCGCAACACGCCGTTGTAGTGCGTGTAGATCGGCGCGCCATCGTCGGCTTCCAGCAGCAGCCGCACGTCGAGCTTCCAGTTGCCGTTGTCCTGCACCTGCACCCAGTCACCGCTGGGTGGCAGAACCTTGGCGTTCAGCCGCGGGCTTTCGACCTGCGCGTCGAGCACGTTGAAGATCATCAGCGAAGGCGAGATCACCACCGGCTGCGGGATCGTGCCGCGCAAGGTCATCAGCCAGCGGGTTTCGAGGGTCGGTTGCGTCATGTCTGTCTCCGGTCGCGGGGCAGTGGAGACCGCAGGTCGTGCGGTCGTTGAGGGCTAGTGGAAGCTGAGCGGTAGCGAGGCCATCACTCGGAAGAACGAGTGCGACCACTGCAGCTGTCCGCAGTCGATGCGCAGGCCGCGCGTGCCCTGTGCGAAGGCCTGCAGCGCATGGCGCGCTTCCATGCGGGCCAGCGAGTTGCCGATGCAGTGGTGAATGCCGCCACCGAACGACTGGTGGGCCACGTCCTGGCGTTCGATGTCGAAGCGGTCGGGATCGGCGAAGCGGGCCGGATCGCGATTCGCGGAGGCCAGCATCTGCCAGATCACCGCGTCGGCCGGCAGCGTCTTGCCGCCGAGCTCGAACGGCTCGGTCAGCACGCGCCAGTTGAACAGGATCGGCGTGTCGTAGCGCAGGCACTCGTTGACCGCGTTGTCGATCAGCTCCGGGCGCTCGCGCAGCTTCTGCATCTGCTCCGGATGATCGATCAGCGCGCGCAGGCCGTTGCCGATCAGCCCGATCGTCGTCTCGTAGCCGGCGATGATGATGCCGATCGCCTGGATCACCAGCGCGTCGTCGCTGAGCTGATCGGCGCCGTCGTTGGCGCGGATCATCGTGCTGATCAGGTCATCGCCCAGATGCTTGCGCCGCTCCGGCAGCAGCGCTTCGAAGTAGTCGGCCATCGCATTGCCGGCATCGCGCGTGCGCTGTTGCACGTCGGGCGGCAGGAACTTCGCGAAGAAGGCGTTGGTGCGTGCCGCCGTCCACTCGTTGAAGCGCTCGCGGTCGCACTCCGGAATGCCCATGATCTTGCAGACCATCCGCGACGGCACGTTGTGCGCCATGTGCGGCACCACGTCCATGCCACCACGCGCGAGTGCTGCGGCCATCGCTTCCTCGACGGTCAGCTTGACCTCGTCCTCCATCACGCGGGCGGTCTTCGGGTTCAGCGTCAGCATTGCCAGACGGCGCAGCCGCAGATGCTCGGGATCGTCCTTGTTCAGCATGAATTCGAGAAAGCTGCCGCGCTTGTCGAGCGGGTCGAAGTTCGGTGATTCGCCATTCGCCAGGGTCATGCTGGTCTTGGCCTGACGGAAGATGCTGGCGACATCGTCGTAGCGGCTGATCCGCCAGGTGCCGACCGGTGTCAGATTTACCGGGTCGCGTTCGCGCAGCCCATGCAGCGCGGGGTAGGGGTCATCGCGAAAGCTGTTTTCGAACGGATCGGCACCGCACCAGTCACCGCCCGGAACACCTGCTGCAACGTCGCTCATTGTCGATTCCTCGTTGTTCATTGCGCTGTCCAGCCGCCGTCGACGGGAACGGCAGCACCGGTGACGAAGCTCGCGGCATCGGACAGCAGGAAGGCCACGACGCGCGCGATCTCGGCCGGATCGGCGATGCGGTTCTGCGGCGACATCGACGCCAGCACGCGCTGGTCGATGCCGGCCTGCTCCAGATGGGCAAGGATCGGCGTCATCACGGCACCGGGGCAGATCGCGTTGACGCGGATGCCGGCCGCAGCACCTTCGACGGCGGCCACCTTGGTCAGGCCGATCACGCCGTGCTTGGCCGCGCTGTATGCGGCTTGCGTGGCGAGGCCGACCAGCCCGGCGACTGACGCGTTGTTGACGATCACGCCGCCGCCATGCGCCTTGAAGTGGCGGATCTGCTCGCGCATGCACAGCCAGACGCCTTTCAGATTGACGCCGAGCACGGCGTCGTAATCGGCTTCGTCGATCTGTTCGATCGGCACCGATGGCGCGCCGATGCCGGCGTTGTTGAATGCAGCGTCGACACCGCCGAGCGCCTGCACGGTCTGCGCGAATGCGGCCTGTACCGAGGCGGCGCTGGATACGTCAGCGTCGACCGCCACGGCGGCGGCAGCGTGATCGCCGAACGCGGCAAGCGCTTCGTTCAGTGCATCGCGATTGCGATCCCACAGCGCCACGCGGGCGCCTTCGGCTAGCAGATGCAGCGCCGTGGCGCGGCCAATGCCGGTCGCTGCGCCGGTCACGACCACGCGCAGTCCTTCGAGCTTCGTCACCATGCGTTCTCCTCCGCGCGGCACGACAACAGGTATTCGACGATTAGTTAGAGTGTTTCGTCTAATAGATGTTTTCGTCTATTGTCCCGTGCATGTCAAGTGCCGTTGGCCGGCACGCAATGGATGACAACAGGAACCGAAGCCGATGACTGCCCCGCAAGCCCCGCGCGCGGAAGCGATGGATGCCGCACCTTCGTCAGGCCGCATCCGGCGGACCGGCAACCGCGAGCGCATCGTCGAGGCGGCGATCGAGCTGATGAATGCGCGCGGCACGCTGATCGGCACCACGCAGATTGCCGATCATCTCGGCATCAGCCCCGGCAATCTGTACTACCACTTCGCCAACATGCAGGCGATCGTTCACGAGATCCTGCTGCGCCTGCACGACGAGCTGAGCCAGACGCTGGCGCTGGCCGCCGATGAAGTCGTCGATGAGGAGCGTCTGGTTGGCTACTACTCCAATGGCGCGCAGGTGCTGTGGCGCTACCGGTTCATGGTGGCATCAGCACTGGAGCTGACCACTGGCAATGCCGAGCTGGTCAGCGACTACCGGAAGTTCACGATCGCCGGCATCGACTGGGTCAACCGGATCATTCGCAACGTGGTCAAGCATCACCCCGGCCCGGTCTCGGCCAGCCCGACCGACTGCAAGCGCCTGGCGGAAAACATGTGGGTGCTGTGGAACGGCTGGCCGCGCCATGCCGAGCACTACCGTGTCGATGCCCGCGTCAGCCCGGTGGCCATCGCGCACGGGCTTGAACAGATCGCGATGACCCTGGCGCCGTATGTCGATCCGGGTTTCCACACGCGCGTGAAGCGCGGGCTGCACCGCTTCGTCACGCGGCTCGAACAGAGCAACTGAACCCGGCGCTCCGCGACTCCACGGCCACTGTCGCCATGTCCAACAAGCCCCCCATCGGTCCCGCCACCCGGCTGTGCATGTCGCTGGCTGCACGTCCCGGCAGCTTCGGTTCGCGCTTCCACAACCGGCTTTACGAACTGCTTGGGCTGGATTACGTCTACAAGGCGTTCACCACCACCGATCTGCCGGCCGCGATCGGCGGCGTGCGGGCGCTGGGCATTCGCGGCTGCGCGATCTCGATGCCGTTCAAGGAAGCGGTGATCCCGTTGCTCGATGGGCTTGCCGGCTCGGCAGCGGCGATCGACAGCGTCAACACGATCGTCAATGACGATGGTGTTCTGACCGGCCACAACACCGATTACAGCGCCATCGCCACGCTGCTGGACCGCGCCGGCAT
>Ga0114983_1000490_pt1 | contig 17021 bp, 27 predicted proteins | sample Shrwel_input2_RT_FD_87182 | JGI IMG/M metagenome (GOLD analysis project Ga0114983, IMG submission 87182) | Subsurface microbial communities from deep shales in Ohio, USA - Utica-3 well 1 S input2 RT | ecosystem: Environmental > Aquatic > Deep subsurface > Shale gas/oil reservoir > Produced... | reverse complement strand
TATCAAAGGCATGTCCTGGACGCTGTACCTCATCGCAACGCTGGTCTATTTACTGTGGCAAATTTAACCCAAGGAGGTGTGTCGAAATGAAACAGGAGAGGGCTCGTCAATTAAGCGGAAAACCCATGAAGCCCATGGTTGCAGCCGAATGCTACGTCGCGTTCTGCAGCGCCTTGGGGATGCCCTATCTACCCAACACTCCGCGCCTGGCCCGCGAGGTCGGCAAGCAAATGAGCGACATTCAGGCCGGCAACCTCAAGGCGGTCAAACCCCTGCTGGCCGAAAACGAGAAGCTGCGCCGGCAGATCAACTATTTCAGCGGCCGCAGTTTTTGGCAGCGGCTGGTCGGGGTGTTTGTGCGCCCCCGCTACCAGTTGATCGAGGACAAGGGGATCTGTCCGCAGTGTCAGGATCATGAAACACCGGGTTGCCATATTCAAGGCCGAGGGGTGGCGGCGGTTGTCAAAGACTGTATTGCGTTTAAGGCTAATCAAAACAGTAGTTTCTGAGGCTTATCAACAGGCTTACTAATAGGTGTGATAATGGAGTGTTGTCGTTATGGTGGGTCCGTTTCACGTTCAAGTGCCAATATTCCGCATGGCTGTTATCGCGGTTGCCAATTGCACCGCCGCCGAGGCCTGCGCGGCCATCTACGCCTACGAGGGCAAGCAGACCATCCTGGAGCCGAGAGAATCTACCGCTTGGGTGCAGCCGCACAAGGGCGACGTGTTCGTTTGGGTGCGAGATTTGTCAGAGGCCAGCGTCGTTTTCCATGAGCTTGTGCATGTCGCTTTTGGAATCTGCAGCGAGAGGGGGATGCTGCCGGATGAGGAACTGATAGCGTACCTCGTTGGGTGGCTAAAAATCGAGGTAGCGGACAGGTTTTTTGAAGAAGGCTAAAGCCTGTGGATAACCGCCAAAGGTAGGCAACGGTATTCCCTGGACATAAGAATCGCTCCTACACGGCAAAGCGTTCGCCTGGCAATGCCTTCCGCATCACACATCAACCGAGAAAGCGAGGGGGAAGATGGTCAATGTCAGCGTGGAACTTCGGATGGACACCAAAGACCGGATGATTCTGGAGAAGATCCTGGACGATGTCGTCAAGGAACTGCTGCGCGGCGATGCCAAGTACGGGCCTCATCGCAGCCACCAGCGGGCCTATGGGGTCTTGCGGGCCGAGCTGGCCGAGTTAAAGACGGAACTCGACTGCATGGTGTCGGCCGACGATATCCGCAAAGAGGCGGTCCAGGTTGCAGCCATGGCGCTGAAGCTGATTCGGGATATCTGCGATGGGTAAACCGATCCAGCGCAAGCCCGTCTCTTGCCCGGTGCCGCAGCTGGACAAGATGCCGGAGCAGGCGGACTGGTGCTGCTTTCACCTCGACCATGTCAGTGACGCCTCTTGTTGGTGTCAACCGGTGGACATGGGCAATGGGGTGTTTCTTCATTTTGTCAAAGCGAACAACTAACGTTCGGGGGTTTGGAGATGATACCGACGCTATTAGACACTAAAACAGGTAAAAAATTAAAAGTTGAAAAATGGGACCGCTCCATTTTTTGGTGGGCTTACGGTAATGGATCTTGTGATTGCAACCGAGCGATTGCTATGGGTATCGAGGAAGAGTTTGAAGAGGAACACGGGGGAAGTTACTGTTTTGGAAGCGAGCGCATATTGATCATTGACGTTGATGGAGACCTGGAAGATATGGAAAAAGCTGCTGTGCTGAAAGAAGTTAACAGCAGCTATCCAGACGACCTGGTGGATACCCACCCAGAAATCTAACAGGAGGATTGAACGATGAGCGAGAATTTTGACCCGCTAGGCGAATGGGAAGAGCGGTATGTGAAGTCTGAGCGGGCCTTCTCCGGGCCACCCCCGAAGCCCCCCATCAACCTGGCCGAGCGCAAGCAGGATTCCCGCCTCTGGACCCCCGCCGACATGGTTTGCACTGTCGGCAGGGAGTTGGCTCAGAACAACTGCTACGGTGGAAAGCGGGTGGTCAAGGCTGTCGTGGTGCTGTACTGCGAAGACGAGGATCGTCAAGTTGCCGTGGTGCAGTCCGGTTGCTCGATGTTGGAACTGATAGGGGTGTTGCGAATGGCAGAAATAACCATTGACCAGGTTACGGTTGGGTGAGGGTGTTGTCGTCTGCGGTCAAGTCTATATCAAAGACAAAGCCGCAGGCGGCGCAACGCTCATACTCTTCACCCTCTGCCGTGAAATCATCGTCCATGTTGTCGTATTGGTATGTCTCATCACAACCACAACCTGGGCATTTCATTGTTTTTCTCCTTTGATCTTATTGCGATTACCACTCAACCCCAAACGCTTTACCTTCCCGATCCGCCGTCTTTTCCTCCTGCTCAGAACAAAATCTGTGCAAGTCTCGGACAAAGCCGTCGATTTCCCTTCTTGTCACAGAGCGGCCACGCAAGCGGCGACCACAGAGCCAGCAACGTTTATGCCTTGTCTTGTCCATCCTTCACCTCTCCCGAGTCACCCCGATCCTGTACCCCTTCACCTTGCGATCAACCCACAACGGCTTGATGCGCTCTGCCTTGGGGATGGGCGGCTGATAGTTGAGCTTTTCAACGGGCTTCATTCTCCCACCCCAACAACCCGCACCACCGCCCGCGGGTTTGCCTTGTCCAGGTGCCAGCGAACCAGCTTCTCCTTCACCTGGCGGTCGTTTTTGTAGGCGAAGCCCTGCAGCACGTCGAGGATGACCGACTCGTCCAGATCCGGCCGGCGTGAGGCGTAGAAGATATCCATCGACACCGCCACGTCACCCTCGAGGGGGGTAAGGCCCTTGACCCTTAGCTGCATGGTGGCTGTTGCCACGTAGTTCAGGGCCTTGTCGCTCTTGATCGACGCCGGGCGCCCCTTGATGGTCACCAGTTGCCGCGAGTTCGCCTTACTCGCAGGCTCCCCCAGGATGGTGATTTTCTGGCCGGTTGAGAAACGGTCGAGGGAGGCTTCACGATAGAGCCGTTTGTTCTCAGCCAAGGCCGATCTGAGCCGTTTGGCTTCAATCTTCAACCCATAGCAGTTGATGCAGAAGTTACCCATGGCTTTCCTCCATCCGAAGTATCCTGTTCTTATTGACCACGATTGCCCGACGCTTACGAAATGGCCGAATCGTGACAAAGGTTGCTGGAAGACTCGACCCATCCTTGTCTGGGTATAGTGCCCAAGCGCCTGACTTCAGGTTGTATCCATGCACCTTCTCGGATAATTGCTCTCCCTTAAGTTCGAATGGGTCCCCAAACGCTCCTTGAATTGTGAACGTTTGCATCACTGCCCCTCCCTCGCCTGCTTAACCTTCCGGTCATCCCAATCCTTTGCACCAGAAGCCAAGGAAGGACGGTCATCGTTTTCAACAACAAAGGTTGTTCCAAACTGAGCATTGAGCTTTTGCGCGATCTCGGCGAGTCGCTGCCGCGCAACGTCCGGAGGGGTCAGATCTGGAATTTGCTTCAATGCCTCCGAAACGGTCAGGCTGCTCGATCCTCGTCGTGGAGCAGTAGAGGCCAACTCCGACAACTCGGCGGCCCGAGGGAAAAACTTTAGCGTCTTGATCGCCTGCATTGCCGCGTATTCGAGAGACTCGAGAGACGAACTCCGGAGCGCCTCGAAGTAGAGCGACATACGAGTCTTGGTGCATTCCTTGTCGAACACCTCACACAGCCCGGCCATCAAGGCTGCGAACTGTTTTTTGTCCTCATCCGTCATTGATTGCCCCCTTCCTTCCCACGAACTCAAGTGCGGCCATTTTGGTTTTTTCACGGCGTATTTCGTCGGCGGATGAAGGTCGGCGGTCGTATTCTCCGTTTTTTCGCTCCCACGTCCGAACAGCGGCCCGCCAATCCTTCATCGCCGTCTTTCCAACCTTCCAGCCGTTGCTCTGGTAATGGTCCCACCAGTGTTGAGGATCTACAGAATTGCCGCGATCCAGGCAATAAACCGCAACATCCTGGGGCGAAGGGGGCGAGAATCGCCCCAATGCTTTTGATTCTGTTTTAGGTTTTGATGTTGGATCAGGATCAGGATCAGGATCAGGATCAGGATCAGGATCAGGGGCATTGCTTGCGGCCTTGTTTAGCATTGCTTGCCGCATGCTCGTAGCATTACTTGTAGCATTGCGGTTCTGCCATCTGGCATTAGCTGCGAGCTTGGCTTTGTCGCTGCGCTCTTTCGCGTGAACAACATACCCTTGATGTTCCTCCCAGTCGTGGAGGCAAAAAACACCATCAACAATGTCAATAAAATGGCACTTCTTGTCAGTTACGGCAGAGAGAAAAATACCCGGTTCACCAGGCCACCTTGCTGCTATCTCAACATCCTCAGCATCCATTCCAGTTAAGCAGCCATTTGGTTTGTTTTGAGCAGCAAAACACCACAATCGGAGTAGGCTCTTGACACCCTCAAAAGTTAACAGCCGTTCGAGCTTTATTACCTTTGGGTGATCAATAAAACTGATCGCCAAACGGATATCTTTGTTCACCACTACACCTCCCTATTACCAAAATCGGTAGTGATAATTCCCCACACCACATCTTTTAATATTCTTTCGCCATCTCCCCCCAGAAGTGAAACAAGGCTTTCGGAAATAGAGCAAGCGCACTGAGTGCAAACCTCCAATGTTCCCGATTTGAAGTTGATTGTTGATGTTTGAGCCCCATTATCGTCCCCGCAGAGCCTACACTTTTTCATTGCCTTCCTCCTTCACACCCAGCGCCTCGGCTAGAATCTCATTGGTGAGTTCCTTCACCTTCTTGTCTTCCATAAGCGCCCTTAACCGAAGCGCCTTGTGTACTTTCCGGTCGACCATGATGTTCACCTCTTCCCTTTCCTCCATTCCTATCACCTCCCTTCATATCTCCATCCTGGCGACGCTTTCAGTTTATCGCAACAGTAAAATGCAACCATTGGGAAAAAACAACACGTGGTGCTTTTGTGTGGATGAGAGGTTTTGCTGGTAGCTTTCCAAAAAAAGTTGCGAACCTCCAAAATATCCCGTAACGTCATGGTAATTTACTCATGATTTTCAAGGGATGCACTCATGGAACAGCGCATAGGGCTACCAGTGACGCCACCACCGGCACCCCTGCCGACATCCAACATGATGTCAACCATGCCAGCCCCACCCCCTCCCCCGCCCATTCAAGCAAGCTCGGTCGGCCTGGTTCGCGTCCTATCCCCACAAGACACCGAGCGCCTGCGCCAACAACAGGCCGACTACAGTAACCCGCAACCCCTGATTCCTGAACTGGTCGGCTATATCCGCGGCCGCTGGGAGTCGGCCAAGCGGGCCAAAATCTCCATCGAAGAGGAAATGATCGAAGCGGCCAGGGCCCGGAAGGGTGAATACTCCCCGGAGAAGTTGGCCAAGATCCGTCAGGCGGGCGGCTCAGAGGCCTATTTCAACCTGACTGAGACGAAATGCCGGGCCGCCAAGGCATGGATCGAGGACGTCGTGCTGCAGGCTGGGCAGAAGTCTTGGGGCCTTCGCCCTTCGCCCAAGCCGGATCTTTCACCCACCGAGCGGCAGAAGCTGTCAGAGCGGATCCGTGAAGCGGCGATCACCCAGGCGGTGATGGCTGAGCAGCAGAGCGGCCAGGCAATCGACGTGCGCCTCCTGCGCCAGCGCATCGACGCGGCGCTGATCATCGCTGAAGCCAAGATGACCGACGCCGAGATGGTACAGGCAAAGGCCACCGCGGCGAAGATGGAAAAGACCATCGAGGACAATCTGTCTGAATCCCGATTCCAAGAGGAATTTCGGGATTTCATCGATGATATCGTCACGTTCCAGTGTTCCGTCCTGAAGGGCCCGTTCGCCCGCAACGAAAACCGGCTGGGCTGGAAGGCGACCCCGGCCGGCATGGCTCCCGAAATCGCGCCCAGGTTGATGGTCAAGGCAAAGCGGGTCAATCCATTGAACTGCTACCCCTCGGCCGATGCTACCGGACCTAATGACGGCGACTTCATCGAGCGGGTTCGCTACACCCGGCGTGACCTGTCAAACATGAAGGGCATTCCCGGCTATCGGGATGACGCCATCAACGCCGTGCTCTACGAGCATCGCAGCGGCGGTCTGCGGGAATGGTTGTGGACTGACGGCGAAGTCGACCGCATCCGCAATATCAGCCAACTCTCGAGCTACGACACCAGCAAGATCGACGGGCTGGAGTGCTACTTGTCGGTTCCCGGCAGCCTGCTGGTCGATTGGAATATCCCCGGGGTGCAGGACATTGCCCAGGAATACGAGATTGTCGCTATCCTGATCGGTCGGCATCTGGTTTACGCCACCCTGAACCCCCACCCGCTCGGTCACCGGCCTTATTCGGTGGCTTCGATGATGACCAACCCGGATGGATTCTGGGGCCGCAGTATCCCGCAAATGATCAAGCACGACGCCGAATCAGCGTCCATGCTCTACCGCAGCGCAATCAACAACGCCGCCATGAGCGCTCTGCCCCTGGTGCAGGAAATGGTCGACCGGCTGGCGCCTGGTGAGGTCCCGGGGCAACTTTACCCGGGCAAGGTCTACCTGACCACTGACGATATGTCGGGCGGCAGTCGTGCCCCTGTGGAGTTCTTTAGTGTGCCGATTACCGCTACTAAGTTGGTTGAGGTCTTGAAGTTCTGCAGCGCCATGGCTGACGAGCATTCAGGCGTTCCGGCCTATGCCCATGGCTCAGAGTCGGTCGGCGGGGCAGGAGACACCGCCAGCGGGCTTTCGATGCTGATGAGCGCCGCCGCCCGCGGGATCAAGAACGTGGTGCGCAATATCGACGAGGCGCTGGAGCAGTTCATCGGCCGCTGTTACGTCTGGGAGATGCTTTACAACCCCGACCAGACCATCAAAGGCGATCTCGAGGTTCAGGTTTACGGTTCGAGCGAACTGCTGATCAAGGAGCAGATGCTGATTCGCCGCAAAGAACTGCTGCAGGCCACCAACAACCCTGTCGACTTGCAGATCATGGGCTTTGAGGGCCGAGCCAATTTGTTGGCCTCAACCTCCAAGGCGATGGATATTGACCCCGAAGACATCATTAGGGGTGCCCCGGTCGCTCCGGCCTCCCCGGTGGTCGACCCTGCCAATAACCAGCAGCCGCAACAGCAACCACAACCGCAGCAGCAAGCGACCCAGGCCACCGACGCCGCCGGGGCTCCAGCTGGCGGGACTGATACCAGCCTCTTCTCGCAGGCGAGTGGGCAATGACCGACTCTCAAGAGGACATCCGCGCCGCACAAGATGAGCTCGACGCTATCGCCCGGCTGTCGGTTGATATCGACGGCAACAAGTTCTTCGGCTTCCTGGAGCGCCGGCTACGGGCCCTGGACGCCAAGACCCGCAAGATGTTCGGGGAGCAGCTCTATCACACCAATGGCCGCCGGTCGGAATTGGCTGACGTGCTCGACCTGGTCAAGGTATCCCGGGGGAATCGGAGCGCAGCAGAAGGTGGGGTAAGAGAGACCAGTCCGGCCGCTGTTGCGCCGCCCAAGCCGCTGCAGGGGGTGGGTCAATGGTGAAGACCGAGCAGGATCCGACCGAGAAGGCATTGAGCGAGGTTTGGAATCGCCTTAAACAGTTTGCCGGCCAGGGCTGTAACGGTAATGTGGTCATCCACTTCGCCGCTGGCATTCCGCGCAAGATCGATTACAACAGCACCGAAGCCCTGAACAGCAAGTAGTCAGGGGCACCACAAGTAGGGTTCCATCCGGCTCATCTGAACAAGAGGCCGGCGACCGCAAGGGGTTTTTCCCTTTATGGCCGCCGGCCTTTTTCTTTTTCACCCATCGGAAGACCGTCAAGTCGGCTCCAATGGGATGCACACAACCACCGCGGAAGACCGTTAAGCCGGCTCCGCAACAACACAGGGAAGACCGTCAAGTCGGCTCCCGAGAAGGAGTAACAGATGCCTGAGACAGCGTTCAACGTTCGCTTGCCCAGCAGCGTTCAAAAGCAGCTGGCAAACGCCGATGCGATCCGCGCCAACATGAGCAACACCGCCCCGGCGGCTGCTCCTGATGCCGCGCCCGCTCCGGCTCCCACCGTTCCGGTCGCGCCGCCCGCACCTGTCGCTGCAGCCCCGCCGGGACCCGTTGCAACCGTAGCACCGCAGCCGCCGGCACAACAACCCGGTGAAGTTGAGCAACTGCGCACCGCCCTTCAGCAGGCCGAGCAACGCTTCGCGGTTCTGCAGGGCAAGTACAACAGCGAGGTCCAGCCCCTGCATGACAAGATCCGCGACCTCAACGACCAGGTGCGCACCGCTCAAACCGAAGTTTCACAGCTGCGGGACCAGGCCAAACAGACCAAGGTGCAAAGCGGAGCCGCTCTCGACTTCTTTAAAAACGAGATCAGCCCCGAGTATGCCGACAACCTGCTGGCGCTGGTCCGAGGCCAAGTCGCCCCGATTGAACAGCAATTCGAGGGGGTGCAGAAGAACGCAGCCCAGCAAACCGAGGCAGCTTTTTGGGCGGCCATCAACACCGCGCACCCGGATTGGCAGCAGATCAATGCCGTTTGGTTGCCGTGGCTGGCGCAGCCCATGCCGCCGCTGTTCGAGGAAACGTATGACCAGGCTCTGCAACGGGCCATGGGGAGCCGCAACGCTAAAGCCGTCAACCTGTTGCTTCAAACCTACAAATCCACTGAGGCCGCCGGAGTCACCAAACCCAACAGCCCCGGGCCGACAATTTTGCCCGGAAGCTCTGGTGGTGGTGGAAACCCGGCACCGGAAAAACGCCAATATCGTCAATCAGAAGTTCAGGCGTTCTATCAAGAAAAGCGCAAGCTGGTTACCGGCCAAGGGTGTATTTACACCCCTGATCAAGCCCAGGCGCTGGAGGCCGATATCTTCGCCGCCCAACGAGATGGACGCATTACCCCTGGTTGACAGGGAGAAACCAACTATGAAGATTCTGTTCAAAATCATGAGCGCCCAGCAGTGGTGCATGTTGCTGTTGGCCGCAGTCGCTGCCATTTTTGGCTATGGAGAAGCAACCCCGTTCCTTGCCGCCGGTATCGCCATTACCGGCGACAACCCCGCCGTTTACGGCAGTGGGGCTTACCCGAACCGCGCCGGCATTTTCATTCCCGAACTTTGGAGCGGGAAGCTCTTGGAAAAGTTCTACGCTTCGACCGTCTTCGGTATGATCGCTATCTAAGTGTTGGCGATTTAAAATCGTTTCTAAAAAACTGGGAGGCTTATAAGCTGACCAGAGGGAAGAGCATAAGGACACAGGAGCAAGGTCATGGCCACGCTGAGTCCTAAATACATCGCAGGTTTTTTGGATGCTGATGGGTCAATCCAGTTAATGTGGCGACCCGTTGACCGAGTTGATAGTAACCCGGAAGTTAGAAGGGCCTATCTGTCAATAGAATTCGGCCAAAAAACCGATCAGGATGAAGTCTTGTATCGTATCCAGGCGGCAATCGGGGGAAAGATCACACACCCTGAACGTCAAGGCCAACCCCCCGTCACAATATTAAAGGTTTGGGGGAAGCAAGCTTTGATGGCCATGAGCAGGATACGGAAACACCTGGTTATTAAAAGACATTACGCAAACGTGGTGATGGATATGCACGGGAAGGCGTTTAATGTCTCAGAAGCGAGGGTGCACATGAAGGAGCAGCGAAAGATGAAGTCTTTGCCGCTCCCGAATTTCCCACCCCGTCAATGGCTGGCCGGGTATTTCGATGGCGACGGCACAATTTCGGTGAGAATTGGTAGTGGCAGAACTTCAGCACAACCAACAGCTGAAATAGTAGCCTCAGGTTACGACTCTGAAGGGGTTGAAATCATTCACAAGGTGTTCGGAGGTTCGCTCAAGGCGTCAAAAGAAAGAAGCCACCTGGTAAAGTGGACACTTACAATGCCGCCAAGTAAAGCGAAGGAATTTTTAGGATATTTTGCCAAACACCTTATCGCCAAAAAAGAACAAGCATACGTCATCCTGGGTTGCGCCGAGATGGGACATTACCGTGACGGTAAAAACATCAAGTCGGCAATTAAGCAACTGAAAGCTCACCCGCACAGACTAAACGAAACGAGGCCAGACGTTCCTTCAATATTAAAGACCATCGAAGATATCCAGTTTAAGGATACTTACAAAGGCAGAAATTTTTGGCCCGAAGGTCGTAGCAAGGAACACTTGGTTAAGCGATAGTCGGACAGCTAAATAGCTGTAATGAATACGGATTATGAGGGCGACGTAAAGATGAAAGGAGATACGATTCACATCCGTCAGCGCCCGGACGTGACGATCTCCGACTACGAGAAGGGCGACACCATCGTCTACGAGGACCTGGTGAGCACCCTGGTCGACATGACCGTCGATTACGCCAAGCTTTTCGCCTTCAAAGTGGACCGGATCGACGAGAAACAATCCGATGTCAAATTGATGGACATCTGGGCGGCTGATGCGTCCGAGCAGATGAAGATCGCCATCGACAAGGTGGTTCTCGGCGCGGTCTACACCGGGGCCGCAGCTGCGAACATCGGCGCTACCGCTGGCGCCGGGTCCGGAAACATCAACCTCGGCACCGAGGCCGCACCTTTGGCCATCGACAAAACCAACGTGCTCGACCTGTTGGTTGATCTTGGAACCGTGCTCGACGAGCAAAACGTGCCTGAGTCCGGCCGCTGGGTCGTTCTTCCTCCGGCCGTTTGCGGCAAGATCAAGAAGTCGGACCTGAAAGACGCCTCCCTTTCCGGCGACGGCACGTCCATGCTGCGCAACGGGCGCCTGGGGATCATCGACCGGTTCACCCTTTACAGCTCCAACAACCTGAAGAAGATCACCGACGGCGGTGGCAAGAAGTCCTGGCAGTGCATTGCCGGCACCAACCACGCCATTTCCTTCGCCAGCCAGATCACCGAGGATTACCTGCCGAAGCTCGAAAGCACCTTCGGTAGCGCGATGCGCGGGTTGAACGTGTTCGGCTTCAAGGTGGTCAACGGCAAGGCCATGGCGACCGCTCGTATCGAGGTCTGATCGACGGTTGGCTAAGAACGACAAGCCCCGGTTCCGTGTGGGCCGGGGCTTGTTTTACAAGTGCACGAGAAACAACCCCTACTTGGAGACGCGACCATGAAAAAGATGCTCATCTTGTTTGCGCTTTGCCTGCTCCCAGCGCTGTGTTTCGCTGGTGGAACCATCAATAAAGCCACCTTCGATCCCTCTCCGATCCTGACTGCCGACGTGACGGTAGCCACTGGCGCAACTGTTGGGCTTTCGACCGCCTCAACCCTGCTTCGCACCAACGCCACAATCCTTGGCACCTACGGGGTAAGTAACCAGGATCAACTCGTTGACGCGGTGGCGATTGTCAATCTCAACCCGACTATTTCCGGTGCTACTCTTTCCGGGACCAGTTTGGTGCGGATTACTGCGACCGCCCACGGCCTGCTGACCGGCGACCGGGTTTATATCACCGGGGTTGTCGGAACCGTTGAACTGAACAGCAATTGGTACTCGATCACCAAGATCGACGCCAACACCTTCGATCTTGTTGGGACCAATAGCGCCAACTTCACTGCCTACACCTCGGGCGGAACAGCAACCAGCGAGAAGGCACAAGTTAGGGTGACACTGGCTGCAGCGGCTACAGCCGACAACGTTTTCAAGGTTTCCCTGTTCAAAGCCAAGTGGTGACAATAAGGCGAATATCCGCCACCTTTTAAAGGAGTAACCCATGGACCCGCGATACAAGTTCGTGCTCAACCCGGAAACCGGCGAGATCTTCAACGCCACCGAAGACCTGATCAAACATATGGTCAAGTTGCGCTTGACGCCTTGCCCGCTGGAGCTGCTGCGCACCAAGCGGCCTGATCTGTTCCCAGCGGAAGTCGTCGAGCACGTTCACGTTGGCCAACCGACGACCTATCCCACCGCTACCGAGGTGGCCCTTGCCGCAGAGCAGAATGTCCGGGTTCTGCCGGCAGTGGCAGTGCCAACCGAGGACGAGGAAGAATATCTTCCTGCCCAGGAAGGGGAAATCACTGATCCCGATCTTGGCGCGGTGATGGACCCGAACCGGCTGACCTTGCTGGTCGAGGCCATTTCCGCCCTGGACCCGGCAACCGGCTTTACCAAAGACGGCCTGCCTATCCCTGGGAAGTTGGCCAAAGCGATTGGTTCCAGGGTCACCACCAGTGAACGGGATATGGCCTGGATCGAATACCAGCACCAGAGCAAATAAGGGAGAGGGGCAATGAAGGTCGACGAGCTTGCAGCAATAGCCGCCGCAATCCTGATGGACACCGCCAAGGTGCGCTGGACCCCGGCGCAGCATGAGGTGAATCTGAACGCCGCGCTGCGGGATATTGTCGACCTTCGCCCCGACGCCAACACCAAAACCAAAACCCTCTCCCTTGCACCAGGCGTCACGCAGCAGATCAGCTCCCAGGGGCTCTACCTGGTGGACGTGGTTTGCAACCTGGGCGCAGACGGGAATATCCCCGGACGCTCCCCTCGCCGGGTCAGCTTGGCAACCATGACCGCCGCAAGGCGTGACTGGCGAGCCGACCCTGCACACGGTGTGGTTCGAAACTTCATGCTCAACCCGGGAAATCCCCGGGAGTTCTACGTGTGGCCGCCACAACCGGATCCCGCCCACCATATCCAGGTGCTGCAACCCGAATACCCTCCGACGGTCAAACTAGGAGCGAGCACCGACTTTCCCCTTCCGGAAACTTTCGTCAATCCGGTTGTTCACCTCTCGCTCTCCTTCGGCTGGCAGAAGGCCATCGGCGGGGATTTGAACCGCAGTGCCTTTCATCGCCGCGAGGCGCTGCAGATGCTGGGTTTGTCCGGTAAATCGCAACAGGGAGAAACAGCCGCGAGGTAACGTGATGACGGTGTGCGCCTGCAGTGTCCCGGGGAATCGGAAGTGGTGCTGTGTTTTTTGCCCAGATGCCCGCAAAGATCTGCGGTGTTTTCCATGCCACTGCTTCAGGGGAACGGATTGTTGCCTTCAAACAGATGAAACCCCAAAGCAAAAACGCGCCGGAGCACCACCGGCAGGAAGGAGCACTTCGCAATGAACAAGGATATTCGGCTGAGCAACATGCAGGATGTGTTGTTGTGGGGCAAGGGGTTGGTCGCCGCTGCCATCGGGGGCGCCGCCAACACGATTTCGGTGATGATTGTTGACCCGGTAGCCTTTAACCTGACCGATGGTGTTCATAAGATTATGACGGTCGCTGCAGTGTCGGCCATGGTCAGCGCTGCCCTGTACCTCAAACAGTCTCCGGTGCCGTAATGTCGGCCAGTGGCGTTGTCATGCACATGCGAACTCTGCCGGGGCAAGCCGACTGGATGGCATTGGACAAGCCTTTGCCTTGCCCGATGTGGCCCGGGTACAAAGGTCCTGAGTTTGTCCCAGTGGATTTTCCCTGGAACGGAAACAGTGCCGGAATCCTTGTCCCTATTTACCCACGGTGGAATCACCCTATTGCTTCTTGCCGGCATGACTTCCGCTGCGAACAGGCCCGCAACTCCAAGGAACGTGCCTGGGCGGATCGGGAGTATGAGAATGACGTGGGAACTACCGGCTGGTGGATCACTAAAAAAATCGGTTATCTCGGGGTCCGTGTTGGGGCGCTATTGGGAATTGGATCAAACTTCGATCGCGTAGAAGAAGGGGCCTGATAATGCCTGATGTCCTGCTCAACTCCGAAGAAAAACCCTTCTCCGACATGGTTGACCTGGTCGCTCCTGACGTACCCGGCTGCCCAGATGTGGTGATTGAGCGGGCTATTCTGAACGCAACCCGCACCTTCTGTCAGAAATCAACATGGCTCAGACTGCATGATATTGGCCCGATCACCCCGATTGTCGATGTCGAGAACTACGATTTCTCGGCCAGCCTTCCGGCCTTGGTCGAGGTGGTGTCGATCCTGGGCGCCTATCAGGGCAAGCAAACCCTCAACCCTTTACCCTCCAGTCTGATCGCCAGAAACAAATCTTTGACCGCGACCCATTTTCTCCATCCTGGGGCAAGCCATGTTGGCTTGTATCCCATCCCCATGGATGCTGGCCTGCCGGTTTACCTGGTGGTGGCTATCAAGCCTGCTCTTACTGCGACCGGCGCCTATTCCGCGCTGCTTGACGAGTTCGAGCAAGAAATTGTCCATGGTGCCAAGGCGGAACTGAAGTTGCAGCCGCAACCCTGGCGGGATGTGGAGCTTGCCGACTATCACATGAAAGAGTTCCGGGCCGGCTGCGGCAAGGCGCTAATTCGGGCACTGCGAGGAAACACCGGAACCGGATACCGGATATCCCCGGAGGTGTTCTAATGTTTATCCGGCAGGAGAAGTTCGGCGGTACGGTACCAAAAGTTGCGCCCAACCTGATTGCTCCCAACATGGCCAGGGTGGCCCTGGATTGCCGGCTGACCAGTGGTAACCTACGCCCGCTTCGCACCCCTGAACAAATCTGGACGCCGACCAAGGCCGGGACGATCAAGACCATCCTCAAGTATGCCGGTGTCTTCTGGTTCCACTGGATCACCGACGTTCATATGGTCAAAAGCCCGCTGGCCGCGGACACTCAGGAGCGGGTTTACTGGACCGGCGACGGTGTCCCAAAGGTGTCGGATGCGACCATTGCCACGGCCGGTGGCGGGACCAATTACCCGACCAACTCCTATAATATGGCCCTGCCTTCTCCTGTTGTCGCGCCGTCAATCGCCGCGGGCGCCGGGGGAGGCTGTGAGGCCTCGGAACTGAGTGATCGGTTCTATGTGACCACCTTTGTTCGAACCTTTGGCGGCATCACCGAAGAGAGCGGCCCCAGTCCGCCGACAACAACCCTTTCACTCTGCCCTGACCAATTCACCAGCCTTGGAGCTATCGCCCTGCCCCCTGCCGGAAACTACAACATCACCCATGTGCGGATATACCGCGCCATCGCCGGAGATCTGTTTCGCGTGGCAACCTTGGCGGTCGGCGCCGTGCCTGATCCGTACCTTGACCAGATGCCGATGGTCACCGCCGCCCAGCAAGTTCCCCTGCCCAGCCTCGACTGGCTGCCAATTCCCGACGATGCGAAGAACCTGATCGCCTTGGCCGGCGGCGGCGCAGCCTGCATCAGTGGCAAGTCGGTGCTGTTCAGCGTTCCCTACCAGTTTCATGCCTGGCCGCTGGCCTACCGTTACGCCTTCCAGGAAGTACCGGCCGCAATCGGTGCCTTCGGCAACTCCGTGGTGGTGGTTCTCCCGGGAGAAAAGCCCCAACTGCTATCCTCTGGCGGCGACCCGGCGAGCATGGGGCAGGATTATTTTGAGCTGGATCAAACCTGCGAGAGTGCCCGCAGTTTGGTGAGTGCCGGCGGGATGGTCTTCTATGCTGCCCCGGACGGGCTCTGCGGTGTCGGCCCCGGGGTGTCAACCAACCTGACCGAGCAGATCGTCGACCGTGACAGCTGGCGAGCCCTCAAGCCTTCTAGTATCCTCGGGGTGGTCCATGACGGCCGCTATTACGGCTTCTATGACACCGGCACCGGAAGCAAGGGGGCCTTCATCTTCGATCCGAAAAACGAGCTCGCCCCCTGGCAGACCTCAAGTATTCACGCCACGGCCGCTTGGAGCGACCCGGAAACCGATAGCCTGTACCTTGTGGTCAGCGGGCAGATTGTCCGCTGGGACACTGGCGCGACCCCCTTGCCCTACACCTGGGAGTCTCGAGACTACATCTTGCCGAAGCGGGTCAGTATGGCCTTGGCCAAGGTCGAGGCGGCCGACTATGACGAGATCCACCTTCACGTCTACGCCGGGGAAAAGAAGATCCACCAGCAGCGTGTCGTCGATGCAGAACCGTTCTGGTTGCCCGATACCGACGCCGCCGGCCGCTATCGTCTGCGCCTGACCGGGACCAGTGAGGTGCTGTCAGCCATGCTGGCGGAAACTACCGAGGAGATCGAGAAGGCATGAGCCTGAAACTGCCGGTCCTCAAGCGTCTGGGAGCAAATCCAACCCCGGTGGCCATCGCCCAAGAGGTCGAGCGGCTACGGACGTGGTTCGAGGGGGTGCGGATTGCCGGTGGGTTTCAGTCGAACATCGACATTCTGGGCGCCATCACCGAGGCTGTAGCCGCAATCCCCGAGTACACCCCGCCGATCTTCGACACCCCGACCGTTCCGACCGATCTGGTTGCAACCGGCCTCTTCGGTAAGATCATGCTGCAATGGGCCTGGGTCAACTACAACGGCCATAGCAGGACGGAGATCTGGCGGGCGCAGGTGGACGATCTTGGTCAAGCCGTCAAGGTGGGCGACGCCTGGACCCCTGACGTTCTCTTCGTAGACAACAGCCTTCCGAACTCATCCCTTGGAGCCAGATACTTCTACTGGGCCCGCCTGGTCAACAAGGACGACCTGGCCGGGGCCTTCAATGGCGTTGCTGGCACCCCGGGCAGCACCGCCGACGATCCTGACTACCTGATCGAGCTGGCCACGGAAAGCAAGTGGAAGCCGAACTTCAACTACGCCCTTGGCGACTTGACCATGCCACGGGCCCCGAATGGTTACGTCTACGAGGTCACGGTGGACGGTGGCAGTTCTGGCGGTGCCGAACCCGTTTGGCCGGTGGTCATCGATGCCACTGTGGTTGACGGAGGGCTCACTTGGAAATGCAAGTCGGAGCTTTCGATTGAGAGCTTCTTCGCTATCGCGCTGGTCGGAGGGGTGGCCAAACTCACGCTGCGGGAGATCTTCATTGCCGACCAGGTCGTCTCCCGGTCGAAGATCAAGGATCTTGCCGTCAACGATGCCAAGATTGAAAACCTCAGCGTCGCCAAACTGATCGCCGGGATTATTCAGGCCAGCAACATCTTTTTGGGCGCCGAAAGCAGGGTGCATCTGGACGGGCAGAACAACCGGATTGTGGTGACCGATGGCAATGACGTGACCCGGGTGGTGCTGGGAAAACTGGCGGCGGGGTATGGGATTGAGATTTACGACGCGGCTGGGCAGGTGATTCTGTCGAGCGGTGGGGTGAACT
>Ga0114983_1000489_pt1 | contig 17028 bp, 12 predicted proteins | sample Shrwel_input2_RT_FD_87182 | JGI IMG/M metagenome (GOLD analysis project Ga0114983, IMG submission 87182) | Subsurface microbial communities from deep shales in Ohio, USA - Utica-3 well 1 S input2 RT | ecosystem: Environmental > Aquatic > Deep subsurface > Shale gas/oil reservoir > Produced... | reverse complement strand
GTCCACAACGTGTTCCTGCAGCTGACCAGCCTCGGCAAGGTGCCGGCGCTGAAGCGCCTGCTGCAGGCGCCGTTCACGCTGGCCACCGGCATTCGCGCCCGCATCGAGGCCGAGCGCCAGCAGGCGCTGGCCGGCAAGCCGGCGCGCATCGTCGCCAAGATGAATGGCCTGGTCGAACCGGAAACGATCAAGGCGCTGTACGAAGCCTCGCAGGCCGGCGTGCAGATCGATCTGATCGTCCGCGGCATGTGCTCCTTGCGTCCCGGCGTGCCGGGGATGAGCGACAACATCCGCGTGCGCTCGGTGGTCGGCCGCTTCCTCGAACACCAGCGCGCGTTCTGGTTCCACAACGGCGGGCGTGACGAGGTCTGGCTGTCGAGTGCCGACTGGATGGAGCGCAACCTGCTGCGCCGCGTGGAGATCGCGTTCCCGCTGCGCGATCCGGAGATCAGCGCCCGCGTTCGCGAGCATCTGGAAACCTATCTCGCCGACACCGCGCAGAGCTGGCTGCTGCAGCCCGATGGCCGCTATGTGGTCGCCGAAGGGCCAAGCGACGCTATCAGCGCGCAGACGCGGATGCTGGCGGAAGCCGGCGTGGTCGCAGTGCCGGGACTCGGTGCGAGCGACGAGCCGGTGCTGAAGCTGACGCCGAAAGCCCGGCCGCGACGCAAGGCCAACTAGCGCCGCACCGGCTGCAACCGAACTGCAACACCGCGTCCATGACAATCGCGCCATGGATGAAATTTTCGGTCTGTTCCCGACGCCGCTGATGCGCGCGAAGGCCGTGCTCGGCGTGCCGCTGGTCGACGGGCTCGTGCAGCACTTCGCAGCACGCGCGAAGCAGGACAACAACTCCTCCTCAAGGCTGAGCCACACCGAGATGCTCAAGCCCGGCGACAGCCCGCTGTTCGTCGAAGCGGCACGGCTGATCACGCCGAAGCTGGTCGACTTCGGCGCGCAACTGTTCGGCGAGCGCATCGGCTGGTCGCTGAAGGAGATGTGGGTCAACGTGCTTGATCCCGGCGGCCATCAGGCGATGCACAACCACGCCAACAGCTTCATCTCCGGCGTGGTCTACCTGACGCCAACCCATCCCGGCTCGCAGACCGTGTTCATGCGCTCGCCCGGCGGCAGCGACTTCCTGTTCCGCAACGATCACGTCGCGGTACAGCCGACGCCGTACAGCGCCGACAAGTGGATCAGCCCGGCACCGGCACCCGGCGATCTGATCCTGTTCCCGAGCTACCTGCTGCACGCCGTGCCGCCGAATCAGGGCCAGCGGCGCATCAGCTTAAGTTTCAACGCGATTCCGACCCGGCTCGATTCCTGGGGCTATTCGATCGGATTCAGCGGTTGACTCCGATGCGGTCGGCGCGCGGGCGCGATCTGGCCGCGCTGGCAGTGATGACCGCGTCCGGCTTCGCCGGGCTCGGCTACCAGATCGTCTGGACCCAGCAGTGCGCGCTGTGGCTCGGCCACGAAGCGCCAGCGGTGCTGGCCGTGGTCACGGCCTTCTTCGGCGGCCTCGCGTTCGGCGCAAGGGTGTTCGGTGCGCGCATCGAGCGCAGCGGCGAACCGCGGCGCTGGTACGCAGGTGCGGAAGCGCTGATCGCTGGCTGGGGACTGCTGCTGGCGCTGACGATGGCGCCGGTCAGTGATGCGCTGCTGGCGCTGATCGGGCCGCAGCCCGGGCCGTTCCGGCAATGGAGCTTCGCATTCATCGGCAGCTTCCTGCTGCTGCTGCCGGCCACCGCCGCGATGGGCGCGACCTTGCCGGCGATGGCGCGGATCACGGCCGGCGGGCCCGGCGATCACGACCGCCGCCGGATCGCCGCGCTGTATGCCGCCAATACCCTGGGTGCGGTGATCGGCGTGCTGGCGATCGCCTTCGTGCTGGTGCCAGCACTCGGCCTGCGCGCGACCACGCTGGTCTGCGTGGCGCTGAACCTGGCCTGCGCACTGGCCGCGTGGCGTGTGCTGCCAGCCGGCAGCGCAGCGCGTCTGCTGCCGTCGGCTGCCGTTCCGCTGTTGCGGCGGCGCCTGCTGGTCACCGGCCTGCTCGGCATCGGCTACGAGATCCTCGTCGTGCGGGTGATCGGCGAAGTGGCCGAGGACACGGTCTATACCTTCGCGCTGCTGCTGGCCGTCTATCTGATCGGCAGTGCGGCAGGTGCAGCGCTGTATCGGCGGATCGTCCGGCGTCATGGCGATGATCCCGAACGCTTGAGCCGCGGCCTGCTGCTGGCGCTGGCGCTCAGCTGTCTGATCGGTGCAGCCAGCCTGTGGGCGGCCGATGCCGTGCATGCCGCCGTGCTGACGGCGCTGCCGCCGGGGATGGCGTCGGCGCTTGCCGCCGAAGCGGCACTGGCGCTGATGGCGTTTGCGCTGCCGACGTTCGCGATGGGCGCGATGTTCAGCCATCTCGCGACAGAGGCCAGCCGCGCCGGACTCGGGCTGGGCCGGGCGCTCGGCCTGAACACGCTCGGCGCCTGTGCAGCGCCGCCGCTGTTCGGCGTGCTGCTGCTGCCGATGCTGGGCGCGGGCGGGGCGCTGCTGCTGGTCGCCGCGGGCTATCTCGCATTGCAGCGCCCGCTGCGCGCCGACCGTTCGACGCTGCAGGCCGCGCTGCCGGTGCTGGCGATCCTTGCCGCGATCCCGCTGCTGCCGCCGCTGGCCTTCGTCGACATTCCCCCTGGCGGCCGCCTGCTGCGCTACCAGGACGGCGTGATGGCGGCGGTCAGCGTCACCGAGGATGCCGATGGCGTTCGCGTGCTGCGCATCAACAACCGCCAGCAGGAAGGCAGCAGCGTCACCCAGAGAGTCGATGGGCGGCAGGCGCTGATCCCGCTGCTGCTGCACCCGGCGCCAACGCGGGTGCTGTTCCTCGGTCTCGGCGCCGGCACCACGGCAGCGACCGCGGCGATCGACCGCACGCGGCAGGTCGAAGCGGTGGAACTGCTGCCGGAAGTGATCGCCGCGTCGCGGCTGTTCGCGCGGCCTGCTGTGGCGGCAGCACCGGATGGCGTGCCGGTGATGATCGCCGGCGATGCCCGCCGCCATGTCCGCACCAGCCTCACGACGTACGACGTCATCGTCGCCGACAACTTCCATCCGGCGCGCAGCGGTTCCGGTGCGCTGTACACCGTCGAGCACTTTGCAGCGGTGCGCGCTCGGCTCGCCGACGACGGCCTGTTCTGCCAGTGGCTGCCGCTGCACCAGCTGGATGCGGACAGCCTGAAAAGCATCATCCGGGCATTCCTGACGGTGTACCCGGACGGCCGCGCGCTGCTTGCCAACTACGGCCTCGACACGCCGACCGTGGGGCTGATCGGCCAGCGTGCTGCGCGGCAGTTCGACGTGGCCGCGCTCGACCGGCGGCTGGTCGCGGCCAGCGCGCCGCCGCCATCGCGCTACGGGCTCGAAGACGCTTGGGCGCTGCTCGGCAGCTTCATCGCCGGGCCATCGGCATTGCGTCATTACGCCGCCGATGCAGCGATCAACACCGATGACCGGCCGGTGGTCGCGTATCGCGCACCGCGGCTGGCCTATGCGCCCGATTCGACACCGGGCGAGCGCCTGCTGGCGCTGCTCGAAGCGCTGTCGATCGCGCCCGCCGAGCTGCTTGGCGCCGACGCCGATCCGGGTGATGCAGCCCGGCTGGCGGCGTATCGGCAAGCGCGCGACCGCTTCATCCGCATCGGCCGCAGCGTGCGGCCGAGTGCCGATGTCGACGCGATGCTGGCGCAGGTCGGCGCGCCGCTGCTTGGCGTGCTGCGCAGCAGCCCGGACTTCCGGCCCGCCTACGATCCGCTGCTGGCGATGGCGCAGGCGCTGGCCGCGCGCGACCCGGCACAGGCGGCCGCGTTGCTGCAGACGCTCGACGCGATCCAGCCGGCACGGCCGGAAGCGGCTGCCGCGCTGCGCGCCATCGCGGACGCCACGCGCTGCGCGCCATCGCGGACGCCACGCGCTGAGCCGCAGCACGGTTCGAACTCGCGTTCATCAAAGCTTCACTGCCGCGTCATGTCGCGCTCCGACACTCCAGCAGCTTTTTCAAGGCGGGCCTGCTGATGCCGTCCGGACGCACCACAACAGACATCGGAGTGAAGCAGATGAAATCAAACAACGCGTTTTCGACGTCGCGCATCGCGGCGGCGATCGCGGCGATGGCCGGCGCCACGGGCGTCGTCGCACTGCCGCTGACGGCTGGGGCCGTCGATCGCACGCCGGGCCAGTACGTGACCGGCGACTTCCACAACCACACGACCTGCTCGGACGGCTCGATCTCGATGCAGAAGCTGTTCCGAAAGTCGACCGACACGACCGAAGGCAACTTCGGTCTCGACTGGTTCGTCCAGGCGGGCCACGGCGGCCGCGGCAACCGCAACTGCACGCTGACCGAAGACGCCACGCTGTCCAGCCCGGCCTATCCGTTCGTGCCGGGGCAGGGCCCGTCGACGACCTGGGCCGACAGCGGCGCCACGATCAAGGGTGACCTGTCCGGTGCCGGCTCGACGCGCTCGATGTGGCGCTGGCAGTCGATCCAGGAATTCCAGTACCCGCTGACCGAATACCTCGCCGCGCTGCGCAAGCGGCCGCTGTTCATGGGCGTGGAAACCGTGGTGCCGGGTCACGAGCACACCTCGATGTCGGTGATCACCGGCCAGATTCCGGCCAGTCTCGGTGCCCAGGCGCTGCCGGCACGGCCGCCGTATCGCGCGGTCGGCAACGCCGATGCGCTGGCCCAGTGGGAATACTGCTTCGACCGCAACGACACCGATACCAGCCGCGGCAATGCCTTGCCGCAGCCGTCGACCGACGGCAACAACTGGGACTGCTCGGTGCCGGGCAGCCCGAACGCCGCCGATGCCGACTGGAATGGCGTCGCGAAGAAGCTGGTGCCGCTGGCCGGTCCGGGTATCGGTATCCGCGGTCACCAGAAGACGCTGGAAGCGGTGAAGTGGATGGCGGCGTTCCATCCGAACACCAGCTACTACGTGCCGGCGCATCTCGAGCGTGCCGGTCCGTTCAATCCGGAAGGCAACAACGGCTTCAACGTCGAGCACCTGCGCAATCTGAACAACGCAGCGCCGAACGTCGCGTTCGGCTTCGAGACCCAGCCGGGTCACGGCGCGTCCGACGCTCGTGGCGAATACAACGTGCTGCGCAACAACTTCGGCGGTCCGGTGCGCATCGACTCCGCCGGCGGCACGACCTATGGCGGCACCGGCATCTACGGCGCGCAGCTCGGCGGCGTCTGGGATGCGCTGCTCGGCGAAGGCCGCAACTGGTGGTTCTTCGCCAGCTCCGACTGGCACAACCGCGGCTTGTTCGGCCCGGATGACCGCCGCTCGACGCAGGACTTCTACCCGGGCGAGTACCAGCGCAACCACACGCTGGTCAACAACCCGACCAGCAACGGCCGTCAGGCGATCACGCCGCAGTCGGTGGTCGATGGCCTGCGTACCGGCAACAACTACGCGACCTCCGGCGATCTGATCGACCGCCTGGCGTTCGTGGTCTGCTCGTCGGATCGCTTCGGCAGCACGCCGGACGGCATCGTCGCCGCTCGCACGCAGGTCGAGCGTCTGGCCGTGTCGGCGGCCCAGCGGAACGCCAGCATCGCGCAGGAAGGCTGCGCGACGATGGGCCAGAAGCTGGTCGTGCGTCCGGGTACCGATGTCTATGTCGGCATCGCCGTGCGCGATCCGAGCGGCGCCAACGAGTCGCCGTACGTGTTCGCCAATCCGTCGCTGAAGCAGGTCGGCATCGAGCAGCCGCTCAATGCGCCGGTCCTGCACCACATCGATCTGATTGCCGGTCAGGTCAGCGGCTACCGCACGCCGGGCTCGGCGGACTACGCCGGAGAATGGCCGCGCAACAACGACTGGCTGCGTGCCGATGGCACCAACGCCAGCCTCGATGTCGTTCCGGCCGCCGCCAAGAACCTGAGCGCGCGCGTCGTGCGCAGCTTCAGCGCCGATGGTTCCAGCCGCTGGGGCGTGGTGCCGGCGCCGGCCGGGCAGGTCGACAGCTACCTGCGCATGTCGTTCCGGGTGCCGGCGCTGCGTTCGTCGGGCTATGTGCGTCTGCGCGGCACCAACCTGCCGCCGGCCACGCCGTTCGAGACCGATGCCGACGGCAATCCGCTGTCCGACGTCTACACCAACGCCATCGACCCGACGCGTCTTGCCATCCCGTGCACCACGGTGGGCAGCAACGTGCCGGCCAACGATGTGGTCTACACCGGTACCAGCATCGACGGCTGCCCGGCGCATCTCGAGGTGGCCACCGGTGCCTCGCCGATCGCCGGCCAGAAGGCGGTGTCGTATGACGTCGCTGCCTGGGCCGACCTGTGGTTCTACTCGAACCCGATCTATGTCGAAGTCAGCGGTTCGACGATCGTCGCGGGCGTGAAGTAAGCCGCAACACCGTGGCAATAAGGCACCGCACGTCGTTCGACGTGCGGTGCCTTCTGCGTTACCCCCATTTGATCGGTTCGGCCCGCAGCCGGACCGGGAGTCCTGCAATGAATCCGATCCTCGACCGTCGCCGCCTGCTGCGCGCCGCTGCTGGCCTCGCCGCCATCGCTGCCCTGCCGGCCGCGCGCGCCTGCGAATTCGATGCCGACACGCTGACCGTCACCCACCCGTGGACGCGTGCCACCGCGGCCGATGCGCCGTTCGCCGTGGTCAGCATGAAGTTCAGCCGGGTCATCAGCGCGGACCGCCTGATCGGTGCGATCACGCCGGTCGCCAGCGGTGCCGAGTTGGTGGGTCCGGACGGGCCGCGCGCGCTGTCCTTCGATCTCGTTCCTGGAACGGATCCCGAACTGGCCGAGGGCGGTCTGCACCTGCGCCTGACCGGCTTGCGTCAGCCGCTGGAACTCGGCCGCGCCTATCCGCTGAAGCTGGTGTTCGAGCATGGCGGCGTCGTCAACGCACAGCTGAACGTCGATTTCCCGCCGGCCTGAGCCAGCGTCTGTCTTGGTACTGACATACGCGCTGGCCAAGCTTCGCGACCGTTCGTGGCCGCTGCAGATGCTGACGCAGATGCCGGAGCGAACGCTGTTCGTTCCGCCCCGATGGTGCCTTGCACATGGTTTCCCAGACTCAACCCCCGAACGCCGCTGCAGCGTCGCGTTCGCCGCTGCCGTCGGCATCGTGGCTGCGTGAGCCGCTGCTGCACTTCCTGCTGATCGGCGCGCTGCTGTTCGCCATCGACCGCGCGCTGCTCGATCGCCGCGACGACCCGAACACCATCGTCATCACCGCCGAGGTCGATGCCGAAGCGGCACAGCTGTTCGAAACCGCGCGTGGCCGCAAGCCGAACGCCGACGAGGTGCGCGCGCTGCGCCAGATCTGGCTCGACAACGAAGTGCTGTACCGCGAAGGGCTGGCGCTGGGCGTCGACCGTGGTGACAGCGCGATCCGCGAGCGGATGATCTTCAAGTCGCTGAGCCTGGTCGACGCCGATCTGCCGGTGCCGGAGATCAGCGATGCCGATCTGCGGGCCTGGTTCGAAGCGCGCCGCGACACCTACGACACCCCGGCCCGTTACGACTTCGAGGAAGCCGCGATTCGCGGCGAACGCAGCGAAGCCACCATCCGCGATCTGGTCGCCCGGCTGGCCAGCGGTGGCGAGGCCGGTGATGGCGACGCCGAACTGCGCGTGTTCAAGGGTCGGCCGCGCGCCAGCATCGTGCAGAGCTACGGCGACGATTTCGCCAAGGCGCTCGACGCCGCAGCGCCGGGCGTCTGGCAGGCGATGCAGACCCGGGACGGCTGGCGTGCGATGCGGTTGACGGCCAAGTCCGCGCTGACGCCGGCCAGCTTCGAGGCCTTGCGCGGACCAGTGCTGCAGGACTGGCGCGATGCCCGATCGGCCGAGCTGCGGACCGCAGCGGTCCGCAAGATTGCCAGCCGCTACACGATCCGCAACGACGCCGACGCTGCCGCGCCATGAGCCGCGCTGCGTGGGTACTGGCGCTGCTGCTGCTGGCCTGGCTGCCGCGGCCGGCCGTCGCGCACGAGATGAGCATGGCCGAGATGCAGCTGCGCGAGCAGGCGCCGGGCAAGTTCATCTGGCAGTGGTCGGCGGTCAACGACAAGCGGCCGATGGGCAATGACCTGCGCCTGGTCTGGCCGGAAGGCTGCATCAGCGAGCCGAACGCCTTGCGCTGCAGCAACGGCCTGCGCGGCCGGCTGGCGGTCGAAGGGCTCGGCGACCGCTACTCGGCGGCGATCATTCGCATCACCTGGCTCGATGGCCAGACGCGCGTCCACACGCTGACCGCACGCCAGCAGCAGGTGCAGCTGTTCGGCACCGCCGACGACGATCGCGGTGTCGGCGAGATCGCCAGCGCCTATGTCGTGCTCGGCGTCGAACACATCCTCGGTGGCTTCGATCACCTGATGTTCGTGATCGCGCTGCTGTTCCTGGTCGGCTTCAACAAGCGGCTGGTGCTGACCATCACGGCATTCACTGCCGCTCACAGCCTGACCCTCGCGTCCAGCGCGCTCGGCTGGCTGACGCTGCGCGGCCCGCCGGTGGAAGCGACGATCGCGCTGTCGATCCTGCTGGTGGTCGGCGAAGCGATGCATGCGCGGCCGACCTTGGCGCGGCGCTGGCCGGCGCTGGTCGCCTTCCTGTTCGGTCTTGTGCACGGGCTCGGTTTCGCCGGTGCGCTGAACGATATCGGGCTGCCGCAGCAGCATCTGCCGGTGGCGCTGCTGAGCTTCAACGTCGGCGTCGAACTCGGCCAGCTGGCCGTCGTCGCGCTGGCCTTTGCGCTGTGGAAGGTCGGTGCACGCCTGCCCAGTCTGCAGCGCATGCGGGTGCCGGCGCTGTACGCGATGGGCAGCGTCGCCGCGTTCTGGTCGATCGAACGAGTGCTGGCGGTGCTGTCGCCGTAGATGTCGGGCGCGGCTGCCGTCGATCGGCGAGGGCTGTTCCTTCCTTGAAGCGCTCGGCCGCGGCCGCAACGATCGGGGACCGACAGGAGCCGATACCGATGAACGCCACGCCGCCGATTCGCGCCACCGTGAACTACAGCGCCGACAACGGTCGGCGTCTGAATACCTGGTTCTACGAGCCGACCGAAGCGGTCGATCGCAACCCGCCGGGCAGCGAGCCGCGCGAAGTGACGATCCACGATGGCTGGCCGGATGCCGCGCGGCTTTCCGCTGATCGCGAAGGCTTCGAGATTCACGACTTTCCGGCCAGCTTCACGGCCTTCGATGACGAAGCGGCGGTGACGTCGGCCTACTACGCGCAGGTCATCGCCCATGTGCAGCGCCACACCGGTGCTGCGCGGGTCGTGGTCTTCGACCACACGATTCGCCGCCGGATGCCGGACGACCTGAAGGCGCAGACCGCGGTGCAGCGGCCGGCCGTGATGCTGGTGCACAGCGACTACACCGCCCGAAGCGGACCGCAGCGGCTGCGCGATCTGCTGCCGGACGAAGCCGAGGCGCTGCTGGCGCGGCGCGTGGCGTTCTACAACGTCTGGAAGCCGCTGCGCGCGCGCGTCGAGGAACTGCCGCTGGCGGTTTGCGATGCCACGACGCAGGTGCCGGACGATCTGTTGCTGATGGACCTGAAGTATCGCGAGCGCACCGGCGAGATCCACGTGATGCGGCCGAACCCGGCGCATCGCTGGACCTATTTCCCCGGCATGGACGCCACGCAGGCGCTGCTGCTGAAGACCTACGACAGTTCAACCGACGGCCGCGCCCGGTTCATGTTCCACACCGCGTTCGAGCATCCGGATACCCGGCCCGATGCGCTGCCGCGCGAAAGCATCGAAGTGCGGACGATGGCGTTCTTCTGAGATCGCAGCGACGGTCAGCGCCCGAACAGCTTGCCGAGATCGGGCAGCACCATCGGCGGGCTCGGCAGTTCGAAGCGCACGGCCGCCGGTGTGACTGGATCGAGCCGCTCCAGCAAAAAGCTGTTGCCGATGCGCAGCAGGCCGGTGCCGCGGTTGCGCAGTTCCTTCGCCAGCTGTTCGTTGGCTTCCGAATCAAGCTCGGGAAACGCATGGGCGACGATGCGGCCGGTCGCCAGCAGGGCGTCGGTCAGCTCGCGGACGCGCGGATCGCTGGTCAGCACCAGTTCGTCCTGACGTTCGCGGCCCGCCGAGTTGACGGTGGTCAGCAGCCAGACGCGGCCGGTGAAGCCGGCGATGGTCTCGATGCGGCCCGGGCCGGTCAGGTTGACGAAGCGGCCATCGGTGACCAGCGAGCGCGGTGCCAGGCTGCGCGCCATGCCGCCGAACTGGGCCATGGTCTGCGCGTAGTCGAACACCATCTGCTGGCCGTTCAGATTGGCCACGGCATAGGCGCTGCTGTCGCGCACCAGCAGATAGCCGTCGACGCCGCGATTGGCCTGCAGCCGGACGCGCTTCGCGCTGTCGAACTCGATGCGCGAGCGCACCGACTGCGCGCCCGGATCGTTCAGGTTGTCGCCGGCCACGATGCTGGCGCTGCCGCCGGCCTGGGCGGCACCGACCATCAGCAGCGCAACGAGCGCGAGCAGAAACGACAGGTACAGACGAGTCAGCATGGGATGGCTCCGGAACGGCAGTGCAGGGCAGGCCTGCACGGTCGCAGGCCGTGCCCGAACCCAAGCTGAACGGCACCGCTGTCAGCCGACCTTGCCGCTGCGGCCTTCGTCCTTCAGCGAGAACGGCGTGAACGAGGTGTCGGTGTCGTAGGTATCGACCCCTTCGACGCGCTTCAGGCTGTTGACCACCCAATAGGTCAGCGGTGTGAACAGCACTTCGACGCCGACCTTGAACAGCACGTTGAACGCCATCAGCGAAGCCAGCGTGGCGCTGTCGAGGATTCCGTAGAACGCCACCGGGTAGAACAGCAGGCTGTCGATCGACTGGCCGCAGATTGTCGAGCCGATGGTGCGCATCCACAGGTGCCGGCCCTGGCTCCAGACCTTCATGCGCGCCATCACGAACGAATTGACGAAGTCGCCGACCCAGAACGCCAGGATGCTGGCGACGACGATGCGCCAGGTGTTGCCGAACACGGTTTCCAGTGCCGGCTGCAGCACCTTGTTGTATTCGGAGGTCGGGCTGGCCGGCATCGCCAGAATGATGGTGCTCATCGTCGTCGCGAAGATCATCGCCGCGAAGCCGGCCCAGATCGCGCGGCGGGCGCGGGCAAAGCCGTACACCTCGGTGATCACGTCGCCGAAGATGTAGCTGATCGGGAAGAACAGGTTGCCGGCGCCGAAGGTGACGACGCCGATGATCGGCAAGGTCAGCACGCAGGCCTTGGCCGGACCGATCAGGTTCGAGCACAGCAGCACCGCGACGGTGCCGGCCATCAGGAAATCGTAGTAACGGAAGTTGCGCACGCGTGATGCCAGAGAGACGGCCGCCCGGTGCGGCAGCGGAAGCTTAGCTAGACGCGCGGCCCGCCGCCCGACTTGACCGACGGATCGAGCACGAGGGTTTCGCCGGGATTGGTCCGGCTGCGCGACACGAAGTGAAGCAGCATGTCGACCCCGGCGAATGCCGCGGCGCCCGGCTTCAGTCGCAGCAGGATCCCGCGCTGCCCGGGCAGTGCCCTGATGTCGAGATGGGCGAGGCCATCGGCGTCGGCCGGATTCTTCGCGCTGACCGGATTCGGCCAGCGGAACTTCCACTTCGCGTAGGCCTCGCTGCTCAGCAGGTAAGTTGCGATGTCGCTCAAGTCGATGACGCGGCCGTAGACCAGCGTGATCTCCGGAACGTTCTGGCACTTGTTGCCGGTGATCGTGTCGAGCGACAGCGAAATCGCCACATCCTTCTTCGGTCCGAAATCCCTGATTGACGTGAGCATGGGCAACTCCGTGATGCGCAGGACCGGCTGGGTCCGTAGGCGAAGGTCTCGGGCTTGTCAGTCGAGCCCGCGGTCCTGTTTCGCCAGCGCCTTTAGACGGATGCAGTCCAGTGTCGGTACTGCGGCCTGGACCGGCTGGACGGTGATCGGACAGCGTCGCTCGATGAAGCTGACGACACTGTAGGCCCATGGCGCGGCGTTGTCGGGCAGTGCTGCGTCGGCAATGTGATCGGTTCCATTCATCAGGCCAAGCAATGCCTGCAGGCGACTGCCGCGACGGCCCATCTCCGGCGCCTTTTCGTCGATCGCCGACAGCGCGCTGCTGGCGGCGTCACGGTGCTGCGCGGTGGCGGCCGCGTCGCGATCGACGTATAGCGCCAGTTCCAGCGCCATCAGGTGGGCGCTGGCCCGGATCAGCGGCGCGTACAGGCTGTCGGTGGGCGTTCCGTCGGCGATCTGCAGCGCATCCCGGGCAATGCGATGGGCTTGCACCGCATCGCCATCACGAAAGGCCAGTGCGTAGCGCAGGTCCCAGACCGACAGCAGCGACACGCGCGCCAGGTTCAGCGCCGGATCCCGCTGCAGCACGCTGGTCAGCGCGGCATCGGCGCCGGCCAGCCCGGCGCGGGCAGCGTCCCAGTGCCGAAGCTGGTAGCGGGCCGAGGCCTCGACCTGTGTCAGATAGGCACGGTCGACCTGATAGTCGAGGTTGTCGGCATCGGTGGCGATCAGCACCTCGATCCGCTGCAGGCCTTCGTCGGCGATCGCCAATGCCAGCGTCGGCTGTCCGGCCTCGATCGCGGCGATACCGTAGGTCGACAACGCGTTGCAGAACGCTTCCAGCAGCCGATGATCATCCGGTGCCTGGGCCAGCAGCGCACGGTGGCGGCGGGCGTGCTCGCCGAGCACCGCCAGGCCTTCGTTGCGCTGGCCGAGCGCGGCCAGCGTCGACCCCTGCCAGCTCAGCGCGGTGAGCAGGCTGGCGTTGACCTTGGTCGGCAGCGGGCCTTCCTGCAGCAGCGTCTCGACCACCGCCATCGACTGCTGGAACAGCGGCAGCGCTTCGGCGTGGCGCTTGCGCTCGTGCGCCAGCACGCCAAGGTTGCTCAGCGCGTAGGCCACCTCGGTGCGCCACTCGCGGTTGCCTGGCTCGCGTTCGACCAGCGTTTCGGCGATCTGCCGATAGGCGCGGAAGCCGGTTTCGGCGCCGTCGAAATCACCGGCCCGCCACGCGGCATAGCCAACCCAGTATTCGATCTGGCCCAGCTCGAACAGCAGCGCGTTGCTGGCCGGCGTGCGTGCAACCAGATCGCGCTGCAGTTCGCGGGCGGCGGTCAGCGTCACCACCGCTTCGCCGGGGCGGCCCTGTGCGAAGCGCACCTCGCCGATCTGGCGCAGCGCCTTGGCGCGTGCGGCCAGCGCTCGCGGGCCGGGATCGCGGCCACGGTCGAGGCCTGCGAAGTAGGCCATCGCCCGATCGCCGACGGCATCGAGAATGCCGAGCTTGCCAAGCGGCTCAAGCTGGCCGCGCAGTTCGCCGAGCATGAAGCCGATCAGTTCTTCGCCCTGCTGGCGGCTGCGCTCGGCTTCGTCGCGGGCGCGCAGCGCCACCAGCGCCAGTGCCGCCGTCAGCACCGAAACCGCCAGGCTCAGCGCGGCCACGGCGATCAGCCGACGGTTGCGGGCCACCAGATCGCGCCGCTTCAGCTCGTCGAAGCCGACACCGAGCAGGCCGGCGATGATCTTCAGCCGGGCGTGATCGCGGCCGTCGGCGTCATCGTGCAGGCCGGCAGCCAGCGGTTCGATGCCGCGCTCGCGCAGCACCGGCGGCAGGCATTCGCGGGCCGGGTCGGCGGCGTTCGGTTCGCCATCGGCGATCAGGCACAGCAGGCGCGACGGCTGGCCCTGCTGAAGGAACGCGGTGACCTCGTCATTGACCCAGCGCGAGGCCGCCGACTGCGGCGAACAGATCAGCACGAAGCAGCGCGACTGCGCGATCGCTTCGATCAGCTGGTCGGCCAGCGGCCCGGCCGCCAGCTCGTCGCGATCGCGGAAGATCGGATACAGCCGCGCCGGTACCGGACCATGCGCGCCGGCACTGCCGACCAGCCGCGCCGGCACGCGGTAGCGCTCGATCGCCCGATGCAGCCATTCCGCGACCTTGCGGTCGCGATGGCTGTAGCTGATGAAGCCCGGATACTTGAAGACCGCTGCGTTCACGCCATTCCCCGATCCCCGGTTCCGGCCATCCGTTGCGCCGGAAGCGTTGCGGAGCCTAGTCAGCGCCGTACGGGGCGGCAAGCGGCGCCTGGTCGCTGCCGAGATCGAGTCCGAGCTGCGGCGTGGCAGGTGGCGCACGGCGCGGTCGCGTGGTCGGCGGCAGCCCGGCCTTGCGGCTGCCGTGGCGTTCCTGGATCGCGTCGGCGGCGCGGTGGAAGTCCAGCCCCTTGCGCACCGCCCAGATGCGGTCGCGGGCGATCCGCGCCGCTTCGATCGGATCGACGATCGGCAGCGGATAGTCGCGGCCGAGCACGATGCCGGCGCTGCGCTGCGCGGCCTCGTCCATCTTCCACGGCGTGTGCAGCAGCGCGGTCGGCAGCGCTGCCAGCTCCGGCAGCCAGCGGCGCATGAAGACGCCGTCCGGGTCCTGGTCGAGCCCCTGCTTGACCGGGTTGTAGATGCGGATCGTGTTGATGCCGGTCACGCCACTCTGCATCTGCATTTGCGGGTAGTGGATGCCCGGCTCGTAGTCGCTGAAGCATCGGGCCAGATGCAGCGCCGGGCGGCGCCAGTGCAGCCACAGGTGGTAGCTCGACACCGCGCACAACATCGCCCGCATCCGGAAGTTGATCCAGCCGGTCGCGATCAGGCTGCGCATGCAGGCATCGACGAACGGCAGCCCGGTGCGGCCTTCGGCCCAGGCCGTGAAGCGGGCTTCGTCGAACTCGCTTTCGCGCAGCCCGTCGTAGGCGCGATGGGTGTTGGCGAATTCCAGCTGGGGCTCGGTTTCGAGTTTCTGGATGAAGTGGCAATGCCAGTGCAGCCGGCCGATGAATGCCCGCAGCGCTCGTTTCCAGGTTGCCTGCTCGTCGGGTGGCAGGCCGTCGAGGCGCTGCAGCTGCAGCGCCGCGGCCTGCGCCGCTTCGCGCAGCGACAGCGTGCCGAAGGCCAGATGCGGCGACAGCCGCGAGCACGACTCCACCGCCGTCAGCGGGCTCGACAGTTCGCGGTGATAGCGGCCACCGCGCTCGGTCAGGAAGCTGTGCAGCGCGGCTTCGGCCTGCGAGCGGCCGCCGCGCTGCCGGCCCGGGCAGGGATCATCGGCCAGCCACGGCAGCTGCTCCCCGGCCATCGGTCCGGCATCGACGTCGACCGGCAGCAGCCGCTGCGGCGTGGCCACGATGTCGGCCGACATCCGCTGATCCCAGCGCCGCGCCCAGCCATCGCGGCTGCGCATCCGGCGGATCACGCCGTTCTGGGCGATCTCGGTCCAATGGATACCGTGCTCGCGCGCCCAGGCGCCGACTGCGAGATCGCGCCGATAGCTCCAGTCGTTGCCGGTTTCCTCGTGGCTCCACAGCGCGAAGGCACCACGCTTCTGGCGCAGCGCCTCGAACACGGCCACCGCTTCGCCGCGCCGGATCACCAGCGGCTGGCCGCGCTCGGCCAGTGCCGCGCGCAGCTCGACGAGCGATTCGCGAATGAACGCCCAGTGCCGTCCGGCGGCATCCGGCTGCTGCCAAAGCGTCGGCTCGACGAGGTAGATCGGCAGCACCGGCCCGGCCGCCGCGGCAAGCGCCAGCGGCGCGTGATCGTGGATGCGCAGATCGCGCTTGAACCAGACGACTTGGAGCATGGCGCCATCGTACCGGGCTGCCGGGGACGCGGCGCGGCACGCCCGCGCACGGGCGATTGCAGCGGACGCCTGTGCTAGGTTCATCAGGTCTCCGATCTGCCGGCCACCCTGCTGCTGTCGCCCTTTTTCGTGCCCACGCTCGACACGCCGATTCCGGTTCCACGCCGCGACCTGATCTACCGGTTCGGCGACTGCTGCCTCGACAGCCGCTCGCTGGAACTGAGCGTGCGCGGTGCTCTGTCGCGGCTGGAGCCGAAGCCGCTGGAACTGCTGCTGTTCCTGCTTCGCCACCCTGGCGAAGTGGTCACCAAGGACGAGCTGCAGGATGGTGTGTGGCCGGGCCGCATCCTGTCGGAATCGGTGCTGACCAAGGCGGTGGCGCGGCTGCGCCAGGCGCTGGGCGACGAACAGCAGGCGATCATCCGTACCGTCCACGGCTACGGCTATCGGCTGCTGGCGCCGGTCACCGTCGAAGTCGCATCGCCGATGACGGCCAGCGCGCCACAGCTGCAGCTGTCCGCGGGCGACACGTTGCCGCTGCGTCCGCACTGGACGCTCAGCGAACAGCTTGGCAGCGGCGGGCTCGGCGAAGTCTGGCTGGCCGTCCACAGCAAGACCGGCGAGCGACGGGTGTTCAAGTTCGCGCTCGATGCCAGCGGCCTGACCGCGCTGAAACGCGAGATCACCCTGTTCCGCGTGCTCAAGGACACCTATGGCGAGCGCCCGGACCTGATCCGCCTGCTCGACTGGAACATCGACGAACCGCCGTATTTCATCGAAGCCGAATACGCGGCCGGCGGCGCGTTGCCGCAGTGGGCCGAGGCACGCGGTGGTCTGAACAAGGTGCCGCTCGCCGAACGTCTGGAGCTGGTCGCGCAGGCCGCCGAGGCGCTTGCGGCGGCCCACGCGGCCGGCGTGCTGCACAAGGATCTGAAGCCTGCGAATTTGCTGATCGGCTTCGATACGGCCGGTCGCGCACAGATCCGCATCGGCGATTTCGGCAGTGGCCGACTGATGGATCTGGCCCGCCTCGAACGGCTGGAAATCACCCGGCTCGGCTTCACCCGCCTCGAGGGCGCTGCTGACGACGGCGACAGCAGCGGCACGCCGTTCTACTACGCGCCGGAGTTGCTCGCCGGTCAGCAGCCGACCGTGCAGACCGATCTCTATGCGCTCGGCGTGGTGCTGTACCAGATGATCGTCGGCGATCTGAAACGACCGCTGACCGCCGGCTGGGAAGGCGACATCGCCGATCCGCTGCTGCGCGAGGATGTCGCCGCGGCGGCGGCCGGTCGCGGCGACAAACGCTTGACTGACGCGGCCGAACTCGCC
>Ga0114983_1000488_pt1 | contig 17029 bp, 18 predicted proteins | sample Shrwel_input2_RT_FD_87182 | JGI IMG/M metagenome (GOLD analysis project Ga0114983, IMG submission 87182) | Subsurface microbial communities from deep shales in Ohio, USA - Utica-3 well 1 S input2 RT | ecosystem: Environmental > Aquatic > Deep subsurface > Shale gas/oil reservoir > Produced... | reverse complement strand
TGGGCCGCCACGTCTATCCGGTGCATCGCCTGGACCGGCCGACCTCCGGGGTGCTGGTGTTCGCGCTGTCTTCCGAGATTGCCCGCACTCTCGGCGAGGCCTTCGCCGAGCAACGGGTCAGCAAGCGCTACCTGGCGGTGGTACGCGGCCACGGCCCTGAGGCCGAGTGCCTCGACTATGCCCTGCGCGAGGAAGATGGTCGTCGGCCCAAGGCCGAGATGCCGGCGATGGCGGCGACTACCGAGGTCCGGCGCCTGGATAGCGTCGAACTGCCGGTGCGGGTCGACCGTTATCCCAGCGCCCGCTATTCACTGATGGAGGCGCGCCCGCTGACCGGGCGCCGCCACCAGATCCGCCGCCATCTATCGCGGCGCGGCTATCCGATCATCGGCGATGCGAGGCACGGCAAGGGCAACCACAACCGCTTTTTCAGCGAGAACCTGGACACGTCCCGGCTGTTGCTAGCGGCAGTCGAAATGAGCCTTGAGCATCCGGTGACCGGTGAGCGCCTGACCGTGAGCGCCGGACTCGAAGACGACATGACGCAGCTGTTTGCGCGCTTCGGCTGGAACGCCCATCTGCCCCGCCATGGCCACCGCTTCGAAAAGGCCGAAACCGAACCGTCAACGACTCAAGCAGCGATACCGACGCCATGACCGACACTGACCCGACTCTTGACGATACCGACTATGACTTCCGCTTCGGCGGCATCCGACGCATCTATGGCCAGCGCGCCGCCGCCTACTTTCGTCATGCCCATGTGGTCGTGGTGGGTGTTGGCGGTGTGGGCAGTTGGACGGTAGAGGCCCTGGCGCGGGCCGGTATCGGCAAGCTGACGCTGATCGATCTTGATGATGTCTGCGTGTCCAACGTCAATCGCCAGCTACATGCACTGGACGGCACCATCGGCCGGCCCAAGGTCGAGGTGCTGGCCGAGCGCTGCCGGGCGATCTCGCCGGGCATCGAGGTGGTCGCGGACACGGCCTTCGTCACCCCTACCAACCTGGCCGAACGGATTCCCGCCGACGCCGATCATGTGGTCGATGCCATCGACAGTGTGATCGCCAAGGCAGCGCTAATCGCCTGGTGCAAGCGGCGCAAGCTCGGCCTGACCGTGACCGGCGCCGCCGGCGGCCAGCTCGACCCGACCCGCATCCGCATCGCCGACCTAAGCCGTACCGAGCAAGACCCGTTGCTTGCCAAGGTGCGCGCCCGGCTGCGCCGCGACTACGGTTTTTCCCGCAATCCCAAGCGCCGTTTCAGCGTCGAGTGCGTGTATTCCGACGAGCAGCTGGTCTACCCCGGCGCCGATGGCGAGGTCTGCCATACCAAGCCAAGTGACGGCGAGAGCACCCGGCTGGACTGCGCCAGCGGCTTCGGCGCGGCCACCTTCGTCACCGGTGCCTTCGGCTTTGCCGCTGCCGCCCGGGTGATGGCACGGCTGGCTCGCAAGGCCGCCCGCCCCCAGCAACATGTGTCAGACACAGGGTCTGATACGGCGAATGAGAAAGAGACAGGTACCGATACGGTCAGCGCCACGCTCTCAGAGGAGTCTTTTGATGATCGCTCATGAATCCCCGCGCCCGGTGCCGGGCATCTATGTCCACTACAAGGGCGCCCGCTATGAAGTCATGGGCGTCGCCCAGCACAGCGAGACCGAGGAAGCGTTGGTGATCTACCGGGCGCTCTACGGCGACTACGGCCTGTGGGTCAGGCCACTTGCCATGTTCTGCGAGAGCGTCGAGGTGCAGGGCGAGCCGGTGCCGCGCTTCGCGCTGGAGAAAGCCTTCGACTGAAAACGGCCCGAACCGCTAGCCGTCCTCCTCTCAAAGCACCAAGCTCAAAGACCCAAACGCAAAGAAGGCGCCCCCTTGGGGCGCCTTCTTTGGTTCAGCCAGTCGCGAAGCCGATGGCTTCAGGCCGTATGCATCTGCTTTTGCAGGTAGTTCTGGATGCCCACCGCGTCGATCAGGCCAAGCTCGGTCTCGAGGTGATCGATGTGCTCCTCCTCGTCGTCGAGGATCTTCTGGAACAGATCGCGGCTGGTGTAATCACGCACCTGCTCGCAATGGGCGATGGCATCCTTGAGGTCGGCGTGAGCCTTATGCTCGAGCTTGAGATCGCACTCGAGCATCTCGCGGGTGTTCTCGCCGATCATCAGCTTGCCGTAGTCCTGCAGGTTGGGCAGGCCCTCGAGGAAGAGGATGCGCTCGATCAGGGTATCGGCGTGCTTCATCTCCTCGATGGATTCCTCGTATTCCCACTTGCCCAGCGCCGCTAGCCCCCAGTCCTGATACATCTTGGCATGCAGGTAATACTGGTTGATGGCTACCAGCTCGTTGCCGAGCACGGTGTTGAGGTACTGGATGACCTTGGCATCACCTTTCATTGCCACTCTCCCGAAGTCGGGTTCGCCAGGGGCCGGCGAACGCTGAAACATTAGGACAGCCTTGGCTGGCCCGCAAAGCAGAAAGTATCCCCCAGCAGCCGGAAAAAGTCGAATCAGGACAGGATGTTAAAGGGGAATGGCTGACAACTGAGAAGGCGATGCGAACGCGGGCGAAAGCGTCTTGCAGCGACGTGCCGCCAGAGCGACGCCAGACATTCCTAGACCGCGTAGGCCAGATCAGGCGACAGCATTTCCTCGGTGATGGCTTCACGCGTGATGGTCTTGGCCATGCAGGCGCACTTGCCGCACTGGGTCGCACACTCGGTGCGCTCGCGCACCTCGCGCCAGCTGCGGGCGCCATCGCTGACGGCAGCGCGGATCATCCGGTCAGATACGCCCTTGCAAAGACATACGTACATCACATCACCTCGCTATCGGCACTAAGATGAATGTAAATGATTCGCATAGGGAATTGCAAGACATTGCCAGCCACGAAATCGATGACCTGCTCAGAGGCCTTCCAGAGCGTTGTCTGAGCGCCCGCTGGTAAGGCCGCTAGGCCTGCTTGCCGGGCTCGTTTTTACCAGGCTTATTCTTGCCGGATTTATTCTTGCCGGGTTTATTCTTTCCAGACTTCGGCACCACCACCACCCGCGAGCCCGAGGCGATATCCGACCAGCCGCGTCGTTCGCCGTCGATGAGCACCCACCAGTACCCCAGGCCAAGTGCCGCGAACGATAGGCCCGCAACCAGAAAGCGCATCAGGCACTGAGGCAGCGTCAGCGAGAGGCCTTCCGGCGTCTCGACGCGCAGCCGCCAGGCCTGCATGCCGAGCGTCATGCCGCCGCGCATCCAGAAGAAGGCGAAGAAGGCGAAGGTGGCCACGAACAGCACGCTGTGGAACAGCGGCGAGGTGTTGGCTTCGCCGCCGTTCATGGCCACGGCCACGAAGCCCAGCAGCATCCAGATCGCCATCAGAATCAGCGCATCATAGATCATCGCCCCGAGGCGGCGGCCAAGGCCCGCAGGCCAAGTCTGGTCGAGGTCGGCAAAGCGCTTGCGCATGGGCACTCCTGGCACGAGGACAACAGAAAAAGCGACAACCGAGACGCCGGGACTGTTCGCCTAGCCGCTGCGTCGCAGCATATAGAGCCCCAGCACCGCACACACCAGCGTCGGCCCCAGCACCGCCCAGACCGGGGAGAAGCCGAACACCGTGGAGGCCGGCGCCAGCAGGTCCTGCAGATACTTGAAGGAGAGCCCGGTGATGACCCCGTAGAAAACGCGCGTTCCCGCGGCCACGCTACGCAGCGGGCCGAACACGAACGAGGCGGCGATCAGCACCAGTGAGCCAAGCGTCAGCGGCAGCAGCAGCTTCTGCCAGAAGTACAGCAGCGGCTGGGTGGCCTGCTGGCCCTGGCTTTCGAGATAGCGGGCGTAGGCCCACAGCTCGCTGGGCGCCTGGCTATCGACATCGCGCAGCAGGCGGTTGAGCTGCTCGGGCGTCAGGTCGGTCTGCCACTGCAGACGCGCATGGCGCTCGACCTCGGTGCGATCCTCGAAGAAGCGGGTGATATCGACATTCTTGAGTACCCAGTGATCCTCTTCCCAGACGGCCTGGGAGGCATGCGTCGCCGCCACCAGCTCGCGGTTGTCGAAGCGATAGCGCGTCAGGTCGAGCACGGTGTCATCGGAGCGGATGGCGCCAAAGCGATAGACGCTATCGCCTTCACGCTGCCAGCCGCCCCGTTCGGTGACCAGGGCGCCCTCGCCTTGCGCCTGCTCAAGGCGCCAGGCATTGGCGAACTGCTCGGTGCGGGGGCTGACGAACTCGGCGATCACCAACAGGATCAGCACGATCAGGATCACCGGCTTCATCACCCCCCAAAGAATGCGGGTCAGCGAGCGCCCGGCGGCGCGCATCACGGTCAGCTCATTGCTGGTGGCCATGCTGCCAAGTCCGATCAGTGAGCCGATCAGCACCCCCACCGGCGCATACTGATAGAAGCGATAGGGCAGCCGCATGATCAGGTAGATCAGCACGTCGAAAGCGCTATATCCGCCTTCGACGTCGCCCAGATCATTGATGTAGGTGATGACCAGGTCGAGGCCCAGCAGCACCACCTGCACCACGAGGATTGCCGCCAGCACGTTGCGGGCGATGTAACGGTCGAGACGATCGAGCAGCATCAGCTCACCCCCGCCAGCCGCGAGCGACGCAGCAACCATAGGCCAACGATCAGGAATGTCAGATGAATCGGCCACATGCCCACGGTCATCGGCAGGCTGCCCTGGGCGATGGCGTCCTTGGCGGTGAGCAACAGGCTCAGATAGGCGATATGCAAGAAGATCGCCGGCAGCAGCTTGCCGAAGCGACCCTGACGCGGATTGACCTTCGACAGCGGTTGGGCGATCAGGGTCAGCACCAGCACCATCAGCGGCATCGACAGCCGCCACTGCAGCTGCGCCATGGCGGGTGGCGTGCCGCGCTCAAGCAACTCAGGCGTGCTGGCGAGCTCGGGGTCGTCAGCGGCGCGCGGCGCCCGATCCGGCGACAGGCGCACCGCATAGGTCTCGAAGGCCAGCCGTTCGGCCACCGGATTGCCGGGATCAACGCTATAGCGCAGACCGTCACTGAGGACCAGGAAGCGACTGTCGGTTTCCTCGTCGCGGGTCTGATAGCCCTCGGCCGCTCGCGTCACCACGTTGCTGGGCGTGCCGTCACTGCGCCGCTGACGCTCGCTGATGAACACCTCCTGCATACGGGTCTGGTCCTGATTGAAGGACTCGGTATAGGCGGTACGTCCATTGCCGAAGTCCTGAAAGCGCCCCGGTGCCAGGGCGCCGAAGTCGAGCCGGCTCTTCTGTTCTTCGATCAGCGTCTCGTTGTGATCGGCGCCGGCCGGCGTCAGCCACAGGCTACACACACCCACCATCACCGCCACCAGGGCGGCCGGCAGCAGGCTAATCTTCAGCAGGCGGTTGGGGCTCATTCCGCAGGCCACCAGCACGGTGATCTCGCTGTTGAGATAGAGCTGCCCATAGGCCAACAGAATACCAAGGAAGAAGGCCAGCGGCAGGATCAGCTCAAGGAAACCCGGCAGGTGATACATCATCAGGGTGCCGAGGATGCTGACCGGAATCTCGCCGTCGGCGGCATTGGTGAAATAGCGGATGAAGCGACTGCCCATGATCACCAGCAGCAGCACCCCGGCCACTGCGGCCATGGTCTGCAGGATCTCGCGGGTCAGGTAACGAAAAATGATCAAGACGGTCTCCCGTGTCTCCCGGCAGGCCGCATCGACTGGCGATACTTGCCCTGTGCTGGTGCCGGCTTCCCGTTCAGCGTGGCGGGGTGCCTGGTGTCGCGCCCCATGCAATGCGCCACTGCATTGCGTACACTGGGATATCGGGCACGGCACACCCTGCCGTGCCGGCATTATCCAGAATCCCCCTTCGCTTGTCTTGTGGAGACGCCATGGAATTCCCTGTTCAGACGGCCAACCCGGCCAAGGTCGAAACGGCCTGCCTCGCCCTCCCCGTATTCAAGGACGGCGACCTGCTGCCGGCGGCCGCCAAGCTCAACGATGCCAGCGAGCGCCTGATCGGCCAGCTGATCGAGCGCGGCGACTTCAGCGCCGATCTTGGCAAGGTGCAGATGATTCCCTTCGCTCCCGGCCTCAATGCCGACCGGCTGCTGCTGGTAGGCCTCGGTGAGCGCGACAAGTGCAACGAAGGCAGCTTCCGCAAGGCGCTGGACGCCACCTTCGCGGCGCTGGCCGAGCTGCCGGCCAGTGAAGCCAGTGTCGCCCTGACCGATGTGCCGGTGCCGGACCGCGATACCCAGTGGAAGGCGCGCATGATCAGTGAGGCCGCCAGCCGCAGCGTCTACCGCTTCACCGAGTTCAAGTCTTCCCCCGCCCCGGCGCCGCGCCTCGAGCAGGTGACCCTGCTGGTCAGCGAAAGCGACGACGCGGCCAAGGCCAAGGAAGGTGCTCGTATCGGCGCCGCCATCGGCGAAGGCATGAACTATACCCGCACCCTGGGCAACCTGCCGGGCAATATCTGCACGCCGCGCTATCTCGCCGGGCAGGCCGAGCAGCTGGCCGCTGACTCCAAGGGCGCGCTTGTCACCGAGATTCTCGACGAAGAGGCCCTGGAAGCCCTCGGCGCCCACTCGCTGCTTTCGGTGGGTCGCGGCAGCGCAGAACCCTCACGGCTGATCGTGATGAAGTATCAGGGCGCCGACGATCCGGACGAGGCCCCCCATGTGCTGGTCGGCAAGGGCATCACCTTCGATTCCGGTGGCATTTCGCTGAAGCCCGGTGCCGGCATGGACGAGATGAAGTTCGACATGTGCGGCGCGGCCAGCGTGTTTGGCACCGTCAAGTCGACGCTTGCCATCAAGCCCAAGATCAACCTGGTGGCAATCGTCGCCTCCGCCGAGAACATGCCCGACGGCCGTGCCACCAAGCCCGGCGACATCGTCAAGACCATGAAGGGGCTGACGGTCGAGGTGCTTAACACCGACGCCGAAGGCCGTCTGGTGCTGTGCGACGCGCTCACCTACGCCGAGCGCTTCGAACCGGCCAGCGTGCTCGATATCGCCACCCTGACCGGTGCCGTGATCATCGGGCTTGGCCACCACGCCACCGGCCTGCTGTCCAACGACGACGACCTGGCCCTGGACGTGCTCGACGCCGGTGAGACCGCCTGGGACCGGGCCTGGCACCTGCCGCTGTGGGACGAGTATCAGGAGCAGCTCGATTCCAACTTCGCCGACCTGGCCAACATCGGCGGTCGTCCGGCGGGCACCATCACCGCCGGCTGCTTCCTGTCGCGCTTCGCGGACAAGTACCCCTGGGCGCATCTGGACATCGCCGGCACCGCCTGGGATTCCGGCAAGCAGAAAGGGGCCAGCGGCCGCCCGGTGGGCCTGCTGACTCAGTACCTGCTCGACCGCGAGACCGAACTGGTCGAGGCCATCGCCAGCAACGACTGAGGCTTCGCATCGCCCAAGCGGCGTGCTAGCGTTTAGGCATCGCGGGCCGGGATCTCCCGGCCCGCTGCCTTATGTCATGGAACCCCGTTCCTCGAACACGATCAGGCCCCGCGTGCCTACTGCTGCTATGGAGACCCTCCTGTGACCCCTTCAGGCTTCGACGTTCGGCCGACTGCCCACCCCACGGCCCCTCAGATCCGCGACACCATCCTCGAGAGCCCCGGGTTCGGTCAGTACTTCTCCGACCACATGGCCCACGTGCGCTGGACAGAAAGCGCAGGCTGGCACGGCAATGAAGTGCGCCCCTACGGCCCGCTGACCCTGGACCCGGCCGCCGCCGTGCTGCACTACGCCCAGGAAATTTTCGAAGGCATCAAGGCCTACCGCCATGCCGACGGCTCGGTGTGGACCTTCCGCCCGGAGAAGAACGCCGAGCGCTTCCGTCGCAGTGCGCGCCGCCTGGCGCTGCCGGAGCTCGACGACGAGACCTTCATCGGCTCGCTGAAGGCCCTGCTAGCGCTGGACAGCGACTGGGTGCCAACGCCGGCCCATGAGGGCGAGGAATCAAGCCTCTACCTGCGGCCCTTCATGATCGCCAGCGAAAGCTTCCTCGGCGTTCGCCCCTCCAAGGAGGTCGACTACTACGTGATCGCCTCGCCGGCGGCCGCCTACTTCAAGGGCGGCGTGGCGCCGGTGTCGATCTGGCTGTCCTCGCACTACAAGCGCGCCGCCCCCGGCGGTACCGGCTTTGCCAAGTGCGGCGGCAACTATGCCGCGTCGCTGGCCGCCCAGAAGGAAGCCGCCAGCCATGAGTGCAGCCAGGTCGCCTTCCTCGACGCCATCGAGAACAAGTGGATCGAAGAGCTCGGCGGCATGAACCTGTTCTTCGTCTACAAGGACGGTCGCATCGTCACGCCGCGCCTCACCGACACCATCCTCGAGGGCGTGACCCGCGACTCCATCCTCGAGATGGCCGCCGACGAGGGCCTGACCCCGCAAGAGCGTGCCATCAGTATCGACGAGTGGCGCGAGGGCGCGGCCTCCGGCGAGATCACCGAGGTCTTCGCCTGCGGCACCGCCGCGGTAATCACCCCGGTGGGCGAGCTGGTTACCGAGGACGACACCATCCGTCTGGCCGGCGACAACGGCAACCCGATCGCCAAGCGCCTGCGCAGCCAGCTGCTCGACCTGCAATACGGTCGTCGCGAAGATACGCGCGGCTGGATGACCCGCCTGGCTTGAGCCTCAGCCACCACCCTCTCGAGGCCCAGGTGCCGATTGAGGGTGGAGGTCTGTCCGGCGGCAGGACCCGGTGAGAGCTCCGTGAGGGCGCGGTAAACCCGTCCCTGGGCGCTACTTTTGCCATCCATGGCAAAAGACCCTCACTCTGCCCTGACCCCGCGCCCGCCTCGCCGCCCAGGCAGCTCCTTTACCTCCCAAGACTCCGAGATAAAATGCCGACGAGCGAAGGCCTGACAAGGCAAAAATCGGCGACAAATCGGCAGGACAGCCGATTTGGACAGCTCGGCTGCTCACCGAGCGAGCGACAGGGATGTCGCGAGTCAAAGGCGGAGTTTACAGGTTGTTAAATGAGTATCTTGACCGAGCTCGCGTGCGAGCCGATTTTTAACGCCGTATGGCCAAGCGCAGTCCGTTTTAGACGGAGTCTCATGACCCAGATCGATTTCTACATCCTCCCCGACACCACCCTCGATGCCCGGCTCGGCTTCGCCTGCCGGCTCGCCGAGACCATTCATCGCAAGGGCTTCCGACTGCACCTGCACGCCGAGGACGAAGCCATGGCCAAGCTCATCGACGAGCGGCTGTGGACCTTCAAGCCCGAGAGCTACCTGCCCCATGCGCTGATTGGCAGCGAGATGGCGGCCACAGTGCCGGTGACCATCGGCTGGCAGGGCCCGCCGGACCCGTCCCGGGAAATGGACCCGGACATGGCGATGCTCAACCTGCACCCGGAGATTCCCGAGTGGTTCTCGCGTTTTTCCCGGGTCGCCGAGATCATCAACCAGCACCAGGATGTGCTCACCGCCAAGCGCGAGTGCTGGCGCACCTACAAGCAGCGCGGCTATCCGGTTACCCCCCACCACCTGCCTGCCCAGGGCAGCTGACAGCGCCCGTACACACCAAGCCGGCCGCCGAGGCGTGACCGCACGTATTTGGCACTGAGGTCGCACTGCACTGAAGTCGCAGCGGCACGCAGCTTGACCCGCCGACGGTCATGACGCGAGAGGCCCGGCAGGCTATAATCGTGCCCATTTTTCGCGCTTTCCACGCCGATCGAAATCGGTCCGGCGTCGCTCCTCATTTCAGGCAGCACTTCTTCAGGCAGAGTTTGCAATGGACAAGACCTACCAACCCGAACAGATCGAAACCCGCTGGTATCAGCGCTGGGAAGCCGACAACCGCTTCGCGCCCTCCGGTGAGGGTCAGCCCTTCTCGATCATGATTCCGCCGCCCAACGTGACCGGCAGCCTGCACATGGGGCACGCCTTCCAGGACACAATCATGGACACCCTGGTCCGCTGGCGGCGCATGCAGGGCAACAACACCCTGTGGCAGGTAGGCACCGATCACGCCGGCATCGCCACGCAGATGCTGGTCGAGCGCAAGCTTGCCGCCGAGACCGGTCAGACCCGTCACGACCTGGGCCGCGAAGACTTCACCAACAAGATCTGGGAGTGGAAGCAGGAGTCCGGCGGCCACATCACCCGCCAGCTGCGCCGCATGGGCGCCAGCGTCGACTGGAGCCGCGAGCGCTTCACCATGGACGACGGCTTCTACAAGGCGGTGCAGGAAGTCTTCGTGCGCCTCTATGAAGAGGACCTGGTGTACCGCGGCAAGCGGCTGGTCAACTGGGATCCGACCCTGCACACCGCGATCTCGGATCTCGAGGTCGAGAACCGCGAGCAGCAGGGCCAGTTCTGGCACTTCCGCTACCCGCTCGCCGACGGCGTGACCACCGATGACGGCCGCGACCACCTGATCGTTGCCACCACCCGCCCCGAGACCCTGCTCGGCGACACCGGCGTGGCGGTCAACCCCAAGGACCCGCGTTTCGCCTCGCTGGTCGGCAAGTTCATTACGCTTCCGCTGGTGGGCCGGCGTATCCCCATCGTCGCCGACGAGCACGCCGACATAGACAAGGGCTCGGGCTGCGTGAAGATCACCCCGGCCCATGACTTCAACGACTACGAGGTCGGCAAGCGCCAGGGACATCTGCTGATCAACGTGATGACCCAGGACGCCAAGATCCGCGATCGCGCCGAGATCTTCGACCTGCAGGGCCGCCCGCAGCCTGACGAAGACGCCAGCCTGCCGGCCGCCTACGCCGGACTCGACCGCTTCAAGGCCCGCGAGGCGCTGGTCGCCGACATGGACGCCGCAGGTCTGCTCGAGAAGGTCGAGGCCGTTACCAACACCCTGCCCTACGGCGACCGCTCGGGCGATGTCATCGAGCCGCTGCTCACCGATCAGTGGTTCGTCGCCGTCGAGGAGTTGGCCAAGCCAGCCATCGCCGCCGTCGAGAATGGCGACATCGAGTTCGTGCCCAAGAACTACGAGAACATGTACTTCGCCTGGATGCGCGACCTGCAGGACTGGTGCATCTCTCGCCAGCTGTGGTGGGGCCACCGCATTCCGGCCTGGTACGACGCAGACGGCCGCGTCTACGTCGGTCGCACCGAAGCCGAGGTGCGCGAAAAGCATGGCCTTTCCGCCGACCTGAGCCTTACCCAGGACGAGGACGTGCTGGACACCTGGTTCAGCTCCGGGCTGTGGACCTTCGGCACCCTCGGCTGGCCCGAGCAAACGCCGGAACTGGCGACCTTCCACCCGTCGAGCGTATTGGTCACCGGCTTTGACATCATCTTCTTCTGGGTCGCCCGGATGATCATGATGACGCTCAAGTTCACCGGCGAGGTGCCCTTCCAAAAGGTCTACGTCCACGGCCTGGTGCGAGATGCCCAGGGCCAGAAGATGTCCAAGTCCAAGGGCAACGTGCTCGACCCCATCGACCTGATCGACGGCATCAGCCTCGACGATCTGGTCGAGAAGCGCACCGGCAACATGATGCAGCCGCAGAAGGCCAAGGCGATCGCCAAGGCCACCCGCGACGAGTTCAGTGAAGGCATCGAGCCCCACGGCACCGACGCGCTGCGCTTCACCTTCCTGTCACAGGCCACCACCGGTCGCGACATCAAGTTCGACATGGGCCGCCTGGATGGCTATCGCAACTTCTGCAACAAGCTGTGGAACGCCTCGCGCTACGTGCTGATGAACGCCGAGGACCAGGACACGGGGCTCGACCCTCACGCCGAGATCGAGCTGTCGCTGGCCGACCGCTTCATCATCTCGCGTCTGCAGCAGACCGAAGCCCAGGTCACCAAGGCGCTGGAGGAGTTCCGCTTCGACCACGCCTCCCAGGCGCTCTACGACTTCGTCTGGAACGAGTACTGCGACTGGTACCTGGAACTCTCCAAGCCGGTAATGTGGGACGAAGCCGCCAGTGATGCCGCCAAGCGCGGCACCCGCCGCACCCTGGTGCGGGTCCTGGAAGCCATCCTGCGCCTGGCGCACCCGATGATGCCCTACATCTCCGAGGAGATCTGGCAAAGGGTCGCCCCGCTGGCCGGCATCGACACCGCTGCCTCGCCCTCGATCATGACCCAGCCCTGGCCACAGGCCGAGCAGGCGAAGATCGACGAGCAGGCGACTCGCGATATCGAGTGGCTGAAGGGTGTGATCGTCGCCGTGCGCAACATCCGCGCCGAGATGAATATCGCGCCGGGCAAGGCCCTCGAGGTGCTGCTGACCAAGGGCTCCGCCTTCGACCGGGAGCGTCTGGAGGCCAACCGGCCCTTCCTTGCCAAGCTCGCCAAGCTCGAAAGCGTGACCTGGCTCGACGACCCGGCCACCGCCCCGCTATGCGCCACTCAGCTGGTCGGCGAGATGGAAGTGCTGGTACCGATGGCCGACCTGATCGACAAGGACGTGGAGCTCGCGCGGCTCAGTAAGGAGATCGAGAAGCAGGACAAGCTGATCCTCGGCACCGAGAAGAAGCTCGGCAACGAGAGCTTCACCGCCAAGGCCCCTGAAGCCGTGGTGCAGAAGGAGCGCGACAAGCTGGCCGACTTCAAGGCCGCCCGCGCCCTGCTCGCCGAGCAGCGCGACAAGATCGCCGCGCTTTGAGTGCTTGATGCCACCCGGGGCCGTGGCTGAACAATCGGCCCCGGTGCCGGTCGGGACTTAGGCCTTACGGTGATACCCTCACCAACGACAACGCCGCCCCTAGGGCGGCGTTGTCGTGTCCGATCACCTGACGGGAGATCGCATGGCGCCGTGCTGTCAGGTCGTCACTGTCAGTTGGCGCGCTTGAAGCCGCCCAGCACTCGGCTATCGCGGCCAAACAGCACCAATCGGTCATGGTCGATCAGGTAACGGTAGGCGCCGTTAAGCATAGCGTCGACTCGCTGCGCATCGTTACCGTTGGCGCACGCCATTCGCGTCGAGGCGAGATTTTCGACGCTGAAGCGATTGCCGCTCTCAAGGCTCAGCGCACCGCTGATGTGGTTGCAGCCATTGCTGCCCACTAGGCGCAGCTGGCCGCCCTGGCGCACCACTTCGAAATAGGGGGTGTCGGGGTGCGTCCAGCGCTCACTGGTTCCCAGCAGCAGCAGATTCCAGCGCGGCCCTACCACCGGTGAAGCAGCGGTCGTCTCCGCACTGCCCTGATCGTAAGTCGGTGCGGGGGCACTGCTGCAGCCCGCCAGCAGTCCTGCCAGCACGACTGCCATCAACCATCCCTTGCGCATCCTGGCTCCTTTTTAGTCGTTCGCCGAGTCGTTGATTAACGAGTCGTATTACATTGTGCGACCGTCGCGGTCGCGTCACAGGGACTCTTGTATACTGGTCGCGACTGCCTCGCAAGGCGCCATCTGAACGAATCCGAGCGCGCGATGCAAAAGCACGACTCGCAAGGAACGACCGACACACCACAAGGAGAGACATCATGCTGCAAGCCCTGCATAACGACGCCCTCGGCAAGCTGATCCTGCGCATCGCCGTCGGCGGCCTGATCCTGCTGCACGGCTTCGCCAAGCTGACCCACCCTGAAACCATGAGCTGGATCAGCGGCCTGCTCGATGGCTACGGGCTGCCGCGCTTCCTGGCCTATGGCGTACTGATCGGTGAGATCGTCGCCCCGGTGATGGCCATCGTCGGCTGGCAGACCCGCTTGGCCGGTCTGCTGATGACCGGCAACATGCTGGTGGCTTTCGTACTGGTGCACACCGGTGAGCTGTTTGAACTGAGCGGCAGCGGTGGCTGGGCGCTGGAGCTGCAGGGGCTCTTCCTTGCCGGCAGCCTGGCGCTGATTTTCCTTGGCAGTGGGCGCATGGCCATGCGCCCTGACTGAGGACAACCAGGCCGGTCGCGACCTTACCAGCTGCCGGTGTTTTCCATCGATGCCCAGGGCTCCTTCGGCGCCAGCGCATCGCCGGCCTGCAGGAGCTCGACGGAGATGCCATCGGGGCTCTTCACGAACGCCATGTGGCCGTCGCGGGGCGGACGATTGATGGTGACTCCGCCCGCCTGCAGGTGCTCGCACAGGGCATAGATGTCATCGATGCGATAGGCCAGATGGCCGAAATTTCGCCCGCCGGTGTATTCCTCCGGGTCCCAGTTGTGGGTCAGCTCGATCATCGGCGCACGATCCTCATGAGCGCGAGTCTCATCGCCCGGGGCGGCCAGGAACACCAGCGTGAAGCGGCCCTTCTCGCTGTCCTTGCGGCTGATCTCGGTGAGGCCGAGCAGGTCGCAGTAGAAATGCAGGGAAGCATCAAGGTCGCTGACCCGGACCATGGTGTGAAGATATTGCATCGGTACCTCTCCTGATAATGCATGAACGAATGGATGGATGAGTGAATGAACGAGTGCGTTAAAGAAGGAAACACGCAATGCCATGATGCGTGGAACGAACACTGATCGCGAGGATCATTAAGGTGCGTATCATAAGACGATGGCGCCCCTGACGCGACGACAGGCTCATGGAGTCGAGCCGCAGGACCACGAGTTTACGTACGAAGAGGAGCACCCTTGGCTGACTATTGCGACCTGGCGCCCGGGCATCCGTTCCACGGCCCCTACCATGACCACGATTACGGCTTTCCGGTCGAAGACGACGCTACTCTGTTCGAGCGGCTGGTGCTTGAGATCAACCAGGCCGGGCTTTCATGGCTGACCGTGCTCAAGAAGCGCGAGGCCTTCTTCGAGGCCTTCCGGGGCTTCGACGTCGATCGGGTCGCGGCCTTCGATGACGATGACAAAGCGCGGCTCTTGAGCGATGCCCGCATCATTCGCAATCGCCTGAAGGTCGATGCCGCCATCCACAATGCCCGGGTGGTCCAGCAACTCAGGCAGGAACACGGCAGCTTCCGCGGCTGGCTCGAAGCTCACCACCCACAGCCTCACGGCGACTGGGTGAAGCTCTTCAAGCGCACTTTCCGCTTCACCGGCCCGGAGATCGTCAATGAGTTTCTGATGAGCACCGGCTACCTGCCCGGCGCCCACCGGGACGACTGCCCGGTACAGGCCCGCGTGCTGGCGGCAGCCCCGCCCTGGGCGCGCTGAGCGCCCTCTTTCCTTAACATGCTATTCACAGCCCCCTCACAGGCTATCCACAGACTCGCTGCGAGGTGTCTCGAATGGACTTCATCCGCGGCACCCGGGAGACGCTCGGGCAGCTGGCCCGCCGCGCCCTCAACCAGGCGCCGCTGTGCCTGGGTGACTTCGTGTCCCAGCGTCTGACAGTCGAGGCGCGAAGCTGTTGAGGGGTGACTGAAACCGCTGCTGGCATCGCTGCTGACGCCCCAGGCTCACCGCGATGGCCTCTCACACAAACAGCACGGCCCCGGTATCCGGGGCCGTGCTGTTTATCGCCAATATATCGCTGGCCCTTCGAGGCGACTCAATGCGCCTCTGGACGAGCCGTTACAGGCGCTCGAGGTAGCCGTCGATGGCCTGACGCGCCTCTTTCATGGTCTCGGCGGCGTGCTTGTCGCCCATCGCCAGACCTTCGGCGAACACCATGTCTACGTCAGTGATGCCCATCAGACCAAGCATCGACTTGATATGCGGGGTCTGAGAATCCATCTCGGTGCCGGCATACTGACCGCCACGAGTGGTCAGTACCAGGGCACGCTTGCCCTCGACCAGACCCTGCGGACCGCTTTCGGTGTAGCGGAAGGTCTGGCCGGCACGCAGAATGCGGTCGAACCATGCCTTGAGCTGGGACGGTATGCCCAGGTTATAGAGCGGTGCCGCCAGTACCAGCACGTCGTGGTCGAGCATCTCCTGAATCAGCGAGTCGGAGCGCTCGGCGAGCCTCGCCTGCTGGTCGCTGCGCTCGGCGGGATCCACACCCCAGCTGGACAGCTCATTGATGTCCAGGTGCGGAAGCTCGTCCTTGATCAGGTCACGCTCGGTGACCGTGACGTCATCGCGCCCCTCGAGGCCTTTCATGAGATGGCCGGTCAGCGCGCGGGACTGGCTGTTCTCGCCGAGAATGGAAGACGTAACGACAAGTACCTTGGTGGACGACGCGGTCATGGACATCTCCTTGGAAGAATAGGTGTTGATTAATGAATCCTATTTTAGGTGCATGCCATGACATGAAAAGCGCAAAAATATGCGCCTTCCATGCGATAAAATAGAAAGAAGCGCCGATAAACCGAGGCTGAAGGCGTATCAGGGCGCGATACCCTGACCGCAGCCGCGATAGGTCTTGCCATCGACATCGAGCGTCACCCGCACCGGGAAGGGCTCGCCGCTCATGCTGTCGAAGCAGGCCCGCGCCTCGAGCTCCAGGTTAAAGGGCGTGTCGGCGCGACCGCTGGCCAGCGTCACCCGGCCCCGCTCGTTGTCCAGCGAGGTAACCCGGTATGGCGACTCGATCTCGCGCTCGCCGTTGTCGAGCATCAGCGACAGGTGCGGCGCATCGTGATCCAGACGCACCGTCCAGCCAGGCTCATTGCCACGGCCATGGAACATCACCCCGGGACGCTGGGCGCGAGTCAATGCCGCCCGAGTCTGATCCCGCTGGCATTCGAGCCGCCCACGATCACTCTCGACCATCGCCTCGCCGCCCTTCTCCCAAAAGCTCAGGTCGTTCTTCACGTAGCGACTGCCGGACGCAACCACCGCTGGCGTCAGCCGATAGGCATCGTAGGCCGACCACAGCCGCAGCTCGCCTTGCGGAAACGCCGTGACCAGATCCTGAGCGGGCGTGCAGCGCCAGGCCTCGAAGCGCTCGGCCTCGCCGGCGAAGAAGGCCGACGGCATGAGCGGTGCTTTGGTTGAATCCTGCTTATCGACGTCGGCGGGGGTGCTGACATCGCTGACGATAGGGGCCGAACTATCGGGCTGGGGAGCACCGGCACAGCCCGCCAGCAGCACGCTCAGGCCGAGCGCGGCCACCCGCAGGGGTGACGATACACTGTCGGTTGAAGGGTGGGCAGAGACGGCGGCGCCGCAAGACGCCGTACGAGACAACAGGGGCATGCAACCTCCTTGTCGGTGGAAGAATCCTGGCCGATTGAAGAATCCTGGTCGGCGAGAGTGCCTGA
>Ga0114983_1000487_pt1 | contig 17043 bp, 16 predicted proteins | sample Shrwel_input2_RT_FD_87182 | JGI IMG/M metagenome (GOLD analysis project Ga0114983, IMG submission 87182) | Subsurface microbial communities from deep shales in Ohio, USA - Utica-3 well 1 S input2 RT | ecosystem: Environmental > Aquatic > Deep subsurface > Shale gas/oil reservoir > Produced... | reverse complement strand
TTTTGGAATGTTTAATAGCTAAGATAATATTTAAAATTCAATACCGTCTTCTCTTTCCACGGGGCAAGCCCACGAGGTTTGCGAGCAGACTTTCACTCTATCACAATTTAATGAATTTTTTTCTAAAAAAAAAGCAGAGCAATTAAGCCCTGCAGCAGAAAAAAGATTTCTTTTCCATCCTACTCAGAATCTTTTTCGGATTCTTCTTCTGAGCTTTCGTCTGAAATCCCATATTTTTTATTAAATCTTTCAACACGACCACCTTTTTTGGCTTTACGCTGTTTTCCTGTATAGAATGGATGACAGCTAGAACAAACTTCTACCCTGATATCTTCTTTAGTTGACTTAGTTTTGTAAACCTCGCCGCAGGCACAGGTTATTGGAGTTTCTTTAACGTCTGGGTGGACTACTTCACGCATCTATAACAACTCTATTGCATACATAATTATTGTTACACCGATTATTTTATGTCTCAAAAATCGGGCTGAAGACACAAATCTTCACGCTAAGATTTATTATAACACAGGGCTTTTAGTGTTGCAAGGAGAAAATAGGCGAATTTTTGAACTTATATTTTTTATTAAAATAGAGAAAGGTAATTGTATCTCTTCTAAATTTAAATTGTTTAAAGAATTCATATCCTGAAGCACTAACTTTCCAGGTATATGGACCCTCAGAGTTAGTTCTTAAAAACCTTATCCAGCATCTGCAGCAATTCCTCATTATCTTTTGTGTTTTTCAGCTGCTTAAGAAAGGTCTTCATCAGCTCATAATCCGACATATTCTGGGTCTGCTGACGCAGCTTCCAGATGATCTCCAGTTCTTTTTCTCTCAGGAGCATTTCTTCTTTTCTGGTACCGGAGCGGTTAATATCAATGGCCGGAAAGATTCTTCTCTCTGCCAGACGGCGGCTTAAGTGAAGCTCCATATTACCTGTTCCTTTAAATTCTTCATAAATTACATCATCCATCCGGCTGCCTGTATCTACCAAGGAAGTAGCAATTATTGTTAAGCTGCCTCCTTCTTCAATGTTACGGGCTGCACCGAAGAATCTTTTGGGGAAATGCATTGCTGTTGGATCCAATCCACCAGAAAGAGTACGTCCACTCGGAGAAATTGTCACATTTGAGGCGCGGGCCAGTCTGGTAATACTATCTAATAGAATCACAACATCATTTTTATGCTCAACCAATCTTTTGGCCTTTTCCAGCACCAGCTCAGCAACCTGAATGTGCTGTTCTGGCGGCTCATCAAAAGTTGAAGCAATAACTTCCGCATCAACCGAACGACTCATATCTGTTACCTCTTCTGGACGCTCATCGATTAAAAGAATCATCATCTTGCTTTCTGGATAATTCTGACGGATACTGTTTGCTACTTTTTTCAAAAGCACTGTTTTTCCAGCTTTAGGAGGTGAGACTACGAGTCCTCGCTGCCCCTTACCGATTGGTGCAATCAGATCAATTATCCGAGAAGAAATTTCATTCTTATGGTATTCCAACTTGTATCTCTCTTCTGGATAAAGAGGTGTTAAATCCTCAAAATGTGAGCGCTCTCTGGCTTTTTCCGGGTCCTGGTAGTTTACAGCCTCAATTCTTAAAATTGCGAAATATTTTTCACTGTCTTTGGGCTCTCTCACCTGTCCAGAAACGACATCACCGGTTCTTAAATCAAAGCGCCTGATCTGAGAAGCTGAAATATAAATATCATCACTGGAAGGAATATATTTAGAAGGTCTTAAAAACCCATAACCCTCTGTCTGAATAATCTCTAATACACCTTCAGCAAAGATATTACCTCCCTTTTCTGTTCCTTTTTTTAAAATAGCAAAGATTAGGTCCTTTTTCCGCATCTGCGAATAACCGCTGACCCCCATCTCCTTTGCTATCTCATGTAATTCTGTAATAGTTTTTCTTTCTAGTTCACTGATGTTAAGCACATCAAGTCCACCTTTCATAAATTTTTCCTGTTTTTTATAAAATAATTTTGAATAAAATCTAGAAGTATTTGAACAGTATTTGAATAAAATCTAATAGGACTATGTAGCTTACATTGATCAATCTTCTATCATTTTTATCAATATCCTATCATTTAGAAAATCTCCATCCAAACTAAAATCTCGCACCCAAATTTTCCGGCCGCTCAATTAGCCAGAGTTTTCTGTTCTTTCTTTATCCGCTGAGTAATTTAAGAATATTATTATGGCACTTATTTCATTTTATTAAAATAGCTTTAAATTAAATGACTTAGTATTTTTAGCTAATTAAGCTTGGTGAGTAACTAAGATAAATGAGGTCAAACAACACGATGTTGTTTGTTAATCCTGCCGCAGGAGGCGGCAATAGATTAAAGTACCTCATTTATCTTAGTTAGGAATTTTAGCTTAATCTAAAAATAATACTGGAATACATTTAAACTATTTTAATAAAATGACTGATTAATCTTAAAAATAATATTCTTAAATTACATTCAACCCCAGCTGAAAGAGAAGATAAACTCCTACGAAATAAACTACTGCAGCTGCAATCGAATCCCAGCCCATCCACATAAATGAACGGCGAGAACGATAAAATAAACCTATTAAAATAATTGTTGCCATCAGTATACCCACAGTTGCTGTTAGAATGTGTACTATGCGGGCATCCTCTAAAAGTACTCCCTGACGATAAAATACATCGGCAAAGAAAATTACTGTCATATTAAAAATATTGCTGCCAAAGACATTTCCAACTGCCATATTATAGGCACCCATCTTAATAGCCGAAATTGTTGCAACAAGTTCTGGCAGTGAAGTTGCTGCCGCCACTAAAATTGAACCAATAAAACTCTGATCAATTCCAGTCACAACTGATATCTGATTAGCGGCAAGAGTTAATCGGTAACCACTAAAGACAATTACCACTGCACAGGCTGCAAAACCCAACAGAGCCTTGTTTAAAGTATAATTAGGGTTTGGATCCTCTTCTTTTACAGGATCATCTGGATCAAGGGGATTCTTTTTATCATAACGATAAATCATCCGCACAGTAACAATATATGTAATCAATAATATTATACTATCTACACCCACACCAAAAATACTTAAATTAAAATTCATAAAATTAGATAGAATTAGACTGAAAACTACTAATGCTGAAAGTAATATACCTACCAGGCCGGAAAGAATGTGACTGTAGTTAACGCGGAGTAATAGTGGTCCTTTACCCTGAAGCAGATCAGCAAAGGCTAAAATAACAAGGTTAAAAGTGTTGCTGCCAAAAGCGTTTCCAACTGCAATATCTGGGGCGCCAACGATAGCCGAACTTACACTGGTTACCAGTTCCGGCAGTGAAGTTGCCATTGCAATTAAAATACCACCAATAAAAGCCTGACCCAATCCACTTTTATCAGCAATTATATCTCCAAAACGGGATAAATAAGTACCAGAAATAATAATAAATAATGCCATCAAAATAAATTCTAACCAAAGCTGTGTCAATAAAATCCTCCTCATTTTTCGAACGGATATTTGTAAAATATCTCTAATTATTTTCCTCTGATTTAATGTCTGAAAATATTTTACAAGTAACCGATACTGTTAATTAAAAAAGAGGAGAAATCCCAAAAAGGGAATTTCCCCTTGATGAATTCATTTAAAAAAACTACCAGGCTTGACCATCGCTGCCTAAAATCTTAATCTTTTCTTTAACCTTTGCAGCGATTGCATCTCTACCAGGTCCACAGTACTTACGTGGATCATATAATTCTGGCTTTTCAGCAAAAACTTCTTTTATTTTTGCAGTGAATGACTGCTGAAAGTCAGTATTAACATTAACTTTGTTAACACCATACTTAACTGCTGTTTCTAAATCTTTTGCAGAAATACCAGAAGCTCCATGAAGAACTACAGGCATATCAATTAAACCTTTGATTGTCTTTAGTCTTTCAAAATCTAACTCAGGCTTACCTTCGTAAACACCATGAGCAGTACCAATTGCAATTGCAAGGGCGTCTACACCAGCAGCATCTACAAATTCTTTTGCCTGATCAGGATTGGTATACATTGCATCCTTTTCTTCAACTGTGTGATCATCTTCTGTACCACCAATTGTACCTAACTCTGCTTCAACACTTACTCCAACATTATGAGCTGCTTCTACAACTTTTTTAGTTAAGGCAATGTTTTCTTCAAAAGGAAGTTTAGAAGCATCAATCATTACAGAAGAAAAACCTGCTCTGATACACTTCATAACACTCTCAAAGTCACTACCGTGGTCAAGGTGTAAAGCAACAGGAATATCAATATCCTTAGTTGCAGCTTCTACCATCTGCATTACATAATCAATACCTATATAGCGAATTGCACCTTCACTAGCCTGTAAAATAACAGGAGAATTAAGTTCTTCTGCTCCCATCATAATTCCCTGCAGGAATTCCATATTATTAATGTTAAAGCCACCTACTGCATATGTTTTTTCGTGTGCATCCTGTAAAATATCTGCCATTGGAACTAAGTTCATAATTAATTTCCTCCTTATTAAATGTTAATTCAGGGACTTTTAAAAATTATTTGGTTTTCCCTGAATAGAATGCAGCTGCACTTTGTTGAGCTGTCTCAAATTGTTTAAATCATTTTTATTGACAGCAGCTATATTTAAGTGCGAACCACAATTGTTACAAATTAGTTGAATTTTATCAGAAAATAATTCAATATTTATATAATCACTGCCGCATTCACAGCTTAAAGCTCCTTCAGCAGCAATGTCATGAATCAGATCAAGTGCCTGCAGCATAATATCAGGATTTTTAAAATCATCAAAACCTAATTCTGCTGCTATTAACTCCAGGTCCTGTTTCTCTTTTTTAATTTCTTCATTTACCAGTGCCGGGGGACCAAAAAACCCCGGATTCAGACCTGTTTCCCTGCAGGAAAGAGGGTATAGTTCGTTTGAACGCCAGAACTTCTGCGCTTTAACTGTAATTTTATGAGCTTTATTACAATGTAAACAAAAATAATTGATCTGCAGCTGAGAATTTTCTTTTCTCATAACCGCAGCCTTTTCTGCCCCACAGCTGCAGCGTAACTGCTTTAATTCTCCTACTGGCAGTTCAAATATATTTATTTTTTCCTTTTCCAGACGACCACAGGCAGGACAACTTAAAGCAATTGTTGTTGAAAGATTGATTATCATTATTTATCCCGGCCTGTAAACTTGAGGCCAGGTCTTCACCTCCTTAACCTAATTATTCTGCATTAGTTCTCAAAATCCTTTTTTGAATCTTAAAAATTAGGTTAAGTGATTCGACAATTTTAGCTATCTTCCTTAACAATTCGCTTCATTTCTCTAATTCTAACTTTATGCTCTTCAGTTTTAAAACATTGAGCAAAGGCTTCACTTTCATATTCATAACCCGCCTTTGAGGCAGTTGAATATTTTTTATTGATAGCTTTTTTAATCAACTTTACAGCTATAGTAGACCGATCAGTTATCTCCAGAGCAAGCTCACTAGCTTCTGAAAGCAGACTGCGGGGAGTAACCACTTTATTAATCAGCCCCAGCTCATAGGCCAGAGCAGCATCAATAATATCTCCAGTATATAATAATTCTTTGGCTTCTGCCTCTCCAATCAACCGCGGCAGACGCTGAGTTCCTCCAAAAGCAGGAATAAGACCCAGCTTAACTTCCGGCTGCCCAAAACGAGACCTGGTTGAGGCCAGACGAATATCACAGGCCAGGCTAATCTCCATTCCCCCACCAAGTGCATAACCATCTACGGCTGCAATTACAACTGGAGCACTGTTTTCAATTAAATCACAGAGGTTCTGTCCCTTTTGTGATAGTTTTTTTGCCTGCTCAGAATTTAATTTTTCTAAATAATCAATATCTCCTCCAACAGAAAAAGCTCTGCTGCCTTCTGCAGTTAAAATTACAGCTGCTATCTCATCATCTGTAAAAATTTCTTCTAAAGTCAGATAAAGCTGATCTAATAATTCTTCATTGTAGGCATTTAATACCTCAGGCCGATTGATAGTAACAGTAACTACTGAAGAATCAAAGTCACATTTAACTAAATCTCCTGCCATCTTTTTTCCCCCTTATTCTTTATATTCTAGTGCTGCTTTAATAAAGCTGACAAATAAAGGATGGGGCCTATTGGGACGTGATTTAAATTCAGGATGGTACTGCACACCTACAAACCAGGGATGATCTGGAATTTCTACTATCTCTACCAGCCTCTCATCAGGTGATAACCCACTTAAGACCATACCGGCTGCTTCAATATCATCTCGATAATGATTATTGAATTCATAACGGTGGCGGTGTCTCTCATAAATAACCTCTTCCTGATAGGAATCACGACTGATGCTTTCTGCTTTTAATTTACAGGGATAAAGACCTAAGCGCATTGTACCACCCATATCTTCTACATCATGCTGGTCAGGCATTAAAGCAATTACAGGTTCCTTTTTCGCCTCATCAAATTCAGTACTGTTGGCATCTTTTAAATGCAGCTCATTGCGCGCATATTCTATTACAGCACACTGCATGCCCAGACAGATTCCAAAATAGGGGACCTTATTTTTGCGGGCATATTCTACCGCTTTCAGCTTACCTTCAATTCCGCGGTCTCCAAAACCACCCGGAACTAAAATACCATCTAAATCTGAAAGTTCAGCTTCCGCATCTGTTAAAGAAGATAGATCTTCTGCATAGACATATTCTATCTCAACTTCACAGTTGTTGGCAATTCCTGCGTGAGTGAAAGATTCAGCGATACTTATGTAAGCATCTGGAAGTTCAACATATTTTCCAACTATTCCAATTTTAACTTGATGATCACGATCTTTAATTTTATCTACCATCTCAATCCAATCTGTAAGATCAACTTCCTGGACCCGATCTTCTAATTTTAATTTCCCAATTACATTTTCCGCCATACCTTCTTCTTCCAGCATTAAAGGTACTTCGTAAATATGTTCTGCATCAACAAGCTGAATAACATCTTCTTCTTCTACATTACCAAAAAGCGAGATCTTATCCCTAACTTCCTGAGTCAGCACTCGCTCTGAACGACAGACAATTATATCCGGCTGAATACCGATACCCCGCATTTCCTTAACAGAGTGCTGAGTCGGTTTAGTTTTTAGCTCCCCCGCAGCTTTTAAATAAGGAACCAGAGTGCAGTGTAAGTAGAGAATATTATCCCTGCCCAGATCATTTTTTAACTGTCTGATTGCTTCTAAAAAGGGAAGACTCTCAATGTCACCAACTGTACCACCAATTTCGGTTAGTACTACATCAGCATTGGTTTCCCGGCCAACTCTGGTTATTCTTTCTTTAATCTCATCTGTAATATGAGGAATAACCTGCACAGTCGCTCCCAAATAATCTCCCCGACGCTCCTTTTGAATTACCGAGCCGTAAATTTTACCAGTTGTTACATTGTTACTCTGACTTAAATTAGTGTCAATAAAACGCTCATAATGGCCTAAATCTAGATCTGTTTCCGCACCATCATCAGTCACAAAAACCTCACCGTGCTGATAAGGGCTCATTGTACCTGGATCATAATTAATATAAGGATCGAATTTCTGAATACTGATTTTAAGACCTCTACTCTTAAGCAGACGGCCCAGGGAAGCTGCAGTTATCCCTTTACCAAGAGCAGAAACCACTCCTCCTGTCACGAAAATATACTTGGTCATTTTTGCTATCTCCTCCACTTTTAATCTTGAATTTAATTTTACCTATTTATTTTAAAAAAAGATTGCCTCAAAAATCATGCTCAAGAAAATCTTCTTTGAACTATTTTAAATCTGAACTACATCTGCTCTGGTGCACTGATTCCTAAGAGGGTTAAAACATTCTTTAATACCTGACGAGCAGCATTAACTAAATAAAGTCTTGCCTGAGCTAACTGCTCACTATCTGTATTTACCCGACAATTATTATAGAATGAATGGAAAGCAGTTGCAAGGTCATAAGCATAAGTTGTCAGATGATGAGGCTGTCTTGACTCTGATATCATTTTAATTTCTTCCGGAAATTTAGCCAGCATCTTCATCAAATCTATTTCAGCCTCATGTGTTAAAAGATCAAGATTTTTCGCATCTGCCTCAAGTTCCGCATTATTTAAGATACTGTGAATTCTAGCATGAGCATACTGTACATAATAAACCGGGTTATTGCTGGATTCTTCTTTAGCAAGCTCCAGATCAAAATCAAGGTGGCTGTCAGTGCTGCGCATTACATAATAATACCGGGCTGCATCTTTACCAACTTCCTGATTTACCTCATTCATAGTGACAAAGCTGCCTGCTCTTTTGGACATCGGCATCTTTTTACCACTGCGAAATAAAGTAACCATCTGCACTACAATTACTTCCAGAATATCTTTATCATATCCAAAGGCTTCAATTACAGCCTTCATCCGAGGAATATACCCATGGTGGTCAGCTCCCCAGACATTAATCAGTTTATCAAAACCACGCTCTAACTTATCTAAATGATAGGCCATGTCAGCTGCCATATAAGTAGGAGACCCATCTGATTTAATAATAACCCGGTCTTTATCATCACCAAAATCAGTTGATTTAAACCAAAGGGCACCTTCTTTTTCAAAAATATAACCCTTATCTCTCAGTATTTCAATCGCCTGCTGAATTTTATCAGGATGAAGAGTACGCTCACTGAACCAGTTATCAAATTCAATTCCAAATTCTTCTAAATCCTTTTCGATATTTTTAAGCATTTTCTGATAAGCATATTCGCGGCAGATTTCCAGTCTTTTCGCTTCATCTTTCTCCATTAAATCTGCACCATGCTCATCATACAAATCCTGAGCAATTTCTTTTATATACTCCCCGGCATAAACATCTGTAGGCATTTTAATTTCTTCACCCAGGATTTCTCTGTATCTTAAAAGGATTGAATGACCTAAAATATCCATCTGATTACCGGCATCATTGATATAATATTCTCTTTCCACATCGAAACCTGCAGCCTCCATAATTGAAGCAATTACATCTCCAACTACAGCTCCCCGGCTGTGACCTACATGCAGTGGACCGGTAGGATTAACTGAAACAAACTCGATTTGAACTCTTTTCCCTTTACCAGCATCAATCTTACCATAATCTTCAGCTCTTTTTGTAATGATTTTTAAATTATTCCAGAGCCAGGCATTTTTCAGTTTAAAATTAATAAAACCCGGACCAGCAATATTAATATCCTCTACAATATCACTCTTAAAATTTTCCACAATAATTTCAGCAATTTGGCGGGGGTTCATCCCTGTTTTTCCGGCTAAAGACATAGCCAGATTGGTAGCATAGTCACCATGTTCTTTCTCGCGCGGCACCTCAATTGAAACCTCCGGTACTTTTTCTAAGTCTAAATCCCCATTATAAATAGCTTTTTTTACACTTTCGACCAGAAAGCTGATTAACTCAGCTTCTACAGCGGCCTGTAAATTTTTCTGCAAAACAATAAACCTCCTATAGATTTCCCTTTAATATTTTATAATTTATTTTCAAACGGTGTTCAGCATTTAACTCTCCACCTAAAAAGACTTGATAATCAATCCTGACCAGACCAGCATTGTCGCCAATCTCCATCTCCAATCTTTTTGTTTTAACTGCCATCTTAATTTCACCATAGGCAGTTTTAAAATATCCTTCCTGCTTTTTACCACAGACAAAATCCTGCTTCATCGCTGCAGGTTCCTGCCGCAGGAGTAAAACTCTCTCCCGCTCCGGATCAATTTTGACAACAGTCTGAGCACCATCTACCCCTTCAGCATCATCTTCATATCTTAAGTATAATTTTTCGTTTTTAATATAAAATTCACCCTGATAACTATTGTTTATCTGCTGTTTTTCCTGATCATCAATTATTTGCTGTATATTTTCTAATTTAATAGAAACATTTTTACTCATACTTTATTAATTCACTCCAAAATATTATTATTTGAAAAAACCACAGCCCATATTTTAACTGCGGTTTTTAAATTCTATATTTTAATATTTTTACCGAATTCTACTGCTGACTGGTGGTTCTTAATTGCCTTAAAATTCTTAACTATACAACCCTGTGATTCCAAAGCTGACATTACTTTCTTTAAAGATTTATTCGTTGCAAAAAAGCGAGGTTTAACATATGCAACAGCATCTTTGCCGACAGTTCTTTTTGCTTCTGAAAGAAACTTATTTAAAGATTGATCAATCTTTCCTCTAAAAATCCCCTTTGTCGGACTACCAGCTAAAATTAAATCATAGGGATAAAAGGAAACACCATTTCCGATATCTTTAGTATTTTTTATATCAACTCTAAATCCCTGTGATTCTGCTCCTTCTTTTATACCCTCTGCTATATCCTTAAGATCAGCATCAGGTGTATGTACAATTAATAAACGCTGCACTTATAACCCTCCTTTTTTTAATCAATCTTAATTTTATCATAAAACTTTGTACTTTTACAGGGTTATCTGCAAGAAAATATAAAAATCCCCTCTTCTTATAATGAAATAAAAAGAGAGGATTTAAAATTCAAGTGAATTTTTATTATTATAATCCTAATTTGCTTACAAGTTTGTCCTTAGGCATATAGCCTACCAGTTTATCTACAACCTTACCATCTTCCATAACTAACATTGTTGGAATACTCATAATTCCATATCTGGAAGCTGTAGACTGATTTTCATCAACATTTAATTTGGCAACCTTAATCTGATCACCATATTCTCCCGCGATATCTTCTACTACTGGAGCTACCATTCTACATGGTCCACACCATTCTGCCCAAAAATCAACTAAAACTTTTTTGTCTGCACTTATAACTTCACTTTCGAAATTTCCATCTGTTACTTTTACCGGTTTGCTCATTATTGAATTTCCTCCTGTTTGTTAAATTATTTATTTGTACCGGGTACAAAAACGACTTTTTGTACCCGGTACAAGTGAATTAAAACACAAAATCTTTATTTTAGCTAGCTGCTAATGCTAGATCCTGAATTTTCTTTAAAATTGTTTTTGCTGGAACTGCACCAACCTGCTCATCTGCACCGGAGTTAATAACTGTTTTTGGCACTCCTGATACATCAAAACTTGCGGAAAGTTCTTCAAATTCCATTGCTTCTACCATTTCTCCTCTGACCTTAGGGTTAAGCATTGCCATCTGGTGAGCAACTCTTACCGCACGAGGACAATAAGGACAGGTAGGTGTAATAAATACCTGCAGCAGCACATCAGATTCAATTGCTCTTACTTCTTTTTTGATATCTTCAGATAAATCTATTCTCTCATGATCAGACATATCAAGAATATCTTCAATTAAAGAAGTAAATTCATAACCTGATGGAATTCCATAAAAATGAACTCCACTATCCTGACCGTCATTATTTAGAAAAATAATTGCTGGGGCTCTGTCAACACCAAATTCTTCGGCTTTTTCGCTTCCTAAGAGATTCTTTTCAAAATTTACTCTTTCATCTAAACCTGTTACTTCTGCTAAAATTTCTTCTGTATCTGCACAGTACTGGCAGTCCTCATCTTTAGAAAAGAAAAGTAAATTAACTTCGTCTTTTAAATGCTTGGTAAACAGTTCTTTGATTTTATTTTTTTCTTCTTGATCAATCTTTGCCATTGTAAATCACTCCCTGGTTATTATTAATTTTTAACTTTCATTTTGATATCCAATAAAAACACCTTAAACAAAAATTTATAACTTACAACATTTATTATATACGATATAGAATTAATTAAAGTTAAGCAATTAACATTTTGCAAAATTAAATTTTAAAACACAGGAGCAAATTTGCTCAAGCTCCTGCGTTTTTTTTAGCTCTTAAAACTTATTTTAGTTTTCTAAAAATACATTATAGGCTAAATAGGAATGATAAACATCTGCTTTACTTACAACTTCATAAGGTGAGTGCATTGAAAGTACAGCCGGTCCACAGTCAACTACATCCATATTATAATTGGCGAGAAATTGAGCAATAGTTCCGCCTCCACCTTCATCAATTTTACCGAGCTCAGCTGTCTGCCAGATTACACCAGCGTTATTAAAGAGCCCTCTAATTTCTCCCATAAATTCGGCACTGGCCTCAGAAGCTCCAGCTTTACCCCGGGCGCCTGTGTATTTAGAAATAACAATCCCCTTTCCTAAATAGGCCGAATTATGCTTGGCATAAACTTCAGCAAAATCAGGGTCATATGCTGCATTAACATCTGCTGAAAGCACTCTGGAGTTCTGCATTACCTTACGCACCAGCAGTTCACTGTAATCATTATAATAAAGGTCAACCAGATTTGCTACTTGATCTTCAAAGAAATGGGACTGCATACCAGTAGATCCCATACTTCCTACTTCCTCGCGGTCCATCAGCAGAACTACAGAAGTATACTGAGGTTCTTTAATATCTAAAATTGCCTCTAACGCTGTATAACTACAGACCCGGTCATCATGACCATAACCGGCAAGTAAACCCCTATCAAAACCAGCATCTCTGGTTTTAAAAGCAGGAACCACCTGCAGATCAGCACTGATAAAATCTTCTTCTTTAAAATCATATTTAGATTTTAGATGATTTAAAACAGCAGCTTTAATTTTATCTTTTGCATCTTCATCATCAACAGGAATACTGCCGACAACAACATTTAACTGTTCACCACTGATTCCTTCACTCATTGATTTTTTCATCTGCTTTTTACCAAGATGCGGCAGTACATCACTAATAAAGAATACTGGATCATCATCTTTTTCACCAATACTTATTTCTACCTGGGTTCCATCATCTTTAACTACAACACCATGTAAAGCCAGCGGCATTGTTACCCACTGATATTTTTTTACTCCACCATAATAGTGAGTTTTAAACATTGCCATCTCACCATCTTCATATAATGGATTCGGTTTTAAATCAAGTCTTGGTGAATCAATATGGCTGCCGACAATTTTTAAACCATCTTTTAAATCCTTTTCTCCAATAACAGCTGCCATTAAAGCCCGAGAACGATTTTCTACATAAATCTTATCTCCCTTTTTAAGGCTTTCATATTGATTAATATTTTTAAAACCTACAGCTTCCAATTCAGCAATAGCTGCACTGGCAAATTCTCTTTCGGTTTTGTTTTGAGTTAAAAATTTAGCATAATTTTCATTAAAGGCAAAAACTTCTTTTCTTTCTTCTTCACCCATTTCTGTCCAGGCGTTTTTTGCCTGATACGCATTTTTGTTCTTTTTTTCTTCACTCATCTATAATGCCTCCTTATATTTTATTCTTATTAATTATACCAGCTTAAAGCTTAAATTGTAAGTAAACTTTTAACAATAATTAAATTAACTTTTTTCATAAACAATTTCGGCAGCACCAGATATAATTCGCCTACATTCTTTAAATATTATTATAACATAAAGAAAAAAGCCCTGCTTTTTAAGGCAGGACCCTGATATATATAATCTTTATATAAGCAAGATTTATTAAATATTCTTTTTAATTTCAGCATTTTTTCTTAATTTATCTAAATAATTATTAATTGCCTGACTCTGCTTCTGCTGCTTGAGCATCTTTTCTAACTTTGGTTTTAGGTCTTTAAAAGAAGTTTTCTTCTGACCACTCTGAGCAAAAGCATCTTTATTCTTATCATAAGCCTGCTTTAGTTCGTCTTCACTAATTTCAATATTTGATAATACTTTTTCTTCAATTAACTTATTGATTTTAATCTGTGGGTTGTTTGTAAATTCTTTTTTATAAGCAGCTTCATTCTCATAACCCTGCTTTTTAAGAATAGATATGAATTGTTTTTCATCCATATTGTTCTGCTTCAAAATAGCATCTTTCTGCTGTTTGTAAATTTTATCTTTTTCTGCTTGAGTTAAAGTGATATCTGATTTTTCTGCTGCCTGTTCAAGTAAAACATTATCAATTAAACTGTCTAATTTAGCCTTCTGCAGCTTATTTAATATAGTTTTTCCAGCTTCAGAACTTACTAAAAGCTGTGCCAGCTGCTGATCAACCTGACTAACCTGCTGCAGGATTTGATTAACATTTGCCTGCTGCGCCAGCTCCTGAGAGGTTATTTTTTCCCCATTAACAGTTGCCACAGCCTGATTGGCATTGAGATTATTTTTCAAAGAAGAATCAGCCGGTTTTCCGTTCATCTCCTGAGCCATAACAGTTGTCGGAACCACCAGAACAGTTATCAATAAAAGTAAAATTAAAGTCTTTTTCATTAAATATAAACACTCCCTTAAATTGTTATTAGCTTAACTATTAAAGTATTTAGTTAAGCTCGAATTTCTTTATCTAAGTAACAGTATAATATAGAAATGTGATGAAAATGTGGGAAAAAGATTAGAACTAGCTAAAATATTTACTTCAGCTTATCTATTAATAGGATACTTGTTGATTATTAAAATATAGTTAAAATCAATTAATTATTAGATTAAAATCTTCTTAACTGTTCTAAATAACTCTCATAATTGCGCTTGATTTCCTTGATGCTGTCTCCACCAAATTTTTCGGCTGTACTCTGGGCCAGTACTGAAGCTGTAACTGCCTCCCCGACTATACTGGCTGCCGGAACAGCACAAACATCAGAGCGCTCCTTAGCAGCAGTGGTCTCCTTTTTTGAAATTATATCAGCAGAATGCAGAGCCTGAGCCAGAGTTGGTATTGGCTTCATTGCCAGACGGATAATCAATTCTTCACCGTTGCTCATTCCACCTTCTATTCCACCTGCCTGATTGGAGCTGCGGTAAAATCCGCGATCCAGATTATAGTATATTTCATCATGGGCTTTAGAACCAGGAAGTCCTGCCCCCTTAAAACCGGAGCCAATTTCTACACCTTTAATGGCCTGGATACCCATCAGCTCAGCTGCCAGTTTGCTTTCTAATTTCAAGTCCCAGTGAACATGACTGCCAAGGCCTACCGGCAGCCCTGTAACAACAATCTCAAAAACTCCGCCAACTGAATCTCCATTGGCCCGCCAGGAGTCAATTAAGTTTTTCATGGCTTCAGTTTTACTGCTGTCACCACAGCGGAGTGGAGTTTCATCCAGTTCAGAAAAATATTTTTGTAAAGTTTCTTCACTGGCAAATCGCTCAGGATCCTTTGCCTTCAAGTCTGTCCAGCTTTCACTTTTTAGATTACCAATCTGTACGACATGGCTGTAAACATTAACCTCAAATTCTGCTAAAAATTGTCTGGCTACTGCGCCAACTGCTGTTCTAGCTGCAGTTTCTCGAGCACTTGCTCTCTCCAGCACATTGCGCAGATCGCGGTGGTGATATTTTAAAGCTCCCGGCAGATCAGCATGACCCGGGCGGGGATTTGTCAAAGCCTCTACCTCTTCGCCCAGCTCTTTATCAGGTGCCATAATTTCAATCCAGTTCTGCCAGTCTTTATTCTCAATTGTCATACTTAAGGGTGTACCAAGGGTTTTTTTGTGGCGCAGACCGGAATTTATAATCACCTGATCACTTTCTATTTTCATCCGGCCGCCGCGGCCATAACCCTGCTGTCTTCTAAATAATTGTTCATTTATTTTATCCACTTCAACTTTAAGACTAGAAGGAAGACTTTTAATTATCGCTGTCAGTCTAGGCCCATGTGATTCTCCAGCTGTTAGATATTCAAACATTAAAATTCCTCCCTATTTATAGGCTATTTTCTTTTCTCTAGCCTTAAAAGTTTTTAAAGAACTTGTAATTGCATTTATCTCTTCCATCAGCAGCCTAAAGTTATCTGGCTTTAAAGACTGTGGTCCATCTGATAAAGCATTTTCGGGGTGTGGATGGACCTCAACCATAATTCCATCTGCTCCCACTGCAACTGCAGCTCTAGCTACCGGAGTCACTAATTCCCAGCGGCCTGTACCATGGCTTGGATCTGCAATTACCGGCAGATGACTTAACTGCTGGACTAGAGGAATTGAACTTAAATCCATTGTATTTCTGGTTTCCTCACCAAAGGTGCGGACCCCTCTTTCACATAAAATTACATTGTGATTACCTTCATTCATTACATACTCGGCAGCCAGCAGCCATTCCTTTATTGTTGCTGCCATACCACGCTTAAGCATTACCGGCTTATCCAATTTCCCAATTGCTTTTAAGAGGGCATAATTCTGCATATTGCGGGCCCCAATCTGAATAATATCCGCATACTTACAGACAACATCTATATGTTCAATATCCATCAATTCTGTGATTACCTTCAGACCAGTTTTTTCTCTAGCCTTAGCTAAAAGCTTGAGCCCTTCTTCGCCCAGTCCCTGAAAAGAATAAGGAGAAGTTCTAGGTTTAAAAGCACCGCCGCGGAGAATTTTGGCACCTGCTGCTTTGACAACCCTTGCTGTCTCCAGCATCTGCTCCTCATTTTCTACAGAACAGGGACCGGCCATAACTGCCAGCTCATCCCCACCGACTTTAACTCCATCACCGAGATCAATCACTGTTTTGTCCTGTTTGAAATTCCAGCTGGTCAGCTTATAAGGATCGGAAATTACAACTACTTTTTCCACACAGCTCATAACCTGCAGCTTTTCTTTTAAGTTAACTTTTTTCTCAGGTGCTGCTCCAACCACTCCAACAATTGTAGTTTCAGCTCCTGTATCAGGATGGGCAGAAAAACCTTCTGCCTCTATTAACTCAATTACTTTCTGCTCATCGGCTTTAGTTGCTCCACGTTTTAATACCGCTATCATATTACTCATTCCTCTCTACTAACACTTTTTTATAATACTTTTTTTAAGTTCCTAATAAAATATTCATTATCAGCTCTGGTACCAACAGTGACTCTAATCCAGGTATCCATTCCAAATTGATTCCCCGGCCTGATAATTACTCCCCGCTGCTGCATTTCTTCAAAGACATCACCTGCTGGCATTTCGGTATCTACCATGATAAAGTTGGCTTCAGTCTCTATATACTCAAGTCCCAGCTCTTCAAATTTCTGGTAAAGAAACTCTTTTTCTTTTCCATTTAAATTATGACAGATTTCTAAGTGTGATTCCGATTCTAAAGCTGTAACTGCTGCTTTCTGGGCCAGGCTGTT